>OGOV01002830.1_pt1 | contig 12442 bp, 9 predicted proteins | sample 1552711 | NCBI WGS metagenome assembly OGOV01 (sample SAMEA2580216, study PRJEB22360) | human gut metagenome | biome: human gut; feature: human-associated habitat; material: faeces | place: Denmark | collected 2008/2010 | reverse complement strand
AAAACGGCCTGACCGCAGAACAGTTCCGCAATCAAGCCGTATCTTGTTAGTTAAATTTATATTTGAACTGTATACTTGACAGGACATAGTACAGGTCGATTTGCGACTGACTTTGTCCGGCATTTTCTTAATCTTTCTCTTTTTTTCATGACGTGACATTCACTTTTTAAAATGGTGCCAGATTGCCGAAGCAACCATCCAGATGATGACGACAAAGGAAATCATGTATCCGGCAACACCGATGTTGTAGATGGCGGGATGTTCCATGCTGCCTTGGACGAGCAAGGAAGAGCTCAAAATGATCGAAGCGAGGATGATCGTGATGATCAGCCGGTTGACGATCGTTTCAATGCGGTCGATGAATGTGTCTTGGCCTTTGAAACGCAAAGTGAATCTGCCGCGCCCCTGGTTCAAGGTGTCAAGCAGCTTTTCAATTTTGATCGGAATTTGAGGAGTGGATTTTACAGCACGTCCGAAAGTCATCAAATCTTCATCAAGCTCATTTTTCCAGTTGAACTTGCGCTTGAAATATTCTTTGGCAAACGGACGCGCGACGTCCATCAATGAAAGATCGGGATCAAGCTGAGCAACGATGCCTTCAAGCGATCCGAATGCCTTGATCAGCAGCGTGACTTCAGGTTTGACCTGAAGATTGTTTTTGCGGCAAAGTCTGATGATGCTGTAAAGCATGACCGGAAAATCAATCTGACCCAAGCCTTGTTTGAGATAAGGCGTCAAAAAGATTCCGAGCTGATCCGTGAAGTCTTCTTCGTCGATTTCGCCCGTGCGGTTGCAGATGGAAAGAACGGCCTGGCTGATTTCCTGGGTGTCCTTTTTGCTTAAAGCAACGATTACGTTGGCAATTCCTTCTGCAAGCAGCGGCGACAGTCTGCCCATCATTCCGAAGTCAAGGTAAACGAGGCGATAAGGCGGAAGTTTTTGTTCGGTTTTGATGCTTGCTTTGATGCTGCCTGATTTTTTTTCGAACTCATGCGTCGGTTCAAGTTCATTGATGCGCGGATCGTCTTGTTTCAGGCGATAGAAAAGGATGTTTCCCGGGTGAGGATCAGCATGAAAGAAATTGTCGACGAAAACCTGTTTAATGAAGTTTTTGACCAATGCGTCTGCGATGTATGTGCGCTCTTTTTTTTGAAGCTTGCGCTCGGTCGGATCGTCTGAAAGCGGACGAGCGGCCAGTTTTTTGATGCTTTCGCCATCCATTCTGGAATTGACGAGAATTTTTTGAGTCGAGTATTCTTCATATACGACTGGAACTTCGATGATTCCGTCATGGTTGTTTAAGCGATAAAATTCCAGACCGTTTTTAATTTCGATTTCGGTGTTGATCTCATTCAAAAGAGACGCTTGCAGCTGATTCAGGATTTCCTTTGGATCCACGACGGTGATTTCCGGGGCAAGTTTCAGAATTTTTAAGGCCTGACGGAACAGTGTGAGGTCGGTTTCGACAAGTTCTTTGATTTTAGGATGCTGAACCTTGACGACGACCTGCGTGCCATTTTTTAAAACGGCATGGTGAGTTTGACCGATTGAGGCCGAAGCAAAAGGCTTTTCGTCAAATTTGTCGAAAACGTCGCTGATGTTTTTTCCGGTTTGTTCTCGGAAAGTCTTGCTGACGCTTTCGAACGAATCGATTTGGACGTCGTCCTGCAGTTTTTTAAATTCGCTGATAAATGCAGGGGAGATCAAGTCAGGACGGGTGGAAAGAATCTGTCCGCCCTTAATGAACGTTGGCCCGAGCTCTTCCAATGCAAATCTGACTTCTTCCGGATTCTGTTGTTTCATGAAGTTGCGAACAAAATCGTGTCTGCGCATGATTCTGACGATTTCAAGCATGCGGTTGCGCTGATCCTTGCCGGTTATTTCTTCGATTTTTGAGATATATTCGTCGGTCATTTTTGATCCTTCCTTATGCGTTTATGGGAATATTGTATCACAGAACGCGAAAATCCTTGTGATGTAAGGAAGAAGAAAATACTATTAACATAAAATTAATTTAAAGTTAGAAAATTCTTGCATAATTCAAATTGTTGTAATATAATTTAATCAAGTTTTAGAGAATTTTAAATTTTCAGACAGGGGATTATGCGTATGAAAAACTTTAATAAACTTCTTGCTGCTGGCACGACGTTGGCAGTAGCGGGATTGGCTCTTACCGGATGCGGCTCAAAATCAAGTTCCGGTTCTTCTAAGCAAGTCTTGAATTGGAATGAGGCTTCCGAACTTCCGACGATGGATTTGTCAAAAGCAACCGATACGATCAGTTTCGACATGCTGAACAACTCGATGGAAGGACTTTTGAGAATCGGCAAGAATTCTAAGGTTGAACCAGGGATTGCCAAGTCCTGCAAAGTTTCTTCCGATGGACTTACATATACTTTCAATCTTCGCAAGAATGCCAAATGGTCAAACGGTGACAATGTTACGGCTGACGACTTCGTTTATTCCTGGCGCCGGACGGTTGATCCGAAGACGCAATCGCAGTACTCATACCTTTTTGAAGGCGTTAAGAACATCGATGATATCACGGCCGGCAAGAAAGCTCCTTCAACGCTTGGCATCAAGGCCGTCGGTCAACACAAAGTCGTCGTTACTTTAACGAAAAAGGTTCCTTATTTCAAGCTGCTCATGGGCTTCCCGAGCTTCTTCCCGCAAAACAAGGCCGCGGTTGAGAAGTACGGCAAGAAGTACGGCACGTCATCCAAGTACATGGTTTATGATGGACCGTTCAAGATGACCGGATGGACAGGGACGAACCTTTCCTGGACGCTTGCCAAGAACAAGAATTATTGGGATAAGTCGCACGTTAAGCTTGACAAGATCAATTTCAAAGTCAACAAGAGCACGACGACTTCATACAACCTTTATCAAAGCAAAAAACTCGATCAGACGATTCTGTCGACTGAACAGGCAAAGCAGCTGTCAAACGACCCGGGATACACGATCGTAAAAGAAGCTCGGACGAATTATCTTGAATTCAATGAAACTAAAAAGGAATTCCAAAACAAAAAGATTCGTCAAGCAATCGGCTATGCCATCGATCGCGATCAATTAGCGAAGAAGGTTATGGGAAGCGGCACGCTTCCGTCCAAGAGCGTCGTTTCGTCAGGGCTCGTTCAAAAAGACGGAACGGACTTCACAACGGCTGCCAAAACGACGGTCGGCGTAACTCTTAATAAGAAGAAAGCCGCACAGCTTTGGAAAGAAGGACTTCAGGAACTCGGCGAATCCGATATGACAATTACCCTGTTGGGTGATGATACGGATGCTGCCAAGAAGATTACTGAATTTATCCAAAGCCAATTGGAAGCAAATCTGCCGGGAATCAAGGTCGAAGTTGCCAACGTTCCGTTCAAGACGCGTTTGGCGCGTGCGGAAAAAGGTCAATTTGAACTTCTGGCAAATGCCTGGTCTGCCGATTTCTCTGATGCGATCAGTTTCCTTGATCTCTTTACGACGGGTAACCCTTATAACAACGGCAAGTGGTCAAATGCCGAATACGACAAGCTGATCACGGCTTCCAAGACGACGGATGCCGGCAATGCGGACAAGCGTTGGGATGACATGGTCAAAGCTTCCAAGCTGATCAATGAAGAACAACCGATCGTTCCTTTGTTCCAATTGAATACGCCATCGTTGCTCAGAACGAACGTCAAGGGCGTTGTTCATAATACGGCCGGTGTTTCATACAACTGGAAAGAAGCATACATTGCTAAATAATTAAATTTGATTAAGAACGTTTCCGTATGGTTCATGCGCCGCGAATGCATGGACTCTTTAACGAGGAGTTTTTGAAATGTCTAATCAGTTATGATATGTCGTGGTGACAGGATAGCCACGGCATATTTTTTTATTCTGTGATACACTAAGAGTATCGATACACAATAGAAGAGGTGAAGATGATGACGCGCAAGGACACGATTTTTGAGTATGTTAAACAAAACGCAAGCATCGAGTCGGAAGGATATACGACGACCGAGATTTCAGAAGCTCTCGGAATCATCAGAAACAACGTCAGCAAAGAATTGAACGTCTTGGTTCGTGAAGGAAAGCTTCAAAAAATCGACGGCAGACCCGTCAGGTATTTATTGGCCGAACGTGAAATGCAGAGCAGAAACAAAGTTGGCGAATATTCGCAGCGCAAGTCGCAAATAACCGGATTCACCAATGCAAGACTGACTGAATCAAGCAATGACGATTATGAAAAAGATATTCCGCAAGATGTTTTTGAAAATTTCATCGGTAAGAATGACAGTTTAAAAAATCAGGTAGAACAGGCCAAAGCTGCTATTTTATATCCGCCGCAAGGGCTGAACGTTTTGATTACCGGTCCGACCGGTTCTGGCAAAACCTATTTTGCCAATGCGATGTATCGGTTTGCGATGAATACGGGAGTCATCAAAAAACAGAAGTTCACGACGTTCAATTGTGCCGATTATGCGCATAATCCGCAGCTTTTGATGTCGCATCTTTTTGGGTATGCCAAGGGGGCATTTACGGGTGCGACGGAAGATCATGACGGACTGATTCAGGAAGCAGACGGCGGGATGCTTTTTTTGGATGAGGTTCATCGATTGCCGCCTGAAGGTCAGGAAATGATCTTTTATTTTATGGATCACGGGACATATAATCGTCTAGGTGAAACTGCCAAGACACATCATGCTGATGTGCGCCTTGTCTGCGCAACGACGGAAGACCCGGAAAGTTCTTTGCTTCAGACGTTTGTCAGAAGAATCCCGATCATGATCAAGATGCCAAGTTTCGGTCAAAGAAGCGCAAGAGAACAGCTGCAGCTTTTACGGCAGCTGTTGGGGATTGAAGCCAATCGAACCGACAAGGACATCAAATTGAGCGAGGACGTCGTCAAAGCTCTTCTTGGAAGCGTTACGTTCGGCAACGTCGGACAGCTTAAATCAAATATTCAGCTTGTTTGCGCACAGGCATTTTTGAACAGCATGCAGGATGAAAATGAAATGGAAATCGAGTTTGACTCGCTTCCTCAAAACATCAAGGACGGAATTCCGCGACTTGCCAACAACAGGACGGAATTAAGCAAACTGTCGCGTTTGTTGGAACCGATGATGGTCGTTCATCCAAATGACGCTTCGAAGATTCAATCGGAAAGCGACAGTTATGAATTGCCTTACAACTTGTATGAAATCATCGGTTCCAAGGCTTCCTTGCTGAAAGAAGAAGGGTTGGATCAGCCTGCAATCAACAACTTTATTTTGACGGACATCAACCTGCATTTGAAATCATTTTATCGTGAAGCAAAGATTGATCAAAAAGAAACGAACTTAAACGAAATTGTTGATCAAAGCACGATCGATCTGACCAAAAAAATCAAGGAACGCCTTCAAAACGATTATGTCTATAATGCGGGAGACAACTTCATCTATGCGATGAGTTTGCACATCAGCTCGTTTATCAAGCGGATTCGCTCAGGCAAGCCGATGCGGGCTGTTTCCGGAGATATCGTGACGATGGTCAAGGACTATCCTGAAGATTTGCGGCTCGCCGAACAGGTCAAAAAGATGATCGAACAGTATTACAAGTTCATCGTACCAGAGTCGGAAGTTTACTACCTTGCCGTGTTGCTCGTTTCGCTGAATTCCGTTCCGAAAAGCGGCAGCGTCGGGGTCGTGGTTGCGGCGCATGGGAACAGTACTGCCGCTTCAATGGTCCAAGTGGTAAACAAATTGCTTGGGGCAGAAAACCTGGCTTCCTTTGACATGTCGCTTGAAATGAGTCCAAAGATTGCGTTGAAGGGAATTATTGAAAAAGTTAAGGAAGTTGATCAGGGCAACGGCGTGTTGTTGTTGGTTGATATGGGATCGCTCAGTACCTTCAGCGAGCAGATTACGAATGAGACGGACATTCCCGTTAAAACGATCGACATGGTAACGACGGCGATGGTTTTAGAGGCGGCTCGCAAAACTTCGTTGATAGACAGCGATTTGAAGACTGTTTATGCGGAATTGCGAGATTTTAACGGGTATTATTCTCATAAGGACGAGGAACATTCTTCAAGTCAAAATGATGTTGACAAGCGGCGCGCAATCGTCGCAATCTGTTCGACCGGTGAAGGAACTGCCCAAAAAATCAAGCAGATGATCGATAATATTTTAGTTGACCAATTGATTGACGACGTTGTCGTCGTTCCGATCTCTGTTGTCGGAATGGATGGTCGAATTGAGGAGCTCGAACAAAATTATCGCATAATTGCCGCAACGGGAGTCGTCAATCCTGACATTGGCGTTCCGTTCATTTCCCTGGATGCATTGTTTAAAGGGGGCGGCAGCGAATTCATCCAACTGTTGGAAGATTCCGACCGATACTATGAATTAAACTCCGGACAACCGGCTGAAGAATCGCTGTCGATTAGCGAGCAGACGGCCTGCCAGTATTTGGAGCAATGCTATACGTTCATCAATCCCAAGAAGGTTATCGGCATTTTGCAGAATTATTGTGATTTGATCGAACGAGATTCGAAAAAAGAATTGGGACAGGCGAAACGAATGGGGCTGGTCATGCATTTGGCAGGAGCAATCGAGCGCGCGTTGCTGCAAACGCCGATTTCTGCAACGGAGTCGGAATTGATCGAAATAAGAACCGACAAGATGTTTTCGAGCGTGCAAAAAGCCAATCAGATGCTGGAAGAGCGGCTTAACGTCAAGTTTGCCGATTCGGAAACGTATTACATCATCAAACTGATTGATACAGAAAATCAAGCCTGATGATACAGATGTGTTTGATACACTAATATTAGTGTATCAAGTATTTTTTTGGCATAAAACGGCAAGAAAAATATGTGAATCTTTAGTGAATATCTATTTTTCAAATATTGATCAAAAATAATTGATTATATTTTAAAATGCTGTTAAAACGGGAATAATAGACGCTTTGACCTGGGAGAGAAAGAAAAAAATGATGAAGACAAAAGCAATGATTAATCGAAATTCTGGATTTGATACACAAAGTTGGCACGGTAATTGCTATATGTTACGTGTAAGGAAAATCTTTGATAAGGAGATGATCGGATGCTGAGATTGATTGTTTCTAGTCACGGAAAGCTTGCCGAAGAGCTGGTCGAATCTTCGTATATGATATTTGGTCGGCAGGATGGCGTTTTCGCCTTGGAATTTGATCTTGACGAAGATCTGAACGATATCAAAGAAAAATACAGAACTGTTTTGGCTGGAGTGCCGGAAAATGACCAAGTGATTTTTTTATGCGATTTGTTTGGCGGTTCTCCGTTCAACGGGGCAAAAGCCTTTATCGATGAAAATTCAAAACGTTACGGTCTGATTGGTGGCGTAAACCTTGCAATGCTGATTGAGTCGTATGTTTTGAGGCAATCAGGCAAGCCGTTGGCTGAGGTTGTTTCCATGTTGGAAGAAACCGGTCGATACGGAATCAGACGCTATGAAGCCGGTGATGACATTGACGATGGATGTTAGGTTGTTAAGAATCGACAGCAGGCTGTTGCATGGTCAAGTGGCAACGAGTTGGACCAAAACGACAAAGGTTGACCGCATTCTTGTCGTTTCCGATGACGTTGCCAAGGACAATCTGCGCAAGACGTTGATTATGCAAGCCGCACCTCCGGGGGTCAAGGCAAACGTTTTGACCATCTCAAAAATGCTTCGTATTTATTATGATTCGCGCTTTGATTTTATTAATGCAATGATTTTAGTTGAGAATCCGGTAGATGCAATAAGGCTTATTTCCGGGGGGATCAAAGTTCCTTCGGTCAACATCGGATCAATCAGTTTTGATGCCACCCGTAAGATGGTGACTGATACGATCGCAGTAAATCATGATGACGTGACCATATTTATCTGGATGCATCGCCGCGGAATCGTGCTTGATTATCGCAAGGTTCCAAGCGATGCCAAGAAGGATTTTTGGAAATGTCTTTGTGAAAAGGAATTTGTTCATGATACGAGCCAAAAGCTGAAATAGTTCAAAAATTATGTATAGGAGGCAATACAAATGGTAGGTATTATCCTAGCAAGTCATGGTAGCTTTGCAGACGGAATTTTCCAATCAGGTCAAATGATTTTTGGTGAACAAGAAAACGTCGCACACGTTACCTTGATGCCAAGTGAAGGCCCGGACGATATCAGAGCTAAGATGGAAGAAGCAGTTGCATCTTTCGAAAATCAAGATGAAGTCTTGTTCTTAGTCGATCTTTGGGGCGGTACACCGTTCAACCAGGCAAACAATCTGGTTGAACAACATAAAGACAAGTGGGCAATCGTTGCCGGCATGAATTTGCCAATGGTAATCGAAGCTTACGCATCGCGCTTTTCGATGGAAAAGGCGCAAGACATTGCGGCACACCTTGTTGAAGCCGGCAAGGACGGTGTCAAGGTCAAGCCTGAATCATTAGCTCCAAAGGAAGCGCCGAAAGCAGAGGCAAAAAGCACTGAGCCAACAGGGGCAATCCCTCCTGGAACCGTTCTTGGCGACGGCCACATCAAATACGTGCTTGCGCGCGTTGATTCGCGTTTGCTTCATGGGCAGGTTGCGACGGCCTGGACGAAGACGACACAGCCAACGAGAATCATTGTTGTTTCGGATGGCGTTGCGCATGACAAGCTTCGCAAGAATCTGATTACGGAAGCAGCTCCTCCTGGAGTTAAGGCAAACGTTATTCCGATTGACAAGATGATTGAAGTTGCAAAAGATCCTCGCTTCGGGAATACGAAAGCTTTGCTTCTCTTTGAAACGCCGGAAGATGCCCTTAAGGCAATCGAAGGCGGCGTCGACATCAAGGAACTGAACATCGGTTCAATGGCACACTCTGTCGGCAAGGTTGCCGTAAACAAGGTGCTTTCCTTGGGCAAAGAAGACGTTGAAACGTTTGACAAGCTGAAGGAAATCGGAGTCAAGTTCGACGTGCGCAAGGTTCCGACGGACTCTCATGACAATATGGATGAAATTGTTGATAAGGCTCGCAAAGAGCTCGGAATGTAAAGTTTCATTCTCAATAGAACAGGAGGACTAAGATATGTCTATTATATCAATGATTTTAGTAGTTATCGTTGCCTTCCTAGCGGGTATGGAAGGTATTCTTGATGAATTCGAATTCCATCAACCGCTGGTGGCATGTACGTTAATCGGTTTGGTGACGGGTCATCTTACAGAAGGTATCATTCTTGGCGGCTCGCTTCAAATGATCGCTTTAGGTTGGGCGAATATCGGTGCTGCCGTTGCCCCTGACGCTGCGTTGGCATCTGTCGCATCTGCAATTATTTTAGTTCAAGGCGACCAAGGCGTTAAGGGTGTCGGTACGGCGATCGCAATTGCCGTTCCTTTGGCCGTTGCCGGTTTGTTCTTGACGATGATCGTTCGTACGATTGCTGTTCCTATCGTTCACATCATGGATGCGGCAGCTGAAGAAGGAAACTATCGCAAGATTGAAGTTTGGCAAGTCATCGCTGTCTGCCTGCAAGGTCTTCGTATCGCTATTCCGGCTGCAGCTTTGCTGGTTATTCCTGCAGGCGCCGTTAAGAGTGCTTTGGAAGCAATGCCTGCATGGTTGTCAGACGGCATGTCCATCGGCGGCGGCATGGTTGTTGCCGTAGGTTACGCAATGGTTATCAACATGATGGCTACAAAAGAAACTTGGCCATTCTTCGCTTTAGGTTTCGTATTTGCTTGTGTAAGTGAATTTACATTAATTGCTTTAGGTGTAATTGGTGTTGTTATCGCAATCGTTTATTTAGGTTTGAAAGATGCTGCTAAAAATAGTGGTGGAGGATCAAATACTGGTTCTGGTGATCCATTAGGCGACATCTTGAATGATTACTAGGATTTTGAAGGAGGTAAATGAAAATGGCTGAAAAAATTACATTAACTAAACAAGATCGTAAAAAAGTTTGGTGGCGTCATCAATTCCTTCAGGGTTCTTGGAACTATGAACGTATGCAAAATGGTGGATGGTGCTATTCAATTATTCCTGCAATTAAAAAATTATATTCTAACAAGGAAGATCAAATTGCTGCTTTAAAACGTCACATGGAGTTCTATAACACTCACCCTTATGTATCAAGTCCAGTAATGGGTGTTACACTTGCTTTGGAAGAAGAAAAAGCAAATGGTGAAAATGTAGATGATACTGCAATCCAAGGTGTTAAAGTAGGTATGATGGGGCCTTTAGCTGGTGTTGGTGACCCAGTATTCTGGTTTACAATGCGTCCAATTTTAGGTGCTTTAGGAGCTTCTTTAGCATTAAGTGGAAACATTTTAGGACCTATCTTATTCTTCGTATTGTGGAACGTAATTCGTTTAGCGTTCATGTGGTATACACAAGAATTTGGTTACAATGTAGGTACTAAAATTGCTAAAGACATGTCAGGTGGACTTCTTGGAAAAATTACTCAAGGTGCTAGTATCTTAGGTATGTTTATCATTGGTGCATTGGTACAACGTTGGGTAAGTATTTCGTTTACTCCAGTTGTTTCAAGTGTTACTCAATCTGAAGGTGCATACATTGATTGGTCACAAATTAAAGGAAATGCTGACGGAATTAAGAGTGCATTAGAACAATATTCTTCATTAGGAGCTACTGGTTTAAATCAAATCAAAGTTACAACTTTACAACAAAACTTAGATTCATTGATTCCTGGTCTTGCAGCTTTATTATTAACTTTATTATGCTGTAAATTATTGAAGAAGAAAGTTTCTCCAATCACAATTATTATCGCATTATTCGTAGTTGGTATTATTGGTCGTGTAATCGGAATTATGTAATAGCTTAAGGAGGTACATATGGCGCAATCATTAAATTCAAAAGTTGATTTAACAATCAAGGCAACATCTTTTGCAGGATTGAGTTCCAATGGAAATGTCATGGTTGGAAATAAAGCATTTGAATTCTACAATGAAAGAAATGTTGAAGATTGTATTCAAATTCCATGGGATACAATTGATCGAGTAGAAGCGAGTGTCTTATTTAACAAAAGTATTTCTCGATTTGTGATTTTCATAAATGAGAAAACATACTTTGCTTTCTCTACAAAAGACAACAAAAAAACACTTCGTGCTATAAGAGAATATGTACCTGCAGATCGAATGCTTCGATCATTGAGTTTTTGGGATGTGTTTAAACGAGGTTTAATGTATATTCCAAATAAATTACTACATTCTAATAACTAAGTATTGTTAACCCAATCCGCAATATGCTGATTGGGTTTTCTTTCTTTATGATAATCCGAAAAAGTACAAGATGTATAACAGCCATTAAAGAATTAGACTTTGGTTGCATATATAAAGATTATATCTAATGAATTAAGATCGATGTTCGTAAGGTTCCAACAGATTCACCTGAAAACTTCGATGAAATTCTTAAAAAGGCAAAATCAGAATTAAAGATGGCTTAGGTCATCTTTTTAAATTATTGAAAAGTCATAAAAAGAACACTAAAATATATTGAAAAGTCATTAAAATGTGTATAAAATTATATTGAAAAGTCATTTCGGAGGTGAAATATGCTTTATCGAAAGATTGAACGTACAATTGAACAACATTTAATGAGTGGTTCAAACAAAATCCTATTAGTGGATGGAGCTCGTCAAATTGGGAAAACATATATCATAAGGTATGTGGGAAATAAACTGTTTGAAAATTATATCGAAATCAATATGATTGAAGATTCTTTAGGAAATCGTTTGTTTGAAAAGGTAAGGACAGTAGAAGATTTTTATCTGCAGGTCAGTATGCTTGCAGGGGATAAAATGCAAAAAAAAGAAAATACATTGATATTTATTGATGAAATACAAGCATATCCTCATTTATTAACATTATTAAAATTTTTATCCCAGGATAATCGATTTACATATATTGCGAGTGGATCTTTGTTGGGGGTTACTTTATCGCAAACCACATCGATTCCTATGGGTAGTATTCAAAAGATTCAAATGTATCCTTTGGATTTTGAAGAATTTTTATATGCGAATGGAATGAACGAATTTGTTATTTCGACATTAAGAAATAAATTTAATCATTTAGAAGAATTAGATGAGTCCATGCATAATAAAATGATGGATTTGTTTAAAAAATATTTGTTGGTGGGTGGTATGCCTGACGCTATAAATACGTATTTGTCAGAGAAGAATATTGTATCTGTTCGAAATATTCAAGCTGAAATTCACGAATATTATGCATCAGATGCCTCTAAATATAGTTTAGAAAATAAACTTAAAATCAGTCGAATTTATGATTTAATTCCATCTAATATGGAAAATAAAAAAAAGCGAGTTGTTGTTAAGAATATTGAGGGAAAAAGAGGTAAAACGTTTAATGACTATCAAGAAGAATTTGAATATTTAGTTAGTGCAGGAATCGCTTTGAATGTACAAGCTATCTCAAATCCAAAATTTCCATTGATTGAATCTGCAAGTAAGAATTTAATAAA
>OGOV01002825.1_pt1 | contig 12451 bp, 7 predicted proteins | sample 1552711 | NCBI WGS metagenome assembly OGOV01 (sample SAMEA2580216, study PRJEB22360) | human gut metagenome | biome: human gut; feature: human-associated habitat; material: faeces | place: Denmark | collected 2008/2010 | reverse complement strand
CTGAGAATTTGCCTCTGTTGCAAGATTCCTCGGGAAGAGGAAGTTGCGTGCATATCCGTCGGACGTGTTAACAAGCTCTCCCTTTTTTCCGAGACCTTTAACGTCCTGAGTAAGAATTACCTTCATAAATTATACCTCGCTTTATTTTAATGTAACAGCCGACAAGCAATCACTCGGCGGTCACTAATGATTCATTATATCGGTCAAGACTTTGCATTACCTGCTCCGTGACCTGTGCAATTGTTGAATTTTTTATCTGAACGGCAGCCATCGTCTGATGTCCGCCTCCGTTCATATACTCCATAATTACCTGAACATTGACCGCACCGAAGGAGCGTGCGGAAACACATACGGCGTCACCGAGCCTGAAAATTACGAACGATGCATCTACTCCGCTTATGCTCAGAAGCTCGTCTGCCGCCTGTGCGCTTATCAGTCTGATGTTCGGCGTTTCATCGTCGGCAACGGCAATTGCGCAGTTCTTATACTTCTTCGCCGAATCAACGATCTTATTTCTCTCGTGATAGCTTTCGATATCGTTCGAGAAAAGTCTCTTGACTCTTATCGGGTCTGCACCGAGATCCTTAAGCCTTGCCGCCGCCTCAAATGTGCCGACTCCGACTCGGAGAATAAAGTTCTTAGTGTCAAGCATAATTCCCGAAAGAAGCGCATCGGCAACGAAGCTGCCTGTTTCGTCAACTGCGGGAATGTATTCAATAAGCTCCGTCACCATTTCCGATGACGATGATGCACTCGGATCGTGAAAGAAGATAACTGCGTCGTCGATATAATCAACCGCTTTTCTGTGGTGATCGATAACAACCGTCATTCTCGACATTGACAGAAGGTCCGGACTTTCAACAAAGCTCTTGATGTGCGTATCAACAACAATCAAAAGGTTTTTCTTGCTCTTTACAAATTCCATTTTTGCCGTTTCCGTCGAAACAACGGTTCCGGAAAATTCATTTTCCGCTCTGTCAAGAAGGGTCTTTGCCATTGTCTTTTCTTTATCGGTGACAAGGTAAGCATTTTTGCCGAGCTTTTTTGCAATACAGACAATGCCGAAAGCCGAGCCTATTGCATCAAAATCCGGGAATCTGTGACCCATAACATACACGTTTTCGCAGCCCTGTATAAGCTCCGCAAGTGCCGAGGCAACAACTCGTGACTTCACCTTACTGCCTGTCTCAACACTCTTTGAAACTCCGCCGAAAAAGTCATATTTATCCTTGTTTTTGATTACAGCCTGGTCTCCGCCTCTGCCGAGAGCCATATCCAAGGACAGCTTTGCGTTCTTTTCACACTCAGCTATATTTGCGCCCGTGCCGACTCCGATCGAAAGCGTTACGCCGACATACTTGCCGTCATACGTATACTCTCTGATTTTATCGAGGATATCGAATTTTCTTGCGATCATATCGTCGATATTCTGCTTTTCGGCAACAACATAGAAGCTGTTGTCACTGATCTTACTGATAAGACACGGATATTTCCCGAGCCACGTTTCGATATTCTTTTCAACGCCGTTTCTGATTGCGGCACAGTCGCTCTCCCTGTGATCCTGCTGAATCTCCGACATATTGTCGATCGTCATAATTGCAAGCGCGGGACGGCAGCGAAAATAATCGTTCGCAATGCGTCTGTACTTGCTGACATCGACAAGATACATAACAATTACCTCGCCTGCGCCGACCTTTGCACGGTGGGAAAAGACATTGTAGCTCTTTTCATCGCAGTCAATGACAACGCCGTTGACCGACGCGTCAAGCAATGTGTCAATGCCGACATTTTCAAAGACCGAGCTGAGCTCGCTGTAACCCGAGGAATGAGGTCCTATCGCCTCTTCAAAGCGATTGTTGAACCACTCGATTTTTCCGTCGGGAGCGCATATTATAATCGGAAGCGGAAAATCGTCTGAAATATTTCTGATATACTGTTCGAGATCGGATGAAATGTGCGTTATCAGCTTCTGCTTTCTCGCACTCATAAGATCATAGTATATGACAAGGAAAACCGCAACACCGATAATCGCAACAAGTTCAAGAATTGCAAGCCATATCGGACCGAGGATAAACGTCAGCACGGTGAACAGCAAAGCCACTGCCGCCGCCGCCGAAATTACGGGGAAGCTGCGTATCAGGGATAATATCTTGTCTTTCATAAACGTTACCATTCCTTTCTGCTTTTCTGCAAAAGGGGGATAATATTATACTTCCATAATTATCGAAAGTATCATCGGACTTCTCTTTGTCTTCTCATACATAAGATGAGAAACCTCATCTCTGACCTTGGATTTTATCGTGTTCCAGTCACGGATATTATTATAAATACAGTTTTCAATCGCATATTTTGCAATGTCTCTCGCCTCGTCGATGAGCTCTTCGGACTCCCTGACATAGACAAATCCCCTTGTCATTATATCGGGTCCTGCAAGAATCTCGCCCGAATACGAATCCATTGTTGCCACAACGATTATAAGTCCGTCCTCGGCAAGACGTTTTCTGTCCCTGAGGACAACGTTGCCGACATCTCCGACGCCCGAACCGTCAACAAATACCTGACCCGCAGGAATATTCTCAAGCGGCTTGATTCCGTTCTCCGAAACATTAAGGCAAACTCCGTTATCGGCAATAAAAATATTACTCTTAGGGATGCCCATACTAACGGCAAGCTGGGCGTGCTTTCTTATATGCTTCTGCTCGCCGTGAACGGGAATAAAGAACTTCGGCTTGATGATACCCATCATCAGCTTGAGCTCCTCCTGGCAGGCATGGCCCGAAACGTGCAGCATATCCGCGCGGTCGTAGATGACCTCAACGCCCTTGCGGAAGAGCTCGTTGATGACACGCGAGACGGTGTTCTCGTTGCCGGGAATGGCGGAAGCCGAGATGATGACGCGGTCGCCGGGGCCGACCTCAATCTGCTTGTGCTGGGAAAACGCCATGCGGTAGAGCGCGCTCATCTCCTCACCCTGCGAGCCGGTGGTGACGATGACCTGCTTATCGAGCGGGAGCGCCTTGATCTTGTTGATATCCGTCACGGTGTTCTTGGGCAGCTTCATGTAGCCGAGATCGACCGCGACCTTGGTGACATTTTCCATGCTGCGGCCCGTGACGGCGACCTTGCGGCCGACCGCCGCCGCCGCGTCGATGACCTGCTGGATGCGGTGGACGTTGGAGGCGAAGGTCGTGACGATGATGCGCTGCTTGCAGCCGGCGAAGAGCCGGTCGAAGGTCTTGCCGACCGTGCGCTCGCTCATCGTGTAGCCGGGGCGCTCGACATTCGTGGAGTCCGCGAGCAGCGCGAGCACGCCCTGCTTGCCCAGCTCGCCGAAGCGGGCAAGGTCGATGACCTCGCCGTCGATGGGCGTGGAGTCGATCTTGAAGTCGCCCGTGTGGACGACGGTGCCAAGCCCAGTGTGGATGGCAAACGCCACGCTGTCCGCGATGGAGTGGTTCACATGAATGAACTCCACGCTGAACTTGCCGGCCTTGACCGTCATGCCGCTTTCGACCGTGACGATCTTGGTGGACTTCAAAAGCCCGTGCTCCTCAAGCTTCAGGCGGATCAGTCCCGCGGTCAGGCGGGTACAGTAAATAGGCATATTGACCTGCTTGAGGACGTAGGGGATGGCCCCGATATGGTCCTCGTGGCCGTGGGTGATGAACAGACCGCGGATGCGGTTCTTGTGCTTGGTGAGGTAGCTCACGTCGGGAATGACAAGGTCGATGCCGTACATATCGTCGCCGGGAAAGGCCATGCCGCAGTCCACGACGATGATCTCGCCGCCGTACTCATACACGGTCATGTTCTTGCCGATCTCGTTCAGCCCGCCGAGCGGGATGATCTTCAAATTTTCTGCCAAAATGCATTCACTCCTTATGAATCTTCAAAAATTGGGTGAGCATTCGGTCCACGCCGCGCGGAAATGACCGCACGGAAACAACGGCGTCCGTGCTGCGCGCTCCGCCCTGTTCCGCGGAGCGCATCGCACCATCGGCGCCCTGATCGTTTTTACTATGGACTTGTGCTCTATTCAAACCGCGCGATGGCGGCTCAATACAATTTGTATTTTATAGTATACCACGTTTTTTGGAAAAAGTACACACTTTTTTTCATGCGCCCCTTTTCCGGACGAATTTTTTATCGGAAAGCCTATTGCACCCTTGCGCGCCCGTGTGCTACAATATAGTATCTATCCGTATTTGTTCCGCCTTTGTGCCGCCGGTGAAGCGGGGAGGATGCCTTATGAGTAAGAAAGTCAATAAGCTGACCGAGCCGAATATGCGGCTGTATTTTCTTCTTGCCGCGGTCTTCTGCGCGGTGACGCTGTGGATCGAGCCGATCCTCGGCCTCGTCGAGGCCGGTGTGATGGCGCTCACCTACGTCTATTTCCGCCGCACGGCGCAAAAGCGCCGCGAGGGCATCCAGCGCTACGTCGAGGATATGACCGACGATGTGGCGAGCGCGGGCAAGTCCTCCATGCTCTCGGCCCCCTTTGCCATGATGGTCTTCCGGCCCGATACGCAGGAGGTGCTGTGGAGCAACGAGAGCTTCCTCCAGCTCACGGGCATGAGGGAGAATCTGTTCGATAACCGGCTGGAGGATACGCTTCCCGGCTTCCCCGCCCAATGGCTGCTGGAGGGAAAGAGCGAGTGCCCCGAAACGGTCGTCGTCAACAACCGGCACTTCCGCGTGTTCGGCAGTCTCACGCATCCGAGTGGCCGCAGCGGTGCGCGCGGACTTCTCGCGCTGACCTATTGGATGGACGTGACCGAGCAGGACGAGCTCAGGAAAAAGAGCGAGGAGAACCGCCCCATCGTGGCCGTGCTCATGCTCGATAACTACGAGGAGCTGATGAAGGCCGGCACCGAGGCGGCGCGCTCGTCCGTGCTCGCGCAGATCGACGAAAAGATCAGCGCGTGGGTGTCGGGCACGCAGGGGCTTTTGTGCAAGTACGACCGCAACCGCTATTTGCTGCTGCTGACGGAAAAGCATTACAATACGCTGCTCGAGGGCAAGTTCAGCGTGCTCGACGCGGTGCGCTCCGTTGTCACCGAGGACGGCGTCGCCGCGACGCTCTCCATCGGCGTCGGCAAGGACGCGGACGATTACGAGACGCTTTTCAAGAACGCGGGCCTGTCCATCGAGATGGCGCTCTCGCGCGGCGGCGATCAGGTCGTCGTGCGCAACCGCCTCGATTTTGAGTTCTACGGCGGCAAGACGAAGTCCACCGAAAAGCGCACGAAGGTCAAGTCCCGCGTGATGGCCAACGCCCTCGGCGAGCTGATCTCCGATGCCAGTCAGGTCTTTATCATGGGCCATAAGCACGCCGACTTCGACGCCGTCGGCGCGGCGGCGGGCGTGTGCTGCATCGCGCGCAAGCGCGGCAAGAAGGCGCAGATCGTCATTGACATGGACGACAATGCCGCCGGCCCGATCCTCAAGCGCCTTGCCGCGCTGCCGGAGTATAAGGATGCCTTCATCAGCGGCAGCGACGCCTTCATCAAGGCACAGCCCGGCGCGCTGCTCGTGGTGGTGGACACCAACCGCCCCGACTTCGTGGAGTCCGAGCAGCTGCTCGACACCTGCAACCGTGTGGCGGTCATCGACCATCACCGCCGGGCGGCGAGCTATATTGAATCCGCTGCGCTCAACTTCCACGAGCCCTACGCCTCGTCGGCATCGGAGTTGGTGAGCGAGCTGCTGCAATATCTCATTGACCCCGGCGATCTGCTGCGCGCCGAGGCCGAGGCCCTGTTCGCGGGCATCGTGCTCGATACGAAGAACTTCACCATGCGTACCGGCGGACGCACCTTTGAGGCCGCGGCGCTGCTGCGCCGCGTGGGCGTGGACACGGCGGACGTGCAGCGCCTGTTCCAGGGAACGCTTTCCGACATGATCGAGCGCTATGACATCATCCGCCACGCGGAGCTGTATCACAACGACATTGCCATCGCGGCGGTGGAGCAGGACATCGACCGCGTGACCGCGGCCAAGGCCGCCGACGAGCTGCTGACGCTGCGCGGCGTGCGCGCGTCGTTCGTGCTCTTCAAGCACGATACGGGCGTGAATCTGTCGGCGCGCTCGCTCGGCGAGATCAATGTGCAGCTCATTATGGAAAAGCTCGGCGGCGGCGGAAACTCCACCACCGCGGGCGGACAGATCCCGGACGGGACGGTGGACGCGGTGCGCGAGCAGCTCATCGCCGCCATCGACCAGTATTTGGAAGGATAAAAAACCACCATCAGGAGGATAGAACGATGAAAGTAATTTTACAGCAGGACGTCAGAGGTCAGGGCAAGAAGGGCCAGATGATCGCCGCGGCGGAGGGCTACGCCCGCAACTATCTGCTGCCGCGCAAGCTGGCCATCCCCGCCACGGCGGACGCCATCAACACCATGAACCTCAAGGAAAAGGCGCGCCGTGCCGAGGAGGCGGCGAACCGCGCCGCCGCCGTGGAGACCGCGGACAAGCTGCGTAACTGCACCGTGAAGATCACCGCCAAGGGCGGCGCGAACGGCAAGCTCTTCGGCGCCATCACCGGCAAGGAGATCTCCGAGGCGCTCATGGCACAGTTCGGCCTGGACGTCGGCAAGCAGAAGATCGTGCTCGACGAGCCCATCAAGGCGTTCGGCAGCTATGAGATCCGCGCGAAGCTCGGCTACGAGGTCAGCGGGAAGTTCACCGTGACCGTGGCGGAGGAATAAGCCAGACTTTACGCAGAAAAGAGGTGCCCTGCGATGGACGAACTGCTCTACCGCCAGATGCCGCACTCGCTCGAGGCGGAGCAGGCGGTGCTCGGCTCGATGCTCATCGACGCGAACTGCATTAAGGACGTGATGGAAAAGCTGCGCCCCGAGGATTTCTACCTGCGCCAGAACCGGGAGATCTTCGAGACGATCTATTCCATGTTCCTCTACTCCAAGCCCATCGACGGCGTGACCGTCGCGGGCGAGATGGAGCGCAACGGCACCTATGACGAAAATACCACGCGCAATTATCTTGTGCAGCTCATGGAGGTCACGCCAACCTCCGCGAACGTCAATGAATACGCCGACATCGTGCGCGACAAGGCGCTGCTGCGCGCGATCGCGACCGTGGCGAGCGACATTACCGGCATGGTGCAGGACGGCACGGGCGGAGCCTCCGCCGTGCTCGACGCCGCCGAGCAGAAGATCTACGCGGTGCGCCGCGGGCGCAGCGCACAGAATATGGAGCAGATCAGCGTTGTGCTGCAGGGCGTGCTCGACCATCTCGCCGAGCTTTCCGCCACCGGCGGTAAGACGCTGCCGGGCCTTTCCACGGGCCTGAGCGCCGTGGACGACAAGATCAACGGCCTGAGCAAATCTGACCTTATCCTGTTGGCTGCAAGACCCGGTATGGGCAAGACCAGTTTTGCGCTCAATGTGGCGCTCAACGTCGCCAAGGCGAGCGGCAAGGCGGTCGCGGTTTTTTCCCTGGAAATGTCCAAGGAACAGCTCGTCACGCGCGTGCTGTCCAACGAGGCGCTGGTGGAGAACGGACGGCTCATCTCCGGCAATCTGCGCGAGAGCGACTGGGTGAAGATCGCGGAGGCGGCCTCGACGCTCAGCCGCACGGACATCAAGATCGACGACAATCCGCTCCTCACCGTCGCGGACATGAACGCCAAATGCCGCCGCATCGAAAACCTCGGCCTCGTCGTCATCGACTATCTTCAGCTGATGACCTCCGCCGGCGGAAAGGGCTACAGCGGCGAAAACCGCCAGCAGGCGGTGAGCGACATTTCGCGTATGCTCAAGATCATGGCGAAGGAATTGCAGGTCCCTGTGCTCTGCCTTTCACAGCTCTCGCGCGCGAACGAAAAGCGCGACGACAAGCGCCCCATGCTCTCCGACCTGCGTGAATCCGGCGCGATCGAGCAGGATGCGGACATCGTGCTCTTTCTCTACCGCGACGACTATTACAACGAGGATTCCGAAAAGCACAACATTGCCGAGTGCATCGTCGCCAAGAACCGCCACGGCGAGACCGGCAAGGTCGAGCTGCGCTGGATGCCGGAGTACACGACCTTCGGCACGCTCGAAAGGCGGTACGAGGACGAATGAAAAAGGTACTGGACTTTGTGCAGCGCTTCGACCTGCTGCCGCGCTACGAGCTGCTGCTCGCGGCGGCTTCGGGCGGCATGGACTCGATGTGTCTGCTGGACTTTTTATACGAAAACGGCTACCGCGTGTGCGCGGCGCACTACAACCATCAGCTGCGCGGGCAGGAGGCCGACATGGACGAGGACCTCGTGCGTGCGTGGTGCGCAGCGCGGCGCATCCCGCTGTGCGTCGGTACGGGCGATGTGGCGGCCTACGCCGGGGAGAACGGCCTGACAATCGAGGAGGCGGCGCGCAAGCTGCGCTATGACTTTCTTAACACCGTCGCCGGTCAGACCGGCGCGGCGCGCATCGTCACCGCCCATCACGCGAACGACAACGCCGAAACGGTGCTCTTTCACCTTGCCCGTGGCACGGGCATGGCGGGCCTTGCGGGCATCGCGCCGAAAAACGGCAGGCTGGTGCGCCCCTTCCTCTGCCTGACGCGGGAGGAGCTTGCCGCCTACGCGAAGGAGCATCATGTACCCTATCGCACGGACGCGACCAACGCGGACACGGCGCTCACGCGCAACTTTATCCGCGCGGAGGTGGTGCCGAAGCTCTGCCGGGTCAACGCGCAGGCGGTCGAGCACATCAGCGAGACGGCGCTGCGCCTGCGGCAGGAGGATGAATACCTCGACTCCCTTGCCGCCGCTTATCTGACGGAGCTGAAAACGGAGGCCGGAGCGGTGACGCTGCCCTGCGCGGCGGTCGCGCAGGCCCACGCGGTCCTGCGGCCGAGGGTGCTGCGCCTCGCGCTCGACGCGCTCGTCGCGGGGAAGAAGGACTTCACCGCCGCGCACTACGACGCGCTTGCCGCGCTTTGCGCGGGAAGCGGGACGGCACAGCTCGACCTGCCCGGTGGCGTGACCGCGCGGCGCGCGGACGGTGTGTTGACGCTCTGCGCGCACCGGAAGGAAACGCCGGAGCGCGTTTTGCTCCGCGCAGGGGAGACCGTCCGGTGGGGCGGCTTTGCCATCACCTGCCGAAAATGCGAAAAAACGGTTGAAAATTCCGAGAATACCGTTATATTAAGAGAAGCTGTATTTGACGCGCCGCTCTCGGTCGGCGCGTGGGATGCGAGGGAGAGCATGTCTCTGCCCATTTCACGCGGCTCGCGGAGCCTCAAGCGGCTCTTCGCCGAGCGCGGCTTTTCGCCGGATGAGCGGGAGCAAACGCCGGTCATCCGCTCGGGCGGCGCGGTCGCTGCGGTGTACGGCATCGGCACGGACGCGCTGTTTCTGCCGACGGACGGCGAGAGCGTGTGTGTATTGACCTTTGAGAAAACCGCGGAGTAATGCTCCGAAAAAACAAACATAAAACAATGGGAGAGGGAAAAACTATGGCGAAAAGCATGATGGATCAGGATATGCTGAAGGTGCTCTACAGCGAGGAGCAGATCAGGACGCGCGTGCAGGAGATGGGCGACACGCTCTACGAGCAGTTCAAGGACCGCAACCCGCTGTTCCTCGGCGTGCTCAAGGGCAGCTTCATCTTCATGGCGGACATCGTCCGCGCCTGTCAGATCAAGAGCGACATCGAGTTCATCGCGGTGTCGTCCTACCAGAACGGCACGTCCTCGTCCGGCGTGGTGCAGATCACGCACGACCTGCAGCAGGACATTACGGGCCGCGAGATCGTGGTCATTGAGGATATCCTGGACTCCGGCAATACCCTCTACTTCCTCAAGAACTATTTCCTCACCAAGGGCGCCAAGAGCGTGACGGTCGTCACCCTGCTCGATAAGCCCGCCCGCCGCGTCAAGCCCATCACGGCCGATCTCGCGGGCTTTGAGGTCCCCGACGAGTTTGTCGTGGGCTACGGGCTGGACTACGCCCAGCAGTACCGCAATATGCCGTACATCGGCGTACTCAAGCCGGAGGTCTACAGCAAGTAAGGCCGGCGTATGATGGAAAAAGCGCCGCAGGCTTTGCGCCGCGCACGGCGCAAATGATCTTGACTGTTATTTCTGACGACATGCGCGTCTGAAATAACACATCTCGCGAAGTGAGCGTCGAGCCGCTGCGGCGGAGAGGCGCAGAGCGAAGCGCATCCAAATATCAAAAAAGTCCGTAGGACTTTTTTGAAGAATCGAAAAGAGGCGCTCGTCGCCTCTTTTCTTCAAGGCAGACTCTGCTGCCGTAAAAGGAGGGAAAACCTTTGACCCAGACCAAACGACCCAATTATGTGCTGTGGATGCTGTGCGTTTTCATGCTGCTTTCGGCCGCCTCATATTTCTTCCGCCCCAAGGAGCCGGAGATCTCCTATGCTGAGGTCGTGCAGCTCTTTGAACAGGAGAAGGTGAAGTCCTTCACCGTGCAGGACACCACGCTCACGCTCAAGCTGCGCGAGGCGGTGGACGGCAAGACGGAGCTCCGGAAGGAGCTCTACGACTTCGACCTTTTCTACGACGACCTCAACGACCTTGTCGTGGAGCAGAAGGCCGCTGGCATTCTGGAGGACTATAACTACTCCGCCAACCACTCACCTAACTACCTTGCCATTGCCCTGCCCTATGTGATCGCCGTCGCGGGGCTGTTCGCCATCTGGTACTTCTTTTCCATGCGCGCCTCCGGCGGCGGGAACGACCGTATGGCGAAATTCGGCAACGCCACCTTCCGGCACGGCAGCGAGAGCGCCCGCAAGACCACCTTTGCCGACGTTGCGGGCGCGGACGAGGAGAAGGAGGAGCTTGCGGAGATTGTGGATTTCCTGCGCGACCCGCAAAGGTTTGTCGAGCTCGGCGCGCGTATTCCCAAGGGCGTGCTGCTCGTCGGCCCTCCGGGAACGGGCAAGACGCTGCTCGCCCGCGCGGTCGCGGGTGAGGCGGGCGTGGAGTTCCTCTCCATCTCCGGCTCGGACTTTGTGGAGATGTACGTCGGCGTCGGCGCAAGCCGCGTGCGCGACCTGTTCGAGCAGGCCAAGAAGGTGGCTCCCTGCATCATTTTTATCGACGAGATCGACGCGGTCGGCCGCCAGCGCGGTACCGGCCTCGGCGGCGGTCACGACGAGCGCGAGCAGACGCTCAACCAGCTGCTCGTCGAGATGGACGGCTTCGGCACGAACGACGGCGTGGTCGTTCTCGCGGCGACCAACCGCGCGGACATTCTCGACCCCGCCCTGCTCCGCCCCGGTCGCTTTGACCGTCAGATCACCGTCAACTACCCCGACATCCGCGGGCGCGAGGCGATTTTGCAGGTACATGCCAAGGGCAAGCCGTTTGAGAGCGATGTGGACTTCTCCACGATTGCCAAGACCACAGTCGGCTTCACCGGCGCAGACCTTGCCAACCTCTTAAACGAGGCGGCGCTGCTTGCCGCACGCCGCAAAAAGACGCTCATCGGCATGAACGACATCGAGGACGCGATGATGCGCGTGCTCATGGGACCGCAGAAGCGCTCGCACAAGATCTCGGACAACGACAAGAAAATCACGGCATACCACGAAGCAGGCCACGCCATCGCGGCGAAGATTGTCTGCCCCAATGAGACCGTGCATCAGATTTCGATTATCCCCGCCGGGCAGGCTGCCGGCGTCACGGTGACCCGCCCGAACGGCGACCATGAGCATCTGACCAAGAGTCAGATGGAGGGCAAAATCGTCATGCTGCTCGGCGGCCGCTGCGCCGAGGCGCTCATCGTCGGCGATATTTCGACCGGCGCGTCCAACGACATCGAGCGCGCGACGAGCATTGCGCGCAGCATGGTCACGCACTACGGCATGAGCGAAAAACTCGGCACCGTCGCCTATGGGCACGATCAGAGCAGCGTTTTTCTCGGCAGAGACTTCTCGAGCGCCCCTGCGTATTCCGAGAACACCGCCGCGCTGATCGACAGCGAGACCCTGCGCATCGTCAACGAGGCATACGCCAAGGTCGAGGAGATTCTGAAGGCGCATATGGATAAGCTGCACTTCATCGCCGGGTTCCTCTTCAAGAACGAGGTCATGGAAGCAGACCAGTTTGACGCCGCCATGCAGGACGGCGAGCACACCTACGAAGAGATTGAGGCGCTCCGCAGCGAGCGCTCAAAGCGCTCCGAGGCGGAAAACGCCGAGGCAAAGCGCCGCCGCGACGCGGAGGACGCCGAGCGCAAGCAGAAAGCGGCGCGTGACGCCGCCGCCCATCTCGACGAGATCGACACGGAAGGCGACGCGGACGACGATACCCCGCCGCCGCCGAAAGACTGAGCAGAGCAAAGAAGAAGCACGCCGGGCGGCGTGCTTCTTTGTTATGAGAAACTTGATTATGAAACGGCATTTTGCAGATTGCATGCAGAGGCTCCCCTGTGCAAGGGGAGCTGTCACCGCAAGGTGACTGAGGGGTT
>OGOV01002820.1_pt1 | contig 12476 bp, 10 predicted proteins | sample 1552711 | NCBI WGS metagenome assembly OGOV01 (sample SAMEA2580216, study PRJEB22360) | human gut metagenome | biome: human gut; feature: human-associated habitat; material: faeces | place: Denmark | collected 2008/2010 | reverse complement strand
TGTATCATGGGAAATCCTGGAAAGACAAGTATGGAGCTTTCTTCGACCCGGAGACAGTAGCTGAACTAAAGAGAACAGAGCCATTAAGATTCTTAACGGATAAAGGATTGTTTTTCTACAAGTATAACCGTAATTTATGGAATTAAGATATGGACATAAAACATGTATTTGAAGACTCTCGCATAGTCATGCTGGAGAAAGACATTGCAAGAATTAACGAGTATTGCCGATACTCGGATGAAGAAAAGCTTGTGATGAAGCACTTGCTCAAAAAGCGTTGCAATGGCAATTGAATGTGTATGACGATGAGACGAAGCAGCTCCTCATCGGTTTCAATGATGCACTTCGAAAGGCATGTACGCAGCTTTATCACCGGACGATGACAGTTTATCAAGAATACCTGCATCGTAAGGACATTTCTGGAGATTTTGAGGTGGAAGGAAAGATATTCCTTGGTTACGAATATCCTGCACATCACCCCATTCAGACAGAAACGGCAAAACAGGTGTGGGATACTCTCACATGTAGAGGTTTCAATACACTCTATGATGAGGGTTGCGCATGGCCGCTCCGATTCAGTAGAGAGCGGTCTTCTGAGCAAAGTATCAATGAGAAATTGGAGAATTGGTTGGGGATGGAAATTGAGAACGACAATTGGAATGAGGGACTGGATAGAGAATGGTCGAAAGATATGCATCTTATACAGCCCTTTCATAATCTATACGATCATTGCTACTTCTCATTATACGACCTCATATATGTCCGTGAGTTCAACCTGGAAGTTTGATGATAAAGTAAAATATTAAACATCAAGCCAAACAAGCCGCTGGAACTCTACAATCTGCTAGAGGATCCGGAAGAGAAGCATAATCTCGCCAAGAAATATACGGAAATGGTAATCGGTTTTGACAAGGTGATGACTAACTATTTTAAAATTATGGGAAGTATTTTTTTTGTTTATGTTTTTTGCATGGCTGTTGAAGGGTTTTGGCAAAGCCATTACTCACACCGACAAGAAAAAGCCTCGTACCAGCTGGGATAGACTCAGCTATGAGCAGAAGGCATGGATTCATGACCATGACAACGGAAGATAAGGTATCTACAAAATATTAGGAGTTTACATTCCATCAAGAATGACCTTACCGGCAACGAGAACGACAACTGGTAAAAATATAGCGTTTACGAACCTGTTCTTTCGTGGATGCATCTATTCAATAGACAAATCAAGGAGGATTCTTGCTTCAGGAATCCTCCTTTTGTATCTTTTTGTGCAGGAAAAAGTTAAAATCTTACCACTCCGCAAATAGATTGCGGAGTATTTTATTATCTTTGCAGCATGAATTAAAATGAATCGCTTATGCCAGCAAACAAGAATGCCCCTATAGAGGTGTATGATGGCAAATACTACCGCTATGCAGACCCCAACTATTCCATCTTCGACATGCCTCTGTCTGAAAACGACTTTGAGATTATGAAAGAAGCCGTAGAAATGCTCAAACAGCTGGAGGACTTTGACCCCTTCTCGGAAATGGCAGACGTGGTGGAAAGACTGCAAGACAAACTGTCTATCAGCAAAAGCAACAGAAAGCCCATCATCCACTTTGACTCGATGCCGAACCTCAAAGGCTTGGAACTCCTGAACCCTCTCTACAATTACATAGCCAATAAGCAGACGCTTAGAATCATGTATCAATCTTTCAACGCAAAGGAGGCAAATGAATATATTCTCTACCCTTATTTGCTGAAGGAATACAGAAACAGATGGTTCCTTTTCTGCTCAGTGAAAAAAGACCTGGTCCTGTACAACTTGGCTCTTGACAGAATTGTATCCGTTGAGCCCATCAATGAACCCTTCCGTGAGAATCCCAAGTTCGATAGCGAGAAGTTCTTTGACGATGTCATAGGTGTGAGCAAGAATATCGACAACAGACCACGCACCATTAAGTTCTGGGCATCCAGAGAACAGAGTAAGTATATCCAGACCAAACCCCTTCATCACAGCCAGCAGCTCATCCGAGAAAACAAGGACGGCAGCTGCATCTTCCAGATCTCCGTGGTCATCAACTTCGAGCTCTACTCCGTCCTCATGAGCTATGGCCCAGGAGTAAGAGTCATCTCTCCCCGATGTGCCGTGAGCTATATGAAAGACAAGACAAAGGAAATGGCAGACATCTATGAAGAGCCTTTCCATTTCGAAGAAGGCGACAATTGAAGACAACAATTAAAAAAAAAGAAAGAAATGAAAGAACAGAATAATAATCAACCAGAGCAGAACGCCATCCGGGAAAGAATCTGCAAACACCTTCGGGAAATCGAGGAGCAACACCACATCAAGATACTGTATGCCGTAGAATCCGGCAGCAGAGCATGGGGCTTCTCATCTCCTGACAGCGATTGGGATGTACGCTTCATCTATGTCCATGAACCAGAGTGGTACTTCCATATCGAAGAGCAAAAGGATACCATCGAGCAGATGTTCCCTGATGAAACAGACATGTCCGGCTGGGATCTGAAGAAAGCCCTGCGCCTCTTCAAAAGCTCCAACCCTTCACTCTTTGAAAAAGACCAGTCATGATGACAAGCTCAACAAGCTGATGTACGATACAGTAAACAGAATAGCCACGGAAATATCCAACGCCGCATCTGTACTGCTGCTCAAATAGTAAAATACAAGAAGACTCAAAGCTTCATTCCTGTAGGTAAACAGAAATGTGGTTTTAAGTTTTTTATATTGAAAGGAAGTTTTCTACTATGAACTAAAAGAAAAAGCTCCCAGTACAGTAAATCTAGTAAAAGTGCTATTAAAATGGCTCACAATGAACTTTTAACACTAAAAATACTGGATTACTCAAAAAATTGCTTAACTTTGCATACATAACAGTTACTCATTAATTTGCTGTTCCTATGTTAAAAAATGACTACAAGGGGCATAATTATTTACTAAGAAGCTGTTATTATTTCCCCTATATATCAGGGGTATGTGGTATTTTAAATAAAATTCAAACATATGGCAACAAATTTCAAAACTCTTAAGGAGTATTTTTACCCTGACAATGGTAGTAAAATATTCATCATACCGAGTTACCAAAGGGGGTATAAGTGGTCTGTTAAAGAATCCAAAGGCGAGACTTCGGTTGAGTATTTGGTTTCTAGCCTTATTAAGTCCTATCATAATAATCCTAACCAGCAGTTTTTTCTTCAAGGAATGACTGTTGTTGAAGAGGGTAATGAGGTAACCCTAATAGATGGACAACAGAGAACTACAACATTATATCTCTTATTGTGGTGTCTTGACCCTAGAAATATAATACATAAAGATATTTCTTTGAACTATAGTATTCGAAAGCAATCAAAAGAGTTCCTGGAGAAACTGAAAGAACCAGAATTTGACTACAACTCATTTGATCCTGATAACAAAATTCAAGACATCTACTATTTTAAGCAGGCAATCAGCCAGATAAACAAACTCATTGCAGAGATTACTGACAGGACTGATTTCTTGAATTATCTTTTGAATAAAATAAGTCTACTTTATATCGTCATAGATCGCACTAAAGCTGTCCGTACATTTACAATGATGAACGGACAAAAAGCTATTATGCATGATGAAGAACTCATTAAAGCAGAGATGCTCCATATCGTTTCACTTCCTGAAGAGATTAAAGGCCTCCCAAAAATGAGAAGTGTAGAAGACACATATGCAGTTCTTCAAGAAATCATATCTGTTGAATGGGAAAACAACGCACTACGCTCAAAATATGCTAGAGAATGGGACAAATGGCTTTATTGGTGGAATAGAAAAGATGTCAAGGAGTTCTTTAATGTCAATAAGCCAATGGGATTGCTCCTTGAATATTATTTCAAGAAGAAATCAGGTTCAAAAAATGAATTTTCCTACAAATCATTTAATCAGCTTATTCCTGACGGTAATAAAACAAGTGCAAAAGAAGTATTTAAGGAACTTCGCGATTTACAAAAAGAATTCGAGGATGTCTTTAATGCACCTACATCATATAATTATCTGAAACTATCTCTTATTGGCTCAAATGGTGAGGCAGAAGATAAATATAATATAATTATATACTTTCTGGAACACAAACGTGATTATGAAGCAATGAATGATTACGCCAAGTGGCGTTTAGTTGGATGTACTCATAAAGAAATTGTAGAAGAATATACTATCGATGCTATAAATACAGAAATGCAAACTCCTAATTCAGAAAAGCGTGTAGAAAAAGCAAAGATAACATTAGAGAAACTGTCAAATTCTCATGTCTATAATGTCGCAAATGACGAAGCCTTTAAGCAATTATTATGGCTTAACGTTACTGAGTATAACAGACTTAATGCACAGAATGGTGTGAAATTTGATTTTTCAATATGGGAAAATAAATCTCTTGAGCATATATATCCAAAATCGAAGTTCTTTCACACTGAATATGATAAAGAACATGACACGGTTTTATATATTAGAGGAGATGGTAAAGAGATAGAAAAAGACCAAATTTCAGAGTTGAAGGATTCACAAGCCGTATTCAGCAACAATTCAAGATATAGCGAACATTGTATCGGAAATCTTGTACTGCTATATGGTATAAATAATTCCGAATTTGGCAATCTGCCTTTTGAAGAGAAAAAACAAAAGTTTTTCAATAATGAGAGGTGCTTTGAAAGTAGAAATCTACTCCATACTATATCCTCATTTGCTAGCAGCAACTGGGAAATAGAAGATATTGAGAAGAGTGCAGATAAATTCCTCGAACTTTTTAAGAAATTATACAATTTAGATTAGACATGAATAAGGTTATAAGTTTTATTAGTGGCAAAGAATATTCATTAGCAGACCTTTTTGGAGGTGATACAAAGATTATCATCCCTGATCTGCAACGTGATTATTGCTGGGGCAATTATGCTGTAACAGACAGAAAATCTAGCAAGACAAAGGAACTCGTATCTGACTTCGTAAAGAATATTGTCGAGTTATTTGAAGAAAAGAGTGACTCTTCTCTCACCATGGGGCTAATTTACGGGTACGAACAACCACATAATCATATCCAGATATGTGATGGTCAACAAAGATTGACTACTCTTTTCTTGTTTTTGGGCTACATAAACATTAAGTGTTCTGGCGTATATGACGATTATATTATCTCAAAACAGGAAAGAAAAGACGATTATGAGCCACATCTGCAATATGCAATCCGTGAAAGTACCCTCTATTTCTTAAGCGATCTTTCACGTAACGTGTTCATCGAAAGAAATACAGAAGTTACTGATATAAAACTATCAAACTGGTATTTCGCAGAATATGACAACGATGCATCTATTCAAAGTATGATTGCTGCACTGCAAATCATAGATAATGTATTTAATTCGTTGGAATTTAATTGTTTTTTGGAACTTGGAAAATTTGTTTTGAATAATCTTAGAGTTCTCTATTATGACATGGAGAACCGTTCAAGAGGAGAAGAAACTTATGTTATAATAAACACTACTGGTGAGCCTTTATCACCCACAGAAAACATCAAGCCAATACTTCTTGGTAATTCCAAATTAACCAAGGAGCAAGTCCAATTGTATTCAGACCAATGGGAAGATAGAGAAGAATGGTTCTGGAATCATCGTGGGACTGACACAACTTCAGACAATGGCATGCAAGTTTTTTTTATGTGGTATTGGCAGATTGGGCTTATGCAGGAAAGAGCTTGGGTGAATGAAAAACCTGTGCCTTTGAATCCAAGAAATCTGTTCATAAGTGCTCCAACAAAGATGAAAGAGTCAACAAAAGAAGTAAAACTGAGTATGGAAAATTATGAGAAATTCCGTTCTCTTGACAATATTGAAAAGTATTTTAAGGCATTGACAAGACTTGTTGAAAAAATATCTAGCGATGTTGAGCTTCAGACTATTCTGTATAGTATTTATAGAAGACAGAATAAGGATATAGCCCTAGATAATCAAGAAAATGTCTGGCAATGGCTTAGAAATGCTGATTTGGATATCGTTTTGCCACTGATTGCATTGTTAGCAGAACATCCTAATACAAAACAGCTTACAGCATTTACACGTCGCATTAGAAGAAATTACTTCGATGGTTTGTGGGCGAAAGATGAAAATAATGTAGCTACAAGAAGGGGACAAAACAAAATGGATTGGCGCTATTTGATACAAATAATTAACCAAGTAGAAGATAAAGATCTGCTCAATATTGAAAACGAAAAGATTACATTCTCTAAAATTCCTCTCATCGACATTCCTATATGGTATGACAAGAATGAGCAAATCAAGGACAAACTTCGTGAGGAACACCCTGAAGCCATAGACTCATGGGAGGATAATGAATACCTAATGGGCGATTTAACTCCACTTTGGAACGATTGTAACAAAGAGGATATTGACTTTGAAACTCTTAAGGAACGTTTCTTGAAAATAGACAAGTTGTGCAGAATGCTTAATGAAGACCAAGTAAAAAAAGAAGAATACCAGTTCTCGAATTGGTATAGACTGTACCGTGTAATTTCCGGACTCGTTCAGATTGGACATATCCAACGAACAAAATGGGAATATGAGGGCTGCTACTTTTCCCACAAGGATGAAACACCATGGTGGCTTGAAAAATCTCAAATAATGGAACTCATATCAAGTGACGACCAAATTGAATATATGAAGAACTATATTCGACATGAGGTATCTGAGTTTATCAGAGCCCCTCATGACCATATTGAATTGATAAAGTCTTGGCTTACACTAAAGGTTTTGAAAGCAGATAGTTGTAAGGAAGGAGTATGTCTTCTCAATTATTATGATAACAGAGCTGTTTCTGCCTATATAGATATTCAATCTAATTATATAATTCCATATGAATCATTTAATTGGGGAAATATTTTATTAGGTTACTCGTATAGTTATACCATCTACCCAGCTCGTGACAGCTGGAATTGGCAACAAGTTGCCAATCTGGATTCTCCTTTGTTCGATATTCCGTATATAGGTTATGATAACGATGAACATCATATCGAAAACGATGATATAAAAAAAGCTCATGATTATATCAATGTTTTAATAGATTCATTTCTGAACAACAACGCTATTGTCAAATGAGAGAAGAGATAGTTAAATATCATCACATACTTATATGCTCACGCCCATTATCCCCCGAGGGCGTGAGCATAGTCTTTAACAAACAAATATTTATAAAATAATAGAGTCGAATGCCAACTCCCTAATAAGAGATTGCAAAATTCACATACGGAGGCGAGAAATGTAGAAAACTGCTTAAAAAGCTCCAAGATAGCATAATAAGGTAGGTGAATGAGCACCTTCCTCGCAAACAAAGAGTGATATCTTTATAAAATCCAACCATCATTTATCAGAGCTTCGTCACATGGAATCAAGATTAATGCTTTGCAACGTTTTCAGTTTTGCAGGCCAGTATAATCAACAGTAATCTTTGCTCGTCACCTGACAGTATCCTTTGGGTAAGTTCCACTTGGGCAGAATCCTTGAATGATTGCGCTATCGACATGAGCTGAGAAAGTTCTCTCATCAATAAAGGGTGCTTCACAGAAGATACAATCTGAAAAGACACCCTATCATATAATGCCCAATCTACAAGTGTATACTGCTGGAAGGCACGACAGATTGCCTCTGCCCTACTCTCGCCGTCCATTTGAAAGGAATAGATTCGGCGCTTGACCATTTGTCTGTTTCTGTTACAATTCATCATTTCTTTCTAAGTTTTTAATGCAAAGATAGAAGAAATGGGTGTAAAATCACTTCACACATCAAAAATAATTCAACTTGTGCAACATATTTTCCTACTTTTCTGTTATCTTTGTACCAAAATTATAAGAAACAAAATAAAACAAGATAATATGGCAATCAACCAATTAAACAAATATGTCTGGCTCGTGGAAACCATCCACCGGGCAAAGAAAAGGGGCGGCATCACCCTGAAGGAAATCCAAAGCAGATGGTTGGACTCTGACCTCAGTGAGGGAACGGAACTCTCCCGAAGAACCTTCATCAACAACATCCTCCATCTTTGAGTATCACCTGAAACCAGAGTTTGATTTCGAACAGGAGATTTTCTCCAACATGGACACCATGGAAGTACTGGAACCACAATGGCTAAGGGAAGAGGTGAGTGAAAGGTTGAGAAACCTTGCTAAGAAATACAAGATCTGCCCTTCTTCTTAACTCCTCTCAACAAATGATTAAGGCGGTAAATACGTAATTTTGTATTTACCGTCATTTTCATTTCTGCCAAGGAAAATGATATTGATGCAAACTATTTTGAATCATAAGGAAACGACGATTCGTGCCTATCGCTTTCTGATCAAACTTACCTTTAGGAGTATTGAGCACTCCATCGAAATCCAAAAATATATACTTCTCCATAGGGGATATTTAATTTTAATTATACATTAGAATCCTATCTTTCTCTTGGTCCTAGTACCTTCCAACCTCTCGCTCTCGCAAAACTCGGTAAGAGACTTGACCATCTTCTCCGGGCTACCATGCAAAATGTTCCTGCATGGTAGAAAGATAACAAGATACCTCCAACCTGTCTTCTGCAAGCAGATAATGCATACCATTCAAGCCCCATTGATATTCAATGAGAGGAACGTTGTCATCATCTTCTTCCAGGATATATTGGGTAATGCCCCATTCATCAACAGGCTCAATGCCGGCTTCCCCAGCAAATTCTATGGAACCATAGATCAGATTGTGAGCTACCTCATATGGTATCTCAACCATCCTGTCATTCTCAGCATCCGAGTAGTACTCAACAATCTCTTTTAAGTTCTCGGGTGATATATTAAAGAAATATGCTTGAAAAATTGGATATTACATTAAATCATTGTATCTTTGCACATGTTTTAATTGGTGCAGTTACGAATATGGAAGAAAAGATACGAGTGACATGATGGTGCAGTATAACCATTAGTTTTGTATTTTGGAGTTAAGAGAATTACCATACGCACTCGCAACAATGTATTATAAAAAATTAAACATGTTAGATATATCATCAAAAATAATCCTCATAAAAGGAGAGCCACGCTCCTTGAATATTGAGAGCATTACTCCCGCCAATGAGCAGAAAATGGCTGTGATGTTTAAGGAAAACCCGAAAACATATCTTTACAAAAAAGAAAATGTGGTCATCATAGAGGAGTCTTTACATATTGACGGAGAGTATGCTGTAGTGATGCTGGATGGTACCATAAGACAAGGCATTTCTGATCTCTGGTGCTTCACATATCATGGTATGAAGTACTGGCGCATCAAGTATAAAATTGACAAGGTAGAAGAATATCCAGGAAGCAGAATTCAAGTGGAAGTTTCTTGCCTGGCAAATGAAAAGGCAAGAAATGTCTGGACCTATCTTAAACAGGTGGCAGAGATCAATCCCTTAAAGAATGACATCAATAACCAAAAGATTCTCTTAACTGCCTATGAAAAGATAAAGCAGATACCTAATTCTACAGCTGCTGATGTTTATCTTAATACTAAACATCATAGCAAAAAACTTAGAGCAGACTTCTTTATCTACCCTTTTGGCTGCAATTCCAGTCAGAAGAAGGCAGTGGAGAACGCATTGAGAAATCAGGTTAGTATCATCCAGGGACCTCCAGGTACAGGCAAGACTCAGACAATTCTCAATATCATAGCCAATCTTCTCATACAGGGAAAAACAATACTCGTAGTATCAAATAACAATTCTGCTACAGCAAATGTAAAGGAGAAACTCGCCAAGTACGGGATTGATTTCATTGTTGCAACTTTGGGAAGCCATGATAATAAGGAGACCTTTATCAAGGAAGGACAAACCCCAATACCAGAGAATGTAAAAGATTGGCGAATAGAAGAAGAGGAAAAAACTGTTGTTGAAAAAGAGATTCAAAGAATTTCTTTGCAATTAGACAAAGTCTTTGATTTAAAGAATCAACAGGCAACTTCAAGGTTGGAATTGGAAAACCTCAAATTGGAATGGACTCACTTCAAGAGCAATCATAACATTTCAGATGGCACATTCTACCTCAAGCGTTCTTTATCTTCTATAAGGCTGACGAAAATGTGGGTAAAACTTCAGGAGTTTGCCGATACCAGGGATGATAATTCCAAGAGTTTTTGGCAATGGCTGAAATGGTTATGGACAAGCCTGCTTATCAGATATTGGCTGCATCTCAAGAGTAAGTTTGATAAACATCACCTGGATGAGCTCATTATAGAACTTCAGGCCCTTTACTATATGAAGAGAATTGAAGAACTGGAACAGGAGCTAAGACAAATAGAAGATGAATTACAGCCGCATGACAACAAAACTCTTATGGATTCATTATCTGATCATTCAATGATGATATTGAAAAATACGCTTCATGCCAGATATTCAGGCAGAATGCGTCGTGAGTTTACGGATGCAGATACGTTGTCCACCCAGGCTGAGGAAGTCCTCAAGGAATATCCGGTTATTACGAGTACAACTTTCTCTGCTCGATCTTCATTAGGCGGCAATACGATCTATGATTATGTAATTATGGATGAATCCTCTCAAGTATCACTTGAGACAGGAACGTTGGCTCTTACCTGTGCAAAGAACGCTGTAATTGTAGGCGATACAAAACAGTTGCCAAATGTAATTACAAATAATGATAGAGAGAAACTGAAAGTTATTTTTGGCTTATCCCACATAGATGATGGATATGATAGTGCTAATCATAGTTTCCTGGAGTCAGTAAGTATCATGATCAAGGATGTACCCCAAACCTTACTGCGTGAACATTATCGCTGCAATTCCCGTATCATCAACTTCTGTAACCAGAAGTTTTATGGTGGAAATCTTCTCATTATGAAGGAAGATGAGACCAACAAAAATGTTCTTGCTGCTTATAAGACAGTAAAGGGTAACCATGCAGCAAACATGACCAATCTGAGAGAAATTGAAGTCATCAAACAAGAGATAATTCCTGAGCTGAAAGATATTTGCTTGGATGAAATAGGAATCATTACCCCCTATAATAATCAGGTGAATGCCATTCGCCAGCAGTTACCTGATATTGAAGTGGGTACTGTTCATAAGTTCCAAGGAAGAGAGAAGGATGTCATTATTATGAGTGTAGTAAGCAATCAGATTAATGATTTCATTGATGATCCACATCTCATAAATGTAGCTGTATCAAGAGCTAAGAAGAAATTCTACCTAGTGGTAACAGGCAATGAGCAAGAGAAGACAAGTAACATCAAAGATCTCATTGATTATATTGACTACAATAACTGTAAGGTCGTAGACAGCAAGGTGTTTTCTATCTTTGACTATCTCTATAGTCAATATACAGATATGCGCATCGCATTCTTGGAAAGCCATCCGAAAATCTCAGAGTATGCTTCTGAGAACATTGCGTATTCTCTGATCAAAAGTATACTTGAAAGTGACCGGAAGTATTTCTGTCTCCATGTATTATGCCATATCCCTTTGCGTTCAATCTTCAGGCAAACAGACTTAATGAGTGAAGAAGAAAGAATTTATGCAGGCAATTTCAATACCCATGTAGATTTCCTGATCATAAATCGGGCTACCAAGCAACCATTACTCGGTATAGAAATCGATGGTTATGCCTATCACCATAAAGGAACCGTACAAAGTAGTCGTGACGCCCTAAAGGACCACATCTTCAAATCATATCATCTCCAACTCTTAAGATTATCAACAAAGGGTGCAAATGAAGAAGAAAAAGTGAAGGAACAGCTGGATACGATTTGCTGACACAAATGCAAACACAAAAGTAAACACAAACATATGAATAAAAAAAGAATGATATGAAAGTATTTGTACACTATATGGGAAATGAAAAAGATTGGAATCTTTCTGAGGATGGATTCCATGAAGAAGGCTTCAGAACAAGAACTGTGGTATGAAAATATCAGATACAGGTTCTACCCAGGACTCCAGGTAACCTTTGACAAGAAAACGGTCAATATACGCTTTGCCTATAAAAAGAACAATGGCTTTTCCATAGCGGATTACAACAATCCTGATGAGAAAAAAGCAAGAAATCTGCAAGTTATCAGCAAATAACCACAAAATCAATCGTAAACTATAAACTGCTATTCCCAGGCGGTCCATCCCGCACAACATGGCGATGGCTTTGAAGCAGCATTAGGTCTCCCCCGCAACAGCCTGGCGGTCCCATCCCGTACAATCTGGCGAGACCTTTGATGGTCCGCCAACCTTAAAGCGTAGCGGTTCCGAGCGACGAGGAGGAGCGGTTTCCTCCCTCTTCCCTGAGGGTGAGAGGGTCGGGTTGAGAGGTGGAGCCCTCTTTAATGGTAAAGAGGGACGGGGTGATTTTAGAAAAAGCAGCACTGAGGGCGGTTACATTCTAAAGTTTAATCTTTATTAAATTATAAGCCATTCTATACCATTTTACGCCATAATGATGTATATTTGCAGTCAGAATGATTATTAATTAAAC
>OGOV01002814.1_pt1 | contig 12508 bp, 9 predicted proteins | sample 1552711 | NCBI WGS metagenome assembly OGOV01 (sample SAMEA2580216, study PRJEB22360) | human gut metagenome | biome: human gut; feature: human-associated habitat; material: faeces | place: Denmark | collected 2008/2010 | reverse complement strand
GTTATTTGCACACAAGAATAAAAATGGCTGAGAAAGGGAGTTAACAATGTTAATTGTTACGATATTATTCTCACCTAAGGATATACCCTTGTTGCAAAAACATTTTCCACACCTCCAACAAATACCTACAATTAGGTATTTTTTATCTTGCCCAACATTTTCTGTAAGATTAAGAACTTAAATTAAGTTGCATTATAATATATTTGCGGCAAATACATTAGATCATTTATAACCTAAACATTATGAAGTATTTTGTATCACTCTTTCTCAGTCTATTTTTTTTAGTTTTTATGTCCTGTGGCAATGAAGACAATGCTTGGGATAATAATATCCCTATTATTACTCCTAATGAACAATCTGATTCCTCAGGACTATTAAAGAACCAAATAACTGACATCATTAATTATTCCAAAATCAATTTTGATGAAAACTTTAATAATACAGAACTTTATAAGAACTTGATTTTAAGCCCTAAATGGGAAAATGTTTCTATGGTTCTTCAGAAACAAGACACACTCCATTTATGTGTTCCTCTGCTAGCACAGGACAATCCTGAACACAATTCCTATTATTTGTTTATTTCAAATATCAAATCAGCAAATATTATAAGATTTACCATCATTGGGCTACCGGAAAATTTTTGGGATATTATAAATGCTCCTATTACCAGAGCCGGTATTATAGATGCCGGGTGGATTCCCGAAGTTACAATTCTTGGAGATTTATGTCGACAAATGAGTCATATCTGTTCAGATCCATATGATGAAGCTTTTCTTGAGTTCCTACACAGCAAATGGCTTAAAGAACATGGCAATGAAAGTTCCTCAGATAGTTCTTCATCTGGTGGCGATTATAGTCGGCTGACTGAAGCAGAAAAGCGCTTCCTTATGCGACATCCACAAGTAATTAAAAAATTTCATGATAACGCAAGAAAAGATAGTGAAGCAGCTAAAAAATTTCCAGGACAGCACAATGGAGAGGGCGATGCGGTAAGACATGTTTATTGGAGTGCTCTCAACACGCTTTCAGAAAATGCAAATCTGGCAAAAGAGTTCGGTGATGCACATGAACAAAATCCGGGACAAGATATTGCAGAGAAGAATATGGATCTATTTAATAACTCCATTGGTTATCAACTGGGAGATCTAGCAAAACAAAATAAATGGTCAGAAGAACGTTTATTTAAGGAAATAATAAAATATAAAAATGATGGAAAATTACAAACAAAATTACATCCATAAGCCATATCTGTTTTTAGCAATCTTATTTTCTTTACTTAGTTGCCAAAAAGAGGTGGTATCAAAGGTAACTTTCGAAAGAAAGTTATCAGGAATAAAACCAGAAACCGAATTTAGACTCGATTCTCTGAGAAATGATAAATGGCAAAAATGCTATATTATTCCACCGTATCAACAGTACAATTCTGCATTAAATAGGATAAAGTTGAGAAAGCATGATTTAAATAAAATAAAGGAAAATGCAATCTCTGATGGAATAAATACATTTGTGTTTATAAATAACGATGGATCAATATCAATAGAAACAGTTTCAAGATCTATCATTGATATTCAAGACACATTGTTAGACTCCATATTTCTTTTTTATCCCACAACAATAATGAAAATGGATAGTAAAAGAAAAATTATAGACATAAAATAATTTTTTAAGGGTAGTTTTACAAAAGGACTAGCTATTTTTCACACTTAGAGCCTGTCTGAATTTTCCATTTTGAAATAAAAAGAGTGTTTCCCTTTTCGTCGAAAATGATTATTTTTAGTTAGCAGTTTAAAATAATTATGTACTCAACGGAGCCACATAAATCCAGCCTTTTCATTTACATGTATCATAACCCTCAATTTAAAAACCCAACATTGCAACGGGAGGAATATTCAATACCCGACAAAGCAAACGGGCTATTTTCAAAGTAGGTTCTGAACGTCCTGCAATATAATCATTCACCCGTGAAAGACTTATTCCAATCTCAATGGCAAGTTGTTTTTGGCTCATTCCTTTTTCTTCAAGATAAAGTTCTATTAATTCTGCAACAGTTGGTTTTTCTATCGAATAATGTTCTTTCCCATATGCAATAACGATGTCGGACATAACAGAGAGTTCCACTGCATTCTTATCATTCGCAGGGATATTATCATCAACCAATGGCAGAAGTTCTTTCACTCTCACCAAAGCAAATTCATATTTTAGGCATAAGTGATACTGGATGTAAATCGTAACCACCAGACGTTTTGCGCCTAAAATCATCGCATTTTTTGCGACATTACACTATTTTGCTTGGTAATACGACAATAAATGATTAATTTCGTTGCAAATATTGTGGCGTTATTCATGGCTTAATGACGCATCAACCATATTCTAAGTATGTATATACACAAAGAGAGAATTGGACAGTATTCCATTGGAATGCTTCTGAACTGACAGTACTTCTTGAAGGCAAGCAGCATTCCTCCCAACCGGTTTCAGCGAGGGCTCACAGATTGAAGTTGGTAGGTTTCGTACAAACGAGAGTGATTAGATACATTCATAATCCTTAATGATAGAAATTTCTCAGAAATTCAGCTTTTCATCATTACTCTATCTCCGATTTCCTATCTTCATCAGCACCAGCCCGATAACAATCCAGACCATCTCCCGCACCCGCGTAATCAGAGCGGCAAATACCCCATATGCTCCGGATAAAGACAAACCGGCTACCGCCAGGGCAAAACCTCCTTCCCTGCCCCCTAATTGCATGGGAAGAAAGAAAAGCAGATTGGCCAGTAGGGAAGAGAAAGCGACGATCAGAATGCAACCGACAAAACTGACATCCGTAGTCAATACATTCAGAATCAACCAGACTTCAAGACACCCCACAATGCGAGCGGTATACTCTAACCCCAATGCCGAATAAAAGGTACTTTTGCGCTGTTGATGAAGCAGTGCTATCTGACTGTCTATGGTTTCCAGTTTTTCTTTGTGAAGTTCCGCGAAGCGGACTGCATGCTTCTTCAAGAAAGGGATATGACTGCCCAGACGTATGCATGCCACAGCCATACCGTTCCGGTAGCCTTTGATAAAAAGAGTGACAAGTAAAAGGCAGAAAAGTGTGATCAACCCCAAGACAATGCCCATCCCCCAACCGACCGGATAAAAAAAGACATAAATCAACACCGAGCTGAGCCAGAAACAGAAATGCGAAAAGATATGCATCATCACATACAGGATGACCGAAGATGTGGCACGCTCCACTCCGACATAAGGAGTAAGCTCCATAATCCGGTAAGGTTCCCCTCCCATAAGTCCCACAGGAGTGACATAATTCAACGCAAAACCGGAAACCATGAATTTATAGAGCCGGGCGAACGACAATGAATTCACCGGACCGCTACTACGAAGAATGATATACCACGAAAGGGTATTAATCAGATAAATAAAAAGCCAAAGGACCAGAACCAGCGGCAGATAAAATCCAGCACGCCGCAGGTTGTCCAGCAGCTCATCATAGGACACATCGAAAGTGAACAGCATGATGATGACGGCCAGGATGCCAAAGGCCAAAAACAAATTACGAAATTTATTCTTCAAAACAATATACAATTTAACGCATCAAAGATAACGTTAATAATGTATACAATGATACAAGAATAGATCGTTTAACAAAACACTTTCTTGCACAGGCTGTTTTTAATGAGAAATTAAACCTAAACAAATTAACTATGGATTGGATTGTACATCAACTTAGGGTACACCCCGAGCTGGCTATCTTCCTGACCCTTTTTATGGGCTTTTGGATTGGAAAAATCAAAATCGGAAAGTTCAGCCTGGGAGTTGTAACAAGCGTATTGCTGGTAGGAGTCCTTGTCGGACAACTCGACATCACCGTCGACGGACCTATCAAATCTGTTTTCTTTCTGCTTTTTCTTTTCGCTATCGGCTATAAGGTCGGTCCTCAGTTTTTCCGCGGACTGAAAAAGGACGGACTCCCTCAAATGGGGTTTGCCGCCATCATGTGTGTATTCTGCCTGATCATCCCTTGGATACTGGCTAAGATTATGGGGTATAATGTAGGTGAGGCTGCCGGATTACTGGCCGGATCGCAAACCATCTCTGCCGTAATCGGCGTGGCCGGAGACACGATTAACGAACTGAACATCTCTCCGGAAACCAAAGAAGCATATAATAACATTATCCCGGTGTCGTATGCCGTAACTTACATCTTCGGTACGGCCGGCTCTGCATGGGTATTGGGTTCACTCGGCCCGCGACTGCTGGGGGGACTCGATAAAGTGAAAGCTGCCTGCAAAGAACTGGAAGCCAAAATGGGAAATAACGAAGCGGATCAACCCGGATTCATGGCAGCCGCCCGCCCCGTCACTTTCCGTGCTTATAAAATAGCCAACGACTGGTTTGGTGACGGCAAACGGGTGTCAGATCTTGAAAGTTATTTTCAGGAAAACGATAAACGCCTGTTTGTGGAACGGGTGCGCCAGGCAGGAATCATCGTAAAAGAGGTTAGTCCGACTTTTGTACTGAAGAAAGGCGACGAAGTGGTACTGAGCGGCCGGCGCGAGTATGTGATCGGTGAAGAGGACTGGATCGGTCCTGAAGTATTGGACCCGCAGTTGCTGGACTTCCCTGCCGAGGTATTACCCGTTATGGTCACCCGCAAAACGGTTGCCGGAGAAAAAGTCAGCACCATCCGGGCCCTGAAATTTATGCACGGTGTCAGCATTCGCCGCATCAAACGGGCAGGTATCGACATACCGGTATTGGCCCAGACCGTGGTCGACGCCGGTGACATGGTAGAACTGGTGGGTACCAAACATGAAGTGGATGCGGCAGCCAAGCAGCTGGGATATGCCGACCGGCCGACCAACCAGACAGACATGATCTTTGTCGGACTGGGTATTTTGATAGGAGGACTGATCGGCGCACTCAGCATTCACATGGGAGGAGTCCCCATCAGCCTCAGCACTAGCGGAGGAGCCTTGATCGGCGGATTATTCTTCGGATGGCTACGCAGCAAACACCCTACTTTCGGACGTATTCCCGAACCCGCTCTCTGGATACTGGATAACGTGGGGCTGAACATGTTTATTGCCGTTGTGGGCATTGCTGCAGGTCCCAGCTTCGTGCAAGGGTTCAAGGAAGTGGGTTTAAGCCTGTTCATCGTAGGCGCACTGGCCACTTCCATTCCTCTGATAGCAGGCATACTGATGGCAAAATATATCTTTAAATTCCATCCGGCACTGGTATTGGGATGCACAGCCGGCGCACGTACCACTACGGCTGCATTAGGAGCCATCCAGGAAGCCGTTGAAAGCGAAACTCCTGCTTTGGGATATACTGTGACGTATGCTGTCGGGAATACTCTTCTGATTATCTGGGGAGTAGTGATCGTATTACTTATGTAGAAACAGATTTTTAATATTAATTAAACATAACTCTTGATATAATGATGAAAAGTAATGAAAACAACGGAGCAGTAACTAAAAGTTTTGCTAAAAAGATGGAGAGCATCAGTCCTTTCGAATTGAAGAACAAACTGATTGAAATGGCTGACGAGAGCATCAAGAAGATAGCCCACACCATGCTGAATGCCGGACGTGGAAATCCGAACTGGATTGCTACCACTCCGCGCGAAGCGTTCTTCCTTTTAGGTAAATTCGGATTGGAAGAGTGTAGGCGTGTGATGTACCTGCCGGAAGGAATAGCCGGTATTCCGCAAAAAGACGGAATTGCCGCCCGCTTTGAGACTTTCCTCAAGACCAACCACAGCCAGCCGGGGGCAGAGCTGTTGAAAGGGACTTATCAATACATGTTGCTGGAACATGCCGCCGACCCGGATACCCTTGTCCACGAATGGGCGGAAGGAGTGGTAGGCGATCAGTATCCGGTGCCGGACCGCATTCTGCAATTTACCGAAATGATTGTGCAAGACTATCTGGCACAGGAGATGTGCGACCGTCGTCCGCCGAAAGGCAAATACGATTTGTTTGCCACCGAAGGCGGAACAGCAGCCATGTGCTACGTTTTCGACTCTCTGCAAGAAAACTTCCTGCTCAATAAAGGGGATGGAATCGCCTTGATGGTACCTGTCTTCACTCCTTATATTGAAATTCCTCAATTGAGACGCTATGAATTTAACGTTACGGAAATATCTGCGGATCAGATGACGACAGACGGATTGCACACCTGGCAATACAAAGACGAAGATATAGACCGCCTGAGGAACCCGCAGATCAAGGCACTCTTCATTACCAATCCCAGTAACCCGCCCAGTTATACACTGAGTCCCGAGACTGCCGCACGGATTGTAGATATCGTGAAAAAAGACAATCCGAACCTGATGATTATTACAGATGACGTATACGGGACATTCAGTCCGCATTTCCGCTCACTGATGGCCGAATTACCACAAAACACTTTGTGTGTCTACTCTTTCTCCAAATATTTCGGAGCCACGGGATGGAGGGATGCCGTGATCGCTCTGCACGAAGAGAATATCTTCGACCGGATGATAGCCCACCTGCCGGAAGAGCAGAAGACAATTCTCAATAAGCGTTACTCCAGTCTGACTCTTACACCCGAGAAACTGAAATTCATCGACCGCATGGTGGCTGACAGCCGCCAGGTAGCTCTGAACCACACCGCCGGATTATCACTGCCACAACAGACGCAAATGAGCCTGTTTGCTTCTTTCGCCATTCTGGATAAGGAAAACCGGTATAAAAACAAAATGCAGGAGATTATCCGGCGTCGCTTGAAAGCCCTGTGGGATAACACCGGATTCTCACTCGTAGACGATCCGCTGCGTGTAGGTTACTACAGCGAAATAGATATGCTGGTATGGGCCAAGATATTCTATGGAGAAGAATTTGTCAGTTATCTGAAGAAAACTTACAGCCCGCTGGATGTTGTTTTCCGCCTGGCCAACGAAACCTCACTAGTATTGCTTAACGGAGGGGGTTTTGCCGGACCGGAATGGAGCGTACGTGTATCACTGGCTAACCTGAATGAAAAGGATTATGTGAAAATAGGTCAGGGAATCAAACGGATACTGGATGAATATGCCGTGAAATGGCAAGAATCACGGAAATAGAATCCTGAATCTTGTCAGTCCGTCGGCGTATGTACGCAATGAAAACGTGCAGCCATGACGGCTCAGAACTTCGCGAATAAAAATCAAACCGATACCTTGTCCGTTGGGTTTGGTAGAAAAGAAGGGACTGAAGAGTTTTGCTTCAGTCTCTTTTGATATACCGGGTCCGTTATCCACCACTTCGATAGCTGTAGGCAATGAAGTACGAATGATGATCTGCCCGTCCTGTCCGATACTCTCGGCCGCATTCTTAATAATATTTACCAATACTTGTTCAAACAGAGACGCATCCAGCTTCACATCGTCCAGAGATTCGTCACATATCAGTTGCAACCGGATGTTCCGGTCATTGCACATCCCTTCCATAAAACGCTTGCAGGTAAATGCAAGGTCATTCAGGTTGGTCGGAGTAAAACGGGGCTCGGGAATCTTCACCACATCGGCAAAGCGGGTAATGAAATGACTCATAGAAAAACAACGCTCGGTACATACGCGCATCACATCGCAAATATCCTCCATACCTTCCGACTCGGACAATGCCTGCTCTACCGTATCCAATGTGGAAGTGATGCCCGCTGTTGTATTATTCACCTCATGCGCAATCATACGGATCACTTTCTCGTATGCCTTCTTTTCAGCTTTCATCACTTCATCGGTCAATCCTTCCATCAGATAGAAAGGATGCTGGAAGCCGCGGTCCACAAATGAAGAGTGGGTGCATTTATAGATACTCGAGTCGTTCAGCCGGACGGTGCTGGTTTCTCCATTCGGAATGGCGGCCAATTCCAGGGCAAGCGGAGAATCGATTTCCGACAATTTCCTGCCCTCGGCTTCTTCCGGACGGACTCCCATCATCTTCATCGCCATGGGGTTGAGTTGAGATACCTCTTCGTCCAGCGTCATGATAATAACGCCCATGGGGGAAGCATTAATCATCAGGTCGAGAAAATGATTCTGTTCTCGCAAGCGCAGCCGTTCGTTTTTCAGTTGTTCCATCATGCGATTGAAAACATTTACCACACGGTCGGCCTCCTGCTGCCCCACATGGCTTAACCGGCTACTGAAGTCCTGTTCTCTGAGAAGTTCCATACCACTGCCGATGGTGTTCATCGGTTTCACGATTTTCCGGTAAAACAAAATAAGATACAGCATCAGGAGCAGCATCAATGCTTCGGCAATATAGAGATACTTCACGACAACGGTTTCGGATATATAAATCAGAAAACCCATGATAGCGACCAAGAAGAAAACAAGTATGAAGAAGAATCCCTTTACTGACATGTGATTGATGATTAACGATTAACGGACCATGATAAGCAACGGGTTACTTATCACCGATATCATATTTCTCCAAACGGCGATACAATGCTGCACGACTGATGCCCAATGCGGTAGCCACCTGGCTGAGATTTCCTTTATAGCGTTCCAGTGCCTGAAGAATCGTTTGCTTTTCAATTTCATCCAAGGTCATTCCCGCAAATGAAGAAGAAGTTGCCACACTTTCGTCATGACGTTGGTATTGGTTCTCGAAATCGATTGCATCCAACACTTCCTTCCCGCTGACCAAAATCGTACGTTCTACCAGGTTCTTCAATTCACGGATATTGCCCGGAAAAGGTAAACGGCTCAGGAAGTTCAACGCATCCGACGAGAATTCTGTACGGGGCAGATTGTTAATCTCCGCCTGACGGTCGGCAAAGTGTCTGGCAAGCAATGGTATATCTTCTCTGCGTTCTCTCAGTGCAGGCAGTTTTACGGTTATCAGATTGATACGATAGAACAGGTCTTCACGAAAAGTGTGTTCGCTCACCATCTTACTCAGGTCGGCATTCGTAGCCGAAACCACCCGGATATCCGTCTTACGCGGGCGACTGTCTCCCAACACCTCAAAGGTCTGGTCCTGCAATACCCGCAGCAGCTTTACCTGGCACGACGGATCGAGATCCCCGATTTCATCCAAAAAAATAGTTCCTTTGTTCGCCATTTCAAAACGCCCCATACGGTCGGCAGTGGCATCTGTAAACGCACCTTTTTTATGACCGAACATTTCACTTTCGAAAAGGCTCTGTGAAATTCCTCCCAGATTGACTTTTACAAAAGGCTGGCGGACACGTTGGCTATTGATATGGATGGCTTCGGCTATCAGTTCTTTACCCGTTCCGCTTTCACCCGTGATCAATACGGGAGCATTGGTAGGAGCAATACGTGCTACCGTATTCAATACCTCCATCAACCCACGGCTTTTGCCTATGATATGGCTCCGGTTGAGTGTTCCGCTTTGCTCTTGCGGAGTGTCTTTGGGAGTGGCAGTCAGTTCGAGTGCCGTCTCGATGCGCTGCAACAGAGCAGCGTTATTCCAGGGTTTCGTGATAAAGTCGAATGCACCGGCCTGCATCCCTTGTACAGCCAACTGTATACTGCCCCAGGCAGTCATCAGAATGACCGGGACATCGGGACGAAAAACCTTTACTTGTTTTAAAAGCGTCAATCCTTCTTCACCGGAAGTGGAAAGTGTAAAATTCATATCCATCAGGATCAGAGAAGGAGCTTCCGAACGAACTACTTCCATCGCCTCACGCGGGCCGGTCACTGCAATTACCTGATAACCGGCGCGTTTCAGCATAAAACTCAGGGAAGAGCGGACCCCGCTATCATCATCTATAATTAAAAGCATAGGCATCAATTTTTGAGTTGCAAAACTACTCTTTTTTGGTTTAAAACCAAAGGTACGTTGGTTTAAAAGGTAAGACCTCTTGGTTTAAAACCAAAGAGGCGTTGGTCTGAAACCAACAGCCCTCCTGTTTAAAAAGAACAAACACACAATTATTTTTTTACAATATCTTCAAAATCAGCTTCCAGGGGAGTATTGTTTTGGAAATCCCACAACGTCAGGCTACGGAGTTGATAATAGTAATACCAATACCAGTACAGTTCGTTGATATGTTTTTGGCGCGCATCGTCTTTCGAGTTCTGGGCGTCGTTCAGATCGAGTGTATTGATCTTACCGATCAGGAATGTTTCGACACTCGTCTTATAGCGCTGTTGCGCAATCTTATCGGCCTCATTGGCTATGGAAAGCTGCTGTGCCTGATTGTTGAAATGCTCGACCAGCAGGAAGATGTCCTGATCGAAATCCATCTGTTCCTTCTTTATCTTGGACAGGGTAACGTCCCGGTTACTCTTGGCTACCCTCACTTTTCCACGGCGTTTGCCCCAGTCGAGGATTGGAATTTTAACACCGACCTCAACCACCTGATTGTCTAGCAAATTGTGATAGGCAGGAGATAAGTCTTTATTCAGTCCCGTATAACCTACATTGGCAAAAAGATCGACGCTCCTGAGATTTCCCCGGGCTGTTGCAACTTCATATTCGGCCTCTAACTGACGACGACGAATATTGTGGGCAAACGAATTGCGTTCCAGTGCTTTGTTCAGCACTTGGTTGTATTCCATCTTTAGGTTGGGAGCCGATTCCGGTACCACAGGTTCCAGTATCAGGTCGTTTCCTATGGCCAGGAAAGAGCGCAAACGGAACATATGGGCATTGAGATTGCTTTCTGCATCCGTCACGGCAGCCCGGGCTTTCAGGGCGGCAAGCTTCAGTTGCAGAAGTTCATTTTCTGAGATTTGACCCATTTTTCGTTTAGCCCCGGCCACCTCGTACAAACGGTCGGCATTCACCTGATTCTGTCGGGCAGTGCCCAGTGTCTCCTTTGCCGACAGCAAATTGAAGAAGTAAGTGATCGCATTCATGGTCACCGTCTCCGTCGCAGTAATAAAAGCGGCTTTCGCCTCTTCGTAACGCACCGGTTCGATACGGCGGTTCCACTTCAGGTTGTTTACTCCGAAAATGGGCTGAGTCAGTTGAAGGGCGATAGGGACAGACATGAACTGCCGGCTTCCTCCGGAACCTAACTGTTTCATAAAGTCGAGTGAAGAGGACAATGAAACTTTACCTCCCGTAAACCAGATGTTCTGGTCGATAGACAAAGCACCGTTCAATCCTAACTTATTACTGCGGACAAACGAGTAAGAGCCGTCTTCATTCTGATAACTGTTATACTGCTTGCTGTAACTGGGCAATGTACCGCTGAAATTTACTTCCGGAAGAAGATCGGCGCGAAACGTGCGGTACTCCCAATAAGCTGTCTTCAGCTCATTCAGAGCTACTGCTGCATCTACAGACTGTGTTCGTGCCAGTGCAATGGCTTCATTCAAGGTGATTTCCTGCGTTTCCTGCGCACTCAGCGCCAACGAGCAAAATGCAAAAGCAGAAAGTAGAAAGTATCGTTTCATATAATATTCGTTTATTTACCGGCTGAAAAGCAAACCCCGTGCCAAAAGTGAATACCGGGGAAACGGGAACACGAAACAAAGAGCAATGAGTAAGGGAGGTTGAGGGAGTAAAAGGGAAAATAAACGGGAAAAGAGAAAGGGTATAGGGAAAGAAACGATGGATGCAAAATAGGAAAAACGATAATGGAGCAGCCTCTTTCGGACGGGTAACCACGCTGTAAATGAACAGAAAAGAGAGGGATACACCCTCTGGTGAAAGGTCGCGGCTACTGATCTTTTAGCATCAGGAACATCCACCGTCCGTTCCCTCCGTTCACCGCTCTTCATTCATCGTTCATCGCTTATCGTTCACCACTCATCATTCACTGTTTATCGTTCACCGCTTATCGTCCATCGTTCTTTCTGCTGTCCGAAAATGAACAGTTTGTTCGGAGACGGACGTCCTCCGGTATCATTATTCGCAAATATCCGGAAGGCGGACAGTGAAACGGGTTCCGTGCCCTTCTTCTGAAGTGACGGTAATCGTCCCGTTCAGACGTCCTACGATAGTCTGGCAAATACTCAGTCCGAGCCCCGCACCCTGGGTAAAGCTATCTACCTTATAGAAACGTTCAAAGATATGCCTCAATCCATCTTCCGAAATACCTTTTCCGGTGTCTTCGACAAAAAGAGAAGTGTAGCCGGGTTCTTCTTCGGTATATCCGAATGTAATCGAACCTTGAGTCGTAAACTTAACGGCATTGTTGATCAAGTTGTTTACCACTTGTTGGAGGCGGACATTATCCGTCACCAGATACTTTTTGCTATTCTCCGGCAACTTCAGCACCAACTGCACTCCCGGAGGCATATTCAAACGCTGTGAATCGTATACATTCTTCATCAATAACGGAAGATTGTGACCGGCAAACTGAAAATCCATTGTGCCGGATTCTATACGGGACAAATCGAGAATATCATTGATAAGTGCCAGCAACAGTCCGCAATTCTTATTGATAGTCTCTATAAATAGCTTAACCTCTTCTTCGGTAAACCCGCTGGTATCGCTCAACAAATCAGAGAAACCTACAATCGCATTCAGCGGCGTACGTATCTCATGACTCATATTGGCAAGGAAAG
>OGOV01002813.1_pt1 | contig 12510 bp, 7 predicted proteins | sample 1552711 | NCBI WGS metagenome assembly OGOV01 (sample SAMEA2580216, study PRJEB22360) | human gut metagenome | biome: human gut; feature: human-associated habitat; material: faeces | place: Denmark | collected 2008/2010 | reverse complement strand
CAGCAATCTTTATCTCTTCACTTTTTTTGATTAACGTAATTATTCCAACGTCTTGCTTTACAAAATTTATTACCAATATTTTGCTAACTTGGTCAATTAAAATTATTGCAATAATAATTAAAATGGTTATGCTTAATTTAAATTTCTTCTTTTCCGTCATTTTTAGTCTCTTTCATATATTACAAACTTTTTATCCGAATATAATTCTTTATATCTGTCACTTCTTGATAAGAATATATTCAGCTTTGAATTCTTATATAAAATTACATGAGTAATTCCATAAGTATTAAATGTATTTTCATAATATTTAGATATATTTGAAGTATTTATATAATCTGAAAAAATATCTTGTCCTTCATATTTTCCGTCTTTTCCTTTTACTCCATTAAATTCAGGTGCATATAAATCTGCTCTTGAATCTATAAAAACAGGAATTCCTTCAAATAATAGATAACTTCCGTAATTGTATTCATTAAATAATTTAATTGAATTTACATCCAAATTTTCTTTAATATATTTTGCTGCATCAACTGGATATGTTGATGGATTTACAAATTTATCATCTAATTTTGGTTTTATTTCTATTACAGATAGTAGTACAATTAGTAAAACAACTGCAATAGTTCCAAGTGATGATACTGCAATATCTTCGAATTCTTTTAATCCCTTTGAGTCATATTTCATAAACAACTGTGTTATTAATGTTGCTAAAACAGCACTTCCGAGCAATACAAGCATAGATTCTTGCCTTCTAGTCATAAACATTAATAATGTTAAACCTGCAAACATGAATAAATCTTTTAATCTTATTTTTGTATCTGTAAAAATCAATAATGCTAATGTTGCAGTTAGTACAACCAACATTTCTTTATTATTTATTAGTGTTAATGGCAAATGTTCACTTATACTCTTAGTTGTATTTCCTTTCATTGTCTTGTATAAGTATGTATATGGTGTATCTCCTAACGGTGTTAATAACCCTGTTAGAACACATATAGCCATTATTAATATAAGCCATTTTGCATTTTTATTTTTGTTATATCTTATTTTATATGGTTCTTTTCTTTTTGCTTCTCTATTTTTTAATATTTTTGCATTCTTTTCTTCAAATTTTTCTTTTGCTGTTATTACTTTTTTTAATTTTTCATCTAATATTTTTTTATTTTCTTCTATTGCTTCTTTTTCTATTTTCTTATTGTAATTTTTTATTTTTATATCATAATATTTTTTTCTTATTCTGTACACTGGCTGAGCATCAATTACAGTAAATATTAAATATTCTGCAATATATGGCAAAAATATTACAAAGAAAAATGGCCATACAGCACAATGTAAGTTTGCTATTGCTGTAGATATAACTATAATTCCAATAGCATAGCCTACCTTTTTCTTTTCTAAGAAATTTTCTATTAATAAAATTGTAAGTTCAAGCAATATAAATGTTACAAGTTGTGCTCTTGCTGCTATATAATCTTTTATCAAGAACATTCCACCAATTGTAATTGCAAACGAGATTAGTTTGTTTTTAGATATTTTATAGTTTGTACAATACATTAGAATACCTAATATACACGCAAATACTATTGTTGATATAAAAATTCCTAAAAATCCTCCTAAATTATATATCAAATAAATCATTACATCATAAGCCCAATGAGGATATGTATATGGTAACTCATGCCATGAAAATGGGTCTTGCATATCCACAGTTTTAGTATTAATTATGTGTTCACCTATTTTTATCGTATAATACGTATCATTTTGCATTGTTACAGGACAAATTGATGCACAAAAAATTATAATGCAAAAAATTGCAAGTATATGAAATTTTATATTCTTAACTTTTTGTGAATCTTCTTTTTTTGCTTTTTCCTTTACCTCTTTTTTCTCAGATGTTTTCATTAATTAATTTCCTTCCTCGCTTTATTTGAATGCACATACAGCAAAATTGATTTATAATTTCGTTTAATCTATTTTCTGTGTTGTTGTTAATTTTACATGCTAATTATACCAGTTTCTAGAGCAAAGAGCAATACAAAATACAATAAAAAAGAAAGTTGATATATTGAATTTTTCTTCAATATTTTCAACTTTCTTTTGTTATTTTTAGTTCTTATTCTATTTTAATTGTTTTGCAACTTCTTCAGCAAAGTTTTCTTCTTTTTTCTCTATTCCTTCACCTTTTTCAAGTCTTGCAAATCTAACAACTTCTGCATTCTTTTCTTTTAATAATTGGCTAACTTTTTTGTCCATATCTTTAACAAATTCTTGGTCTACTAAGCAGATATCTGAATAGAATTTTCCAATTCTTCCTTGTACCATTTTTTCAGCTATAGCTTCTGGCTTTCCTTCATTCATAGCTTGAACTTTTAGTATTTCCATTTCTTTGTCTACTCTTTCTTGTGGAACTTGTTCTCTGTTTAAGAATTCTGGCTTAGAAGCAGCTATTTGCATACAAATGTCTTTTGTTAATTCTGCATCTGCATTCTTCATTTCTACTAATACAGCTATTTTTCCAGCTCCATGAACATATTGTCCTAATGTTCCATCTGTTGTCTCGTATCTAACAAATCTTCTTATTGTTATGTTTTCTCCGATTGTAGCTATTTTATTTATTAAAGCTTCTTTAACAGTTTTTTCTGGATCTGCTATGAATTTTTCTTCTAATAAAGCTTCAACATCAGCTGGGTTATTTAAAGCAACTTGCTTTACAATATCATTAACAAATTGTTTGAATTCTGCATTCTCTGCTACGAAATCTGTCTCAGCATTAACTTCAGCTATAGCACCTACTTTTCCATCTTCTGAAATGTAGCTACCTACTAATCCTTCTGCAGCAACTCTGTCAGATTTTTTAGCAGCTTTTGCTATTCCTCTTTCACGTAATAATTCGATAGCTTTTTCCATATCTCCATCTGCTTCTGTTAAAACTTTTTTGCAGTCCATCATACCTGCACCTGTTTTTTCTCTTAATTCTTTTACTTGGCTTGCTGTTACCATTGTAATACCCCTTTCTAAATGTTATTTTTGGAATTACAGTGCTTGTTTTTAGCTACTGTAAAAAAATAAGCTCCCACAATATTTTATAATGTAGGAGCAAATATATATCCGCCCTAGCAATTAGGACTGTATTTACTTAATTATTCAGCTGATTCAGTATTTGATTCTGCAGCTACAACTTCTTCAATTGAAGGAGCTTCTGAAACTTCTTCGAAGTTTGTTTCTGTAGTATCTTCTGATTCACCTTGATGTCCTTCAATGATTGCGTTTGCCATTACATCTGCAATTAATTTTACAGCACGTATAGCATCATCATTTCCAGGTATTGCATAATCAACATCCTCTGGGTTACAGTTTGTATCAACTAAACCTACAACTGGAATGTTTAATTTTCTAGCTTCTAATATAGCTATTCTTTCTTTTTTAGGATCTACTACAAATAATACTCCAGGAATTTCTGTCATATCTTTAATTCCACCAAGATTTTTTTGTAATTTGTCCATTTCTTTTTTAAGTAATATTACTTCTTTTTTAGGTAATACATCAAATGTACCATCTTCTTGCATTGTTTCTAATTCGTTAAGTCTTTCAACTCTTTTTCTTATTGTACCAAAGTTTGTTAGCATTCCTCCTAACCATCTTTGATTTACATAGTACATTCCGCTCTTTTCTGCTGCTTCTTTCATACATTCTTGAGCTTGTTTTTTAGTTCCTACAAAAAGAACTTTCTTTCCTTCTTCTGCTTGACTTCTCATAAAGTCATAAGCTTCATCAATTTTCTTTGATGTTTTTTGTAAATCGATAATATGGATTCCGTTTCTAGCTTGGAATATATATTCAGCCATTTTTGGATCCCATCTTCTAGTTTGATGTCCAAAGTGAACACCAGCTTCTAGTAATTGTTTCATTGCAACTACTGCCATTTTAATTTCCTCCTTTTTGTTTTTACCTCCATAAAAGTTCAAACATTATAAAAAACTTATAGTTTTATAAGCACATTTTTATAACTAATTTTATGTGTGTATTTTTAACGAAATTATTATACCAGCATTTTCCATAAAAAGCAAGTGTTTTCCAAAATAATTTCAGGTTAAAAATTATTCAGCTACCTTACTTTGTGCTAATTTCATCGATAATAGCTTACTTATACCATTTTCTTCCATTGTAACACCATATACTGTATCTGCAGCTTCCATTGTTCCTTTTCTATGTGTTATTACTAAAAATTGTGTATCAGAGCAGAATTTTTTCAAATATTCTGCGTATCTATAAACATTAACATCATCAAGAGCTGCTTCAATTTCGTCTAATATACAGAATGGTGCTGGGTTTATTTTTAATATTGCAAATAATAAAGCTATTGCTGTAAAAGCTTTTTCTCCTCCTGATAATAACATCATATTTTGTAATTTTTTACCAGTTGGTTGTGCTTTTATATCAATTCCACATTCCAATACATTATCCTCATCTTCTAATATTAGCTCTGCTTTTCCGCCTCCAAATAATTCAACAAAGACCTCATTAAAGTTCTTGTTTATTAGTTTGAACTTTTCTACAAATTGTTTTTTCATTGTATCTGTTATTTCAGAAATCATTTTTCTAAGTTTAGATATTGTATTTTCTAAATCCAATCTTTGTTCGCACATGAAATCATAACGCTCTTTTGTTTTTTTGTATTCTTCAATTGAATCTACATTAATACTTCCTAAGTCTTTAATTTCTGCTCTTATGTCATTAACTTCTTTTTGTGTAGTTTGAACATTTTCAACTTTCTTGTAGTCAGTTGCATTATTTGGTGTTAATTCATATTCTTCCCACAAATTATTAACAACTAAATCTATATCTTGTTCCAATTTTGTCTTTTTAACATCAATTTTTACTAAATTTCCTTTTAAGTCCTCTAATAAATTAAATTGATCTGTAATATCTTTCTCAATTTTATTTAGTTCTTCATTCTTATTGACTCTATCTAATTTTAATTGCTCTATTTTTTCAGTACTTGTTGATACACTATTTTTTATTTCTATAATTTGATTTTTTAATGATTCAATTTTCTCTTTTAGCTCAATATCTTCTCGTTTTAAATCTTCTATTTGGTCATTTTTTACAGTAATTGCATTATTATAATTTTCAATATCTTTATCTATTCTTTCAATAATTTCATCAATTGAAGATCCACTTTCATCAAATGAAGATACAGATATTTTTAAATTTGTTATATCAAAATTTAAATCATCAATATATTTTTGATTTTCACTATTGGCCTCAGCAAATTCTTTAATTACAATAGACAATTCATTAATTTCTTTTTCTAAATCTTCTACTGAATTTTGAATATTTTGCTTTTGATTTTTAATATCTGCTTTTTGGTTTTCAATTTTTTCGTTTTCATTTCTTAATTTACTAAGTGTATTTTCTAATCTTAAAATTTGCTCTTCCACAGATAACATTTTTTGTTTTTCTGTTGCATATACAATATTTATCTGTTGAATTTTTTCATCTAATTCTTTTGAATCTTCAACAAACTCCGAAATAGATTCTTCATAATCTTGTTTACTTCTCTTTGTTTCACTTATTTTATTTTGCAATACTTCTATTTCTTTTGCTAAATTTTCTATTTCTCTACCTCTACCTAAGATATTTACAGTTTTTTGAGCAACAGAACCACCAGTAATTGCTCCTGATGCATTTATTATATCTCCCTGAACAGTAACAATTCTAAATCCATATTTATTTTCTTTTGCAAGAGCTATACCAGTATCCATATTATCAACAATTACAGTTCTTCCCAATAAATTATAAACTATTTGAGTATATTTTTTGTCAAATTTAACAAGATCTGCTGCCACACCAATTACACCTGGAAATTTTCCTTTTATTTTATCAATTTTACTACCTTTAATTGAAGTTATCGGTAAAAAAGATGCTCTTCCCATATTATTTGCTCTTAAGTGATTTACTAATTTTTTTGCAACTTCTTCATTGTCTGTAACAATATTTTGTAGCATTCCACCTAAAGTCATTTCAATTGCAGTTTCATATTTTTTATCAACTGAAATTAAATTTGCTATAATTCCGTGTACACCTTTATTTAAATCTGCATTTTTATCACAATCTGTTAATAATAATTTAACAGCTTTCGCATATCCTTCTTTTTCTTTTTCAGTTTCAATTAAGAATTTTTGTCTAGAATCTTTCATTCTAAGTTCATAAGACATTTTGTCAATTTGCTCATTAAATTCTTTTATTTTATTTTCAATTTCCTCTTTTTTATTAGAATTTTCCTCTAATTCTTTAGTAGCACTATTTTTTTCAGATTCAATTTTTTGGAACTCTTTTGACATATCTTGTTTTTGTGTTCTAGTTCTATCAAGCTCTGATACAGTCTCTTGTATTTCTGTTTTTATGCTTTTTTGTCTTTTTTCAATATTTTCAAAATTAGCATCTAAAGAACTTATTTCTATGTTTTTTTCATATTTTAAATCAGTATTTTTTTCTATTACTTGCTTTTTAGCTTCAATTTCAAGCTCTTTAGTAGATAGTCCTTCTGTAAGTTTGCTTAATTCAGCTTCCTTTTCTTCAAGCTCTTTTTCAAATTTTTCTTTATTAGAAAATAATGAATCCTTTTTTTGCTTTTTAGTATCCTTTTCTTCTTGCAAATCTTTTATTTTTTGTTTTGAATCTTCAATTTCTGATAAAAGCCTTTCATTATTCTCTTTATTATGTAATATCTTCTCATTTGAAATTCCTATTTCAGAATTAATTTTTTCTATCTGATTTGTACTTTCAAATTCAATATTCTGACACTTTTCTATTTCTTCAATTAATTCATCTATTTGCTTTTTCAATGTGCCTTTTTTATTTTGAATATTATTTAATTTTTCTTCTTCATCATTTTTTTGATTTTCTAATATTTTTAAATCTTCAACAACTTGCTCAAGTTTTTCTTTATATGTTTCGATATTATGAATAAACAATCCAACTTCAATATCTTTTAAAGATTCATGTAGCTCTAAAAATCTTTTTGCTTTTTCTGATTGAATTCTAAGAGGATCAAGTCCTGCTTCAATTTCAGATAATATATCATTTATTCTTAATAAATTTAACTTAGTTTGCTCCAATTTTTTTTCAGATTCTGATTTTCTTGCTCTATATTTTACAATACCAGCAGCCTCTTCAAAAATATGTCTTCTATCTTCGGATTTATTACTTAAAATTTCATCAATCTTACCTTGACCTATTATAGAATAGCCATCTTTACCTATACCAGTATCCATAAATAGCTCTAAAATATCTTTTAATCTACATGGTGTTTTATTTATAAAATATCCAGTTTCACCACTTCTATATATCTTTCTTGTGACAATAACCTCTGCGTATTCCACAGGTAACTCACCATCTGTATTATCTATAACAATAGATGCTTCTGCAAATCCCAAAGATTTTCTATTTTGTGTTCCAGCAAAAATAATATCTTCTGATTTCGCACCTCTTAATGATTTCATACTTTGTTCACCAAGAACCCATCTAATACTATCTGAAATATTACTTTTCCCAGATCCATTCGGTCCAATTACAGCGGTAATTCCTGGTTTAAATTCTAAAATTGTTTTATCTGCAAAAGATTTAAATCCTTGCAACTCTAATCTCTTTAAGTACATCTTCTTTCACCTTTCATATGTTGATTTTCTTTGTATATCATATATTAAAATTTGTAATTAATCAAGTGAAAAATTATTATATTCATACTAAAAAAAAGCAGGAACCTGTGTCCTGCTTTTTTTTCAAAAAATAATTAAAGTAATAATAGCAATTATTACAATAATTACTATTGCAATGAATCTTTCTTTTTGGTTTCGAATATACCTATTTATCTCTTTTTGTATATTCTCATCGTTGATATAATACTTTTTTTCTGGAAATTGCTTAATAATATAAGCATAAGTATTATTATCGTAACGATAAACCCAAATTTCTTGTGGTTCGACCTCAAGTATTTCGGTCTGAACCACATCAGACTTCAAATCTCGTAGCTGTGTCTTATCACAGTAAATAAAAATTCCTGCAACTATTACACATACTAAAGTTAGCGTTATTAGAAGCCACCGTTTCATTTTTTCTTCATTCTCCTTTCGTTCTACACATGGATTTACCATTGTTTACTATTTTATTATAGTATTAAATTTACATAAAGTCAAGGGTTCTTTGATAATCAAATACTTTCAATAAAATAATCTTGTATCTGTTTTATTAATTCACCTTTAACATCTTCAATACTCATTCCTTCAATTTGTGCACCAGCTAGTGTTATATGTCCTCCACCGCCAAGTTTTTCTAGTATAACTTGAACATTTATATCACCAATTGAACGACCACTAATAAATACTTTTTCTCCACTTTTTCCAATTACAAAAGAAGCACTTATATCACTAATTGTTAATAAAGTATCAGCTGCCTTTGCACATATAATGTTTGCATTCGTATCTTTTTTATCATATGTTGCAATAGCTATACTATTATATACAACTTCTGCATTTGAAACAATTGATGAAATTGTATTATATGTGTCTAAATCACTTTGGAACCATTTCTTTACTTTTATTATATCAACACCACATCTTCTTAAATATGCTGCAGCGTCAAATGTTCTTACACCTGTTTTAAAAGTAAAGTTCTTTGTATCCATCATAATTCCAGCATATAATGCCTCAACCTCTGTTGTAGATAATTTAATATCATTTTTTGAATATACAATAAGTTCTGTAACAAGCTCTGCTGCAGAAGATGCATATACTTCTTGAAGAGATAATATAGGATTTTCAATATATTCAGTACTCATTCTATGATGATCTATAACTACTATTTTACTTGTTTTTTCTAATAATTCTGGTACTTCCACATATGTTCTTCTATTTGTATCAACAACAATCACTAAAGAATTTGAATTTACTTTTTCTAAAGCTACATCTTTGCCAATAAACACATCATCATATTCTTTATGCTCTTTAATATTAGCCATAAATTTATCAAGACTCATACCTGTAGTTTCATTAACAATAAACGCATCTTTTTGTAGTGATTTTGCCATTCTATATATACCAAGTGCAGACCCCATACAGTCAATATCGCTATTACTATGACCCATTATTAAAATATTATCTGAATCAATCATAATTTCCTCAAGAGCTTCAGCAACTGTTCTTGCTTTAACTCTTGTTCTTTTTTCTAGCTCTTCAGTTCTTCCACCAAAAAATACATATTTTCCATTTTCTCTTACTACTGCCTGATCTCCTCCACGACCTAATGCTATATCTATACCAGCTCTAGCATTTTTATATTTTTGATAATTACTTTCTCCTTCACTAGACATTGATATACTTAAAGTAGCTTGAACCTTTTCTGGAATATTAATTCCTTTTATTGTATCTAGTATACTAAATTTTTCGCTTTCCAATTTTTTTAAATTTTGCTCTTCACACACTAGTACAAAAGTATCTCTTTCGGATTTAACAACAATTCCCTTAAATTCATTAGCCCAATCATATATATTTTTCTCAATTTTAGCTAAAATTTGGCTTTGATCTTCTCCATCAATTCTTTGCATTGTTTCTTCATAATTATCTATTTTAATAACTCCAATGCATACTTTAGTAGACTCTATTTTTTCTGCCAATTTTTCTTTTTCTGTTTCATCAAGAAAATATAATGTAGCCATGTAATTTTTTTCTTCTTTTTTGTCATTTGATTTTGTTTTAATATATTCACCAATTACTTTATATTTTCTTTTTTCAATAACAATATTAGTAATAACTTTATTATCTTTAATTTTTTCGTTATTCTCAATTTCAAGTTTTATTTCTTTTAATAATCTCGCCAAATATTTATTTATATCAAAATTGTTAAATTCTTGAACAAACTTTGCATTTTTCCAGATAATATTTCCATTTGTTTCTGCCATTATTAATGGAAATGGTGAATTAATTAATGATCTTTTTGATACTTTATCAACATTAAAGTTTAGCTCTTTAATACGCTCAGATAATTCAGCTTTACGCTTATTATCTGTCCACAATGTATATACTACAATTATTGCATAAATAATTATAGACGGAATTATACATATAGGTTTTAGCATACATATTAATAAAAGCAATATAGCAATTATCACCAAATAAACTTTAGTTTTTGATACTAATGCATCAAAAAATTTCATATTATTATTCGACATCTATATACTCCTTTTCTTTTATCCTCAGATACAAACTATTTTATGCTATTCTGACTGATTTGTCAATTTATTTAGCTCTTCACGCTTTTTATATTTATAGTCCACTAAATCTGTAATTAATACTTTAATAACAGCTGCAACAGGAACTGCTAAAAACATTCCAAGTATTCCAAAATATGCACCACCAATTGTTACCGAAAATATAACAAGTAATGGACTTATTTCTAATGATTCTCCAACAATTTTTGGATTAATAAAGTTAGCATCTATTTGTTGCAATATAATTACAACAATTGTCATTTCAATAGCCTTTGATAAACCTCCAGTAAGTATTGTTAATATAACTGAAATAGCGACTGCAATTATTGCTCCAAAATATGGAATTAAATTAAATAATCCTATAAATAAACCTAACATAACAGCATATTTTACATGCATTATAGACATTGCAACTGAAGTTAATATTGCAACAACAATTGCATCTAAAAATTGACTACTAAGAAACTTGCAAAATATTTCATTTGTTCTATTGAAATACTTTCCAATATTTTTATAAGATTGTTTGCTGAAAAAAGCACCAGCTAATTTTCTAAAAAACTCAACAATTTGTTTTCTATCTAGTAATAGATATAATGAAACTACAAAAGAAACAAATATATCAAAAATTCCAGAAGCAAAACTAATTACGCCTTGTGCATATTGACCAATCATATTTAAGTTTATGTAATCTTCTATTTTAAATCCATTAAATTGATTTATAATATTCATAAATCTTTCGCTTTTAAATATTGAATCCTCTGGTAGAGCCATTATGCTTTCCTTAATACTTATATAATATGACTGAAAATTATTTACTAAATCTTGAAAGCTCGCTGTAATTGCTGGTACTAAAAATCTAAATCCTATTATAATTAGCAATATAAACAACACATATACTGTAAAAATACTTAATGGTCTCGCACGTTTTTTTATAAATTTAACTTTTCCATACATTTGCTCAAATTTTCTAGATGGTATATATAAAATATATGCAATTATTATTCCCACTATAAATGGTGATAATACAGAAAACAGGTTCGAAAACCACATTTTTATATCTGCAAAAGAATCTAAAATTTTATATACTAATATAAGTGCAAGGGCAAATGAAAACCAATACATCCATTTACTTATACATTTTTTATCTTTTTTCATAACACTTTATCCTTTCGTTTAATATCTCTATAATTATAACATATATTCTACAAAATTTCCATATTATGTTAAATATATTTTTATAAATAAACTCGGCAAAGTTTCTTATCATAATATCTTCAGAAAAGTCATAAAAAAAATATGTAGATATCATAATCTACATATTTTTTTATGAAAACTTAATTTTATTTCATTCTCAAAATTAAAATTCATATATATAACATTCTAAGTTTCTTCTACCAAAACTTGTGCATTGTGAGTATGAAGACATATAAACATCTAACTTATTATTTGTAATTGCTCCACCTCTATCTTGAACTACAAACCATCCTCCATTTGGTTGGTCTGCAAAATATGGTATATATATAATTGTTCCTATTGCATAACCTTTACCAGCTGCAACTGTATACCATGGACTTGCTGTAGCTCCACATGCAGTTTTTGTATTTCCTCCACATGATGCTGCACAATATGCAGAAGTATTTAGTGTTGTCACTTTTGGTGTTAATCCTTCAACTTTTGATGCAAGTGATGATTTATTGCTTGTTACACTTGGTGTACTTTCAGCACTTGTTTGAACTGTGGCTGTATTAATTGAAGAAGAACTTCTTGAAGTTGTTGTTACAACTTTTTTGTTTCTTATTTCCTTAATACAATTAACTGGATTTTGTGTAACATTTTCTGATATTTGAACTTTTTCTGTTTCTTGTCCGTTTAAGTATTTAACTTTGTATGATACTTCCTTTACTCCATCTACACCATTTTGAACTACCTTTTCTTCTTTAGGTCCATCACCTGTAGATAAATCTTTTGTTTCTGTTTCATACGCTATAGTAACTTGTTCTTTAATTAATTTTTCTGTTACTGAATTATAATTAGTTAATACCTTATCCATAGATAATTCTTCTGATTCTGTTTCAGTTCCTTCTGCTGTTGTTAAATTACTTTTTGTTATTTTTATTGTTTTGTTATCAGATATTTCTTCATCTACTCCTGGTATTACCTTTTCATTTGGTAACATTATTATGTGATTTTCGTCTAAAATTTCTGATATTTTTGTTTTAGATGTCAACACATCCATTTCGTAA
>OGOV01002810.1_pt1 | contig 12524 bp, 9 predicted proteins | sample 1552711 | NCBI WGS metagenome assembly OGOV01 (sample SAMEA2580216, study PRJEB22360) | human gut metagenome | biome: human gut; feature: human-associated habitat; material: faeces | place: Denmark | collected 2008/2010 | reverse complement strand
GGGGCTACCGCCCCTAGACCCTGTCGGGGGCTACGCCCCTGCGACCCCATTTTCAAAAATTATATAGGTTTATCGACAGTCTGAAAGCCCTGAGCAAATGCTCAGGGCTTTTTGTGTCGGGAAAATCGTCATCTTATTCGAATCCTGAGTAGTCGGATTATCAAATCAAGTGCAACATACGCCTTAATAATAAACGTTTATGACAAACTTGACCCCTCCGTTTTCACGGAGGGGTCTGATGCTATTGCTCTAAAAACCGTTTATCAGAATGCCTTCTTGTAGATTTCGAGTATCTCGTCGGAGTTGGTTTCTCTGGGATTACCGCCTGTGCATACATCGTTGAATGCGGCTACAGACAGATCCTTGAGGTCTTCTTCCTTGACGTTGATCTCGTGGAGCTTCTGAGGAATGTTTATCGACAGTGACAGCTTGCGTACAGCATCAACTGCAGCCTTTACGCCTTCTTCATCTGTCATATTCTCTGTACCCTGTACGCCCATAGCCTTTGCTATAGCCTTGTACTTGGGCTTTGCAGGGCTTTCTGCGTTATATTCCATAACGTAGGGGAGCAGAAGTGCGTTTGCAACACCGTGGGGCGTATCGTAGAATGCACCGAGAGGATGAGCCATTGAGTGAACTATACCAAGACCTACGTTCGAGAAGCCCATACCTGCTATGTACTGAGCAAGCGCCATAGTTTCTCTTGCCTTGGGGTCGCCCTGAACGCTGTCGTACAGTGAGCCTGCGATAAGCTCGATAGCACGAAGCTCAACCATATCGGACAGCTCCCACGCACCCTTTGTGATATATCCTTCGATAGCGTGTGTCAGTGCGTCCATACCTGTAGATGCACACAGACCCTTAGGCATACCCATCATAAGATCGCTGTCTACGATAGCTACTACGGGAATATCCTTGGGATCTACGCAAACCATCTTCTTCTTGTTTGCTTCGTCTGTGATAACGTAGTTGATAGTAACCTCTGCCGCTGTACCCGATGTTGTGGGAAGTGCAATAAGCGGAACGCTCTTGTTCTTTGTGTCTGCAACGCCCTCAAGCGATACAACATCCGCAAAGTCGGGGTTAGCTATAATGATGCCTACAGCCTTAGCTGTATCCATAACTGAGCCGCCGCCTACAGCTACGAGTGAGTCAGCGCCCATCTCCTTGAACTTTGCAACACCTGTCTGAACATTTGCAACTGTGGGGTTTGCCTTAACGTCACTGTATATTTCATAGGCAATTCCTGCCTTGTCAAGCTCTGCCGTAACCTTTGTAGCTACTCCGCATTCAAGCAGTACCTTATCGGTAACGAACATTACCTTTTTAAGTCCTCTGCCTGTAAGCTCGGGAACGAGGTTTTCTCTTGCGCCTGCGCCGAAATATGAAGTTTCGTTAAGTATAAAACGATTAGCCATTGGTTTTTACCATCCTGTTCTTTGAATTTAAATCACGGAATATATATTTCCGTTTGCTGTATTCATTATACTACCTTTGGTCAAAAAATGCAACACTTTTCACAAAAGTTTTACATTTAGAGAGGCAAATATATGTAAAAGTTACATTAAAGGTATTTCTTGTAGCCCGGATGCTTGCCTGTAACGCCGTATTGCTCTCTCATACCGATAAGTCTGTCGATATTGTCGGGAGTAATATCCTTTACACCGCCAAGCAGACGTGCAACAAGAGAAATGTGAGCCTGAAGCTCCATTGTTTCCATTCTGTAGTACGCTGTGATAAGGTCTGCACCTACTGTCAGAGCACCGTGGTTTTCAAGGAGCATACAATCGTGATCCTTTAAGTAAGGTGCGATTGCTTCGGGTACCTCGTAGGTCGAGGGTGTGCCGTAGGGAGTGAGCGGTATTGAGCCTACTCCGATTACAGTTTCTATCATGCAGTAATCATCCATAGGCAGATGAGCGCAGGCAAAGCCGGTTGAAACGGGAGGATGAGCGTGAACTACTGCGCCTACGTCGGGACGCTCCTTGTAGCATCTCAGGTGCATCTTTACCTCTGACGAGGGACGGAAGCCCTCAGCGGCTTCAAGTATGTTGAAGTCATCATCGATAAGACCTATCTTTTCGGGAGTGATGAACGCCTTGCTGACACCTGTCTGTGTTGCAAGATATTTGCCCTCGCCAACCTTTACGGTTACGTTGCCGTCATTTGCGGCAACCCAGCCCTTCTGCCAGAGCTTGTGGCAGATGTCTACCATTTGTTCTTTAATTTCTTCGTACATATTTATATCCTTTCAAGTTGCTGCTGTATGCTTAAACAACGCCCTTCTGGAGCATTATGTTTGCGTATACGGCTTTTTCGCCTGTTGCGATTATCGCATAGGCGGTTTTCGCCTGTTCATAGAATTCAAAGCGTTCTATCTGACCGATAGCGTTGTTTCCTCTTTCGTCGTGCTTTGCGACGATTGCTTTGTATTCGTCCCATATCGGAGTTTTTGCTGTGTCACCCGGCATTACCTGCATAAGATTTACAGGTTTTTCAACGTAAGTATCAAGAGGGAACAGCGTCAGTATCGCATCAAGCAGCTCGGGTACGCCGTGACCGTCTGCACGGATAACCTTGCAGTTTTTACCCATACTCTCGGCAGGGAAGTTGCCGTCTGCTATTATTATTCTGTCGCTGTGACCCATTTCACAAAGGGTCTTGAGCAGTTCGGGCGATAATATCGCAGGAATATTCTTAAGCATTATTTCACCTTCTCAAGATAGATTTTATAATATTTGTTCCATTCGGCTGTATTTTCGGGAGCAAATGTACAGAGCTTTTCCGAAGCGGCTATAATTTTTCTCGCCGTTTCTATATCCCTTATCTCCCCGTCAGCTATAAGCTGAATTGCTATATTGCCGTAGGAGGTCGCCTCGACAGGTCCGCTTGAAACCTCTATGCCGAGCGAATCTGCAGTAAGCTCCGACAGAAATTTATCCTTTGTTCCGCCGCCGACCATATAGAGCTTTGAAAACTTCTTGCTTGTGCAGTCCTCAAGATCGTTTACGGCTGTGCGGTACTTCATCGCAAGGCTCTCATAGATACAGCGCATAACCTCGCCGTCATTTTCGGGAACATACTGTCCTGTTTCTTTGCAATATTCCTTTATTCTTTCGGGAATGTTGCCCGCAGGGGTAAATTCGGGAGCGTCAACATCTATAAAGCACCTGAACGGCTCGGCTTTTCTCGCCATATCCTCAAGTTCGGCAAAGCTGTACTGCCTGCCCTCTCTTATCCACTGACGGCGGCTCTCCTGAATGAGCCACAGGCCGATTATGTTTTTTAAGAACGATGTCTTTGCACCGTAGCCGGTTTCGTTTGAAACGTTGAGCTTTGCGGATTTTTCGTTTATTACGGGAGCGTCAAGCTCTGTGCCGAGAAGCGACCACGTTCCGCACGACAGGAAAGTGAAGTCCTTTTCGCCTGCGGGTACTGCGACCATCGCACTTTGCGTATCGTGACCGCAGGCGGCGATTATCTTTGCGGGCTTTATATCAAGTTCCTTGCAGATTTCATCGGACAGTGTGCCGACTACCGTTCCGCCGGCTACTATTTCGGGCAGAAGCGAATGCTTTATTTTAAGACGTTCACAGCATTCTTCCGACCACGTTTTCGTATTTGCGTCAAAAAGCTGTGTGGTTGACGCTATCGACATTTCTGCAACAGGCTTTGCACCGAGATAATATGCAAACAGATCGGGCATCATAAGCATCTTGTCGGCTCTGTCAAGCAGTTCGGAGCGATCCCTTATTATGCTTAAAAGCTGGAACGCCGTGTTTATTTCCATTATCTGAATGCCTGTCTTTTCGTACAGCCTGTTATGGTCAATAAAACGCTTGCTGTAGTCCGAAGTGCCTGCTGTTCTGCTGTCACGGTAATGCACAGGGTTTTCGAGCAGTCTTCCAGATTTGTCAATCAGGCCGAAGTCAACGCCCCATGTATCTATCGCAATGCTGTCTATCTCGCCGTATTCCTTTGATTTTATAAGTGACTGCTTTATCTCGTGGAACAGGCGGAGAAAATCCCAGTACATTGTCTTTCCGAGTATCACAGGATCGTTTGAAAAGCGGTGGATTTCTGTGAGTTTTATTACAGTGCCGTCAAAAGAGCCGATAACGGCTCTTCCGCTTGACGCACCAAAGTCAATGGCAAGTACGTTTTTCATACTGCCGCCTTATCTTATGTTGCGGTACATAGGACCGTAAGCGTTGCAAGCTCTGAAGTCCTGACCTTCCTTATCCATACCGAATGCGTTCCAAGCGGCAGGACGGAATATATCCTTTTCGGGTACGTTGTGCATAGCAACGGGTATTCTCAGCATAGAGCAGAGAGTGATAAGGTCTGCGCCTATGTGACCGTAGCTTATAGCACCGTGGTTTGCACCCCAGTTGTTCATTACATCGTAGGCTGTCTTGAATGCGCCCTCGCCTGTTGTTCTCGGAGCAAACCATGTGCAAGGCCATGTGTAGTCTGTACGCTTCCACAGCTTGTCTGTAACTTCATCGGGAAGATGAACCGTCCAGCCTTCAGCTATCTGCAATACGGGGCCAAGACCTTTTACGAGGTTAAGTCTTATCATTGTGCAGGGCATTTCAGCTTCTGTTACAAATCTTGAAGAATATCCGCCGCCTCTGAAATAGCCGAGATCGGCATAGTTCCATGTAGTAGCGTCGAGAATATTGTCAATATCCTTGTCTGTAACGTCATACCACGGCTTCATAACACCGTTGCCTTTTTCATCTGTAGCCTTACCGCAGGCATCAAGGCAGGCGGCACCTGAGTTTATAAGGTGGATAAATCCGCCGCTCTGCTTTGCAACGCCCTCAAGCTCATAGCCTGTGGCTTTCTTTACGGCTTCGGGGCTCCAGTATGTACGCACATCGGCAAATATCTGAGCACGGTTTGTGAGCAGCTTCATAAACAGCATTCCAAGACCGTTGAGAACATCGTTTTCGGTAGCGAGAATGTAAGGCTCTCTTGCACCGTTCCAGTCAAACGATGTGTTCAGCATAGCCTCGGGGAAGTCGCAGTTGGGGTAGAAGTCTGTCCACTGACGCTGACCCTGGAAGCCTGCGGCGATAGCGTTATGACCTACCGATTCTTCCTCACAGCCTGCTGGGAGGTTCTTGTTGCCGTTCATCAGATCCTTTATGATGCACATCATCTTAACGACAAATTCCCAGTCCTGTTCCTTCTGCTCGTCTGTGCGGCGGAACTGCTCGGGGTTCTTGTCAAAGCCTTCCTTGCACTTTTCACGGGTCCATTTAAGAGCCTTCTGATATTCGGCCTCATCATAAATGCCCTGCGTCATTCGGCGGATTATTTCTACCTCATCGACAGACTCAACACGCATACCGAGATATTCTTCAATAAATGCAGGGTCGATGATAGAACCGCCGATACCCATTGTGATAGAGCCTATCTGTAAGTATGACTTGCCTCTCATTGTAGCGCAGGCAACAGCCGCTCTGCCGAAACGCAGGAGCTTTTCCTTTACGTCCTCAGGGATAGATGTGTCGTCTGCCTCGCATACATCGTGACCGTAGATGCCGAATGCGGGTAAACCTTTCTGTGCGTGTGTTGCAAGTACAGATGCAAGGTATACGGCACCGGGACGCTCTGTGCCGTTGAAGCCCCATACGCCCTTTATCGTCATAGGATCCATATCCATTGTTTCTGCACCGTAGCACCAGCAGGGAGTAACTGTGAGCGTTATGTCAACGCCGCACTTCTTGAACTTATCCGCACAGGCGGCCGCCTCGGCAACTCTGCCTATAGTAGTGTCGGCAATAACAACCTTTACGGGTTCGCCATTTGAATATCTGATATTTTCTTCAAACAGTTTTGCGGCTGATTTTGCCATATTCATAGTCTGCTCTTCAAGAGATTCTCTTACCTTGAGAACACCTCTTCTGCCGTCAATCGTGGGACGTATGCCTATTACGGGATAATCGCCTATAAGTCTGTTTTCGCTCATGATAAAATATTTCCTTTCTGTAAAATACAAAACGTTTTCGGTGCTTTGCACCATTGCCTTTATTTTAGCACCTCTGTTATCTTTTTGTCTTGTTTTATTCTCGGAAATTGTATGACGATATTAACATTTTTGATAGGCGGACTAAAATTTTATAAAATCGCTTTAAAAGAGCTCACTTTTGTGGTATAACAACCTCAGACTAAAAATCGTCATAAGACGATTTTACCGCATAATATGCGGTGTGTGCTTACGCACCCGTCTGAGAACGTTTTAACATAATTTGTTTTGTGACACAAAACTACGGCGTGACCGCCGTAGTGCTTGACAGCACGTCAAATTATGTTATAATTAGATTTAGTTTCATTAAGGAGATAAAGAGTATGAGAACGTTCTTAGCGATACTTGCTTGTAAAGTGTCGAAGTGTTTACTTAAACTTATCGGCAGGGGCAGCAGTCTGCCGGGTGATATAGCACTTAAAATCTGCCCCGATGTACTGTCAAGGGTAAAACTGCCTCAGCAGGTCATTGCGGTTACAGGAAGCAACGGCAAGACATCGACCGTTGAGATGATTGCACAGGTAATGCGTAAATCGGGTAAAAAGGTTATTTGGAATAAGGAAGGCTCAAATCAGATAGCGGGTGTTACAGCGATAATATTATCCAACTGCACATTCGGAGGAAAGGTAAAGGGCGATGTTCTTTTACTTGAGTCGGACGAAAGATACGCAAAGTATTCATTTAAATTCTTTGCGCCTACGCACTATATAATTACAAATCTCTACCGTGACCAGCTTACGAGAAACGGTCATCCCGAATGGGTCTATGAATCGGTAAAGGAGAGCATCAGACCCGAATCACAGCTTATTCTCAATGCCGATGATCCGCTTGTTTCGAGATACGGCAGGGACAGGGATAATGTGATATGGTTCGGTATGGATAAGCAGGATTTCAGCACCGACCACGCTACAGGCGTATATAATGACGGTGCGTTCTGCCCCGAATGTAAGCACAGAATGAGCTATGACTACTATCACTATGCACATATCGGAAGCTATCACTGCGACAACTGCGGACATAAAAAACACGATACGCAGTACACTGTAACGAATGTCGATTATGACAGCGGTATTGTTACGATAAACGGCAAATATAAGATAAAACTGCTGTTCAAGAGCGTTTATAACGTGTATAATATTCTTGCCTGCTTTGCGGCTTGCTCTATTGTCGGAATTGACGGTGATGTCATAGCAGACGAACTGTCACACTATTTCCTCAAGAGCGGACGTATTTTGCAGTTCAAACTCGGCGTGAACAAAGGCACATTCCTTATTGCAAAGCACGAAAACTCCGTTGCAAGCGACCGTGTATATGATTATATCATAAGAAAGAATCAGCCCTGCTCGGTAATCATAATAATAGATTCGGTAAGCCGTCGTTATTCAACAGGTGAAACAAGCTGGCTGTGGGATATTGACTACGGTGTGCTTAAGGCTGATTGTATACAGCACCTTTATCTGCTCGGCAGACACGCAAAGGATCTTGAAACAAGGCTTTCGTATACGGATATTGATATAGCTAAGGTGACTGTGAACGAGGATATTCCTGCGGCACTTGATGAAATTGCGGCTAAACCGCTCGGCAAGCTGTATACTGTCACCTGCTTTTCTGATAAGGAGAAGTTCTTGTCAAAGGTCGAGCTTACGCAGGCAGAGGAGGACGTATGAGGATAATTCATTTATTTGCGGATCTGTGCAATCTTTACGGCGATTACGGCAATGTATGTGGCTTGAAAAGAGCACTTGAAAATAAAGGGCAGAACGTTGAAATTGAATATCAGTCGATAGATGATGAGATAGATGTTTCGGGTGCGGATTTTGTGTTTATCGGTTCTGCTACCGAGAGAAATCAGAAGGTAGCACTTAATTATCTGCAAAGCTACAAGGATAATATAAAAACTGCTCTTGATAACGGTACGGTAATTCTTGCAACGGGCAATTCGTTTGAGATGTTCGGACAGAGCGTTACCGATTGTGACGGTACAAAGCACGAGGGCCTTTCGTTCTTTCCTTACGAAACGGTTGAAGGAAAAGAGAGAATTGTTACCGACAGCCTTTGTACTACTTTGCAGTGTGGCGGAGATATAATAGGCTTTGTGAATAAGGCGAGCCTTACAACCGGAGCCACCTCACCGCTGTTTGATGTAAAGCAGGGAAGCGGAAACGGCAAGGATGACAACAAAGAGGGTGTGCATTACGGTAATTTCTACGGCACTCATCTTATCGGTCCTGTGCTGATAAGAAACCCTCAGCTGTGCGAATACTTTGCGGATATGCTTATAAAGAAACAGTAAGCTGAGATATGCTTTTACAGCCGGGCAATGTGCATATTAAGTAGAAAATGTTCATTGATATTGCAATTAATCCGGGAATGTCGTATAATGTGAACTATGTGGCAGTAATATGTGAAAGAACGGTGGAGTCACCTTGACTAATTTTAATAGATCTGAGTATATCACAATAATAAGCAAGCGGCAGAAAGTAGTGATTTCCGTCAGCTCTATACTATACATAATAATGGAAGGCAAATCAGCCGAGATACACCTGTCGGACGGAAAGATATATAGTACAAGAATGACCTTTGCAGCTCTTGAAGAAATGCTGGGTGACGGCTTTATCAAGGCGCACAGAGGATGTATAGTATCGGCTATGGCTATTCACGAAATATCCGATATGATAGACCTTGTAAACGGCGAAAAACTCGAATACGCACGCCGCAGGAAGAATACCATAATCGAAAGCCTGCAGACGAGCAGAAAGTGGATAATAAAAGGCTTTGATCATGACGGGGTGCCGGATACCGAAGAGCAGTATCACGATTATTACCGCTCCTTTGATGCTATGCCGTTTGCGTTTACCGATATTGAGATGGTGTTCAACGAGGAGTGTAAAGCGGTAGACTGGATATTCCGCTATGCAAACGAAGCGCTTGCAAGGCTGGAAAAGCTCCCGCTCGAAAAGCTGATCGGACAATCATTCGGTACGCTGTTCAGCAATATGGACGCAAAGTGGCTGAAAGGATATGAGCGTTCTACGCTTTACGGCGAAACGCTTGAGCTTATGGACTACAGCCCCGAGATAGATACGCATCTTAAGGTAATATGCTTTCCGACCTTCAAAGGGCACTGCGGATGTATCCTGTTTGATGTTGATAAGATATGGTTTGTACAGCACAGCGAGGATTCTGCAAAGACATTGGCGAGATATTACGCAAAGCTGCCGAATAACAAGTAAATAACAGAATCTATGCCGCCTATTTGGGCGGCATTTCAGATTTTTGCTATAAACTAAGACCCCGCTCAAAAGAGCGGGGTCTCAGACAGTCGATAAACCCACGCACCGCAAAAATGCAGATAAATCATCTGACACAAAATTAAAATAGGATAAGTAAAAGAATTTCGCACAGCCGCTTTTTACGGCTGTGCGAAAGCATTTTTGCTTACTGCGTCAACAGCCCCTCAACGTACCTTTGTACGCCTGTCGGGGCGGTTTCCTTGTCTGCGTGTGTTTCTCAACGTCTGCAGCTTGTTGGTTTTATCTGTCTTTTTTGAGCATTGATAAGCCGATAGCAACTGTTGCTATGCCGGAAATGATGTATCCAATGACAAGATCGCTGATAAAAGAACCTGTCATTGAGTCCATACCTTCAAGTCCCGTCAGAAGGTCGACCTGTTTCATAAGGTCAAACAGACCGAAGAACACACTGAAGAAACCTTCATAACCCAGTAGAGAAAGAGCTTCATCTATTCCCGGTTCGCTTACTATCTGCCATGTATATATGAACATATTGCTTACAAAAACCATAATAAGCACTATTACAATGCTGATTATAAGTCCCAGTGTATCAAACTTTTTTCCGAACAGGTGATAACCGAATATTGTCGAGAATGCCATTGCAATGCCGCCGAGATATGAAATATATCCGAGCTTACCTATAAGTATCCATACGGCACAGCCTATAAGCGAGAAGATGATAGCGCCGAGTATACCCATAACAGGGTTCGCAGGCTGTGATATAGCGGTTGGTCTTCCTGCAACGAATCGTCCGTCATTGCCGAAGCTGTTCATCGGCCGTTGAACAAATCCTCCGTTATTCATAGGCTGCTGAACAAAGCCGCCGTTAGAATTCATCGGTGAATATGCAGGCTGTGAAAATCCTCCGCTGATAGGAGGAAGGTTGCTGTTTGACGGAGGCTTGAGTTCGGCCAGCGACTGAGCGGTTGAATATCCCGTGCTTTCGGGTGCTGTTGCAGGGTCGACAGAGTCCATAGAGTTGTTGCTTGTCGCAGGGGGAAGAACCGTTGTCGGCGTAACGACAGCCTGATCATCGGCTATCGGCTGAGCCGCAGGAACGGGTATTCCGTAAATTCCAACAGCGCTATTCGCTGTTTGCTGTGTCTGATTTACAGCAGGCTGTTGGATAGGCTGCTGTACAGGCTGCTGCATAGGCTGCTGTACAGGCTGCTGCATAGGCTGCTGTACAGGCTGAGAATCAATAGGCTTTGCACTCTGCGTCACAGCCGCTTTTTCTGCGGCGTCTTCTTCGCTTTGAACGCACATTTTACAAAGCTGTTTTACATTGCCGTCGGACGCCTTTGCAAAGCTAAGACCAATCGAAGAATTGCATTTAGCACAGGCGTTGCTGTAGTAGTTTGCGGAATAATACTTTACAATATCGGTAATGAAACGCTTTATGTCAAGCACTGCCTGAGCGTCATCGTTTCCTGTGAAAAGTACAGCCGATATATTCGGCTCGCCTGCCTTGTACGCCTTTACAAAGCTGTTCTCGGGCTTTGACATATATTCCTTGAAAAAGTCATCGGCAGTTTTTGTTGTGAGGGCGCTTTTTCTTGCCCACGAGTTGAAAATAATGCAGTTTTTATCATTGAGTGCCAGAAGTGTAAACCCGTAGCCTACATATGTACCGCAGGCGTGGTTGTCTGCGTCAAGGGTCAGCGCCAGTTCGGGTTTTAAACGTAATAGTACGTCGCTTACCATTATATTTCCTCCAAAATTGCTTTAGTGTGATTATAAGGTGAAACCTTACTAACTAATTTTACTATAATTTAGCTTTCATGTTAATAGAAAACACACAGCAGACAAGCAAAACGATAATAAAAAATGCTCCCGTATTACAGGGAGCAATCTTTATTGCAGCTTTAGCTATAATCAGTTAGCACGCTCAACCTTACCTGAACGAAGGCAACGAGAGCAAGCGTGTACTCTGCAAGGAGTACCGTTTACGATAGCCTTAACCTTCTGAACGTTGGGCTTAAAAGCTCTGTTTGTACGTCTGTGTGAGTGAGAAACCTTGATGCCGAAAGATACGCCCTTTCCGCAGATATCACATTTTGCCATGGGGTTTGCACCTCCTTCAATACTTGCTTTTATCTTGCGGCGGATAACGAGTCCGCCATTCACTATTTAACATATAGCGATACAACATTAATATTTTAACAGAAACCACAACAAATTGCAAGTGTTTTTTTATAATTTCTCAAAAAAATTTTACTTATCAACAACTTGTACAATTATATCAGATGTTTTCTGCGGCTTTTGTGCAATCAGAACACAAAAGTATACACGCTGTCGGGCAGTGTTTCAAAGGAAACTATGCCGTCATTTGATAGCATAGGTACCGATTTTCCGTCGCAGAGGATAGCCTCACAGCTTGACTTGATGCGGCAGACACCGCCTACAGTCGATTTTATTGTTACCGCTGTGGGATTGAAGTTTTCCCACTTTGCGTCGATTACAAATCCGTGCCTTGCACAGAGTCCCGTGAACGCACCGTTCCTCCATGCATCGGGTGCCGCAGGAAGAAGCTCTATATAACCCTCGTGGCTCTGTATCAGCATTTCCGCAATTCCTGCGCTTCCGCCGAAGTTTCCGTCAAGCTGGAACGGAGGATGGAAATCAAACAGATTGTCAAACGTACAGCCTCTCAGCAATCCCTGTAAGATAGAGTAGGCACGGTTGCCGTCCTTTACTCTTGCCCATAGGTTGAGCTTATATGCTCTTGACCAGCCTGTAGATTCATCGCCTCTGTCGTTGAGCGTGTTTATTGCCGCAGTCATAAGCTCCGGTGTATGCGAGTTTATTGCCTTGCCGGGATAAAGACCGAGCAGGTGCGAGATGTGACGGTGATTCTTCTGCGTCTTGCTGTGATCGAAGTTATCATCGTCCTCCTCAAACCATTCTTTGAGAAGCCCTGTTTTCTTGCTTACGCTGAAGGGCTTGAGCTGAACCACCTGATTCTTCACGATATTACGCAGTTCTTCGTCTGTACCGAGTGCCTCGCTTGCCGTAATAAAGTCGTTATAAAGCTGTTCTATAAGGCTCTGCTCATAGGTATTGCCTATTGTCACAGGTCCGTGTTCGGGTGAGTATGTCGGTGAAGAAACAAGACGCTTCTGCTTATCGTCATATATAAGCCACTGCGTATAGAAACGAACGCTTTCACGCATTATCGGATAGATATGCTCCGC
>OGOV01002807.1_pt1 | contig 12538 bp, 12 predicted proteins | sample 1552711 | NCBI WGS metagenome assembly OGOV01 (sample SAMEA2580216, study PRJEB22360) | human gut metagenome | biome: human gut; feature: human-associated habitat; material: faeces | place: Denmark | collected 2008/2010 | reverse complement strand
TGTTCTTCATCTATTTTCTTTACGCTGTTATTCTTCCCCATCCGTGCTTTCCTCTTCTTTAATAGCCCAGCTTTCATCTAAGAAATTAGGTATATCTTCTGGTTTTACAGCTTCATATCCTATTCCAAACATATTATCAGCACTTAAATGACCAAATCTAGGAAGTCCATTTGCTTCCTGACTTAATTTTTCAATCATCTTATTATTCTTTATTTCCTCTTCTATTTTCTTAGAAAAATAGACATTTTCTGTATGCTCAAAAATCAAATAATTTATATATTGTAATACTTTTTCTTGTGAAGAAGAATTTATTTGGTGTCGTAACTGCCTATAAAGCTTATCTCTTTTATGATAAAATGCCAATACAACACTCTCATCTTCTAATGGAAACACTGCTATATGCATATATTGCATTCTGACAGATTCATCAAAATTATATATTTCATTGAGTATATTTCCTTCCATATCATATGGTAATACAATAGCACTTTGAGTTGCTATTGGCACTTTATATGGTAGGACTTTCCAAAATAAAATCTGATATCCACCTACTTTATTATTCTTCGCTATATCTTGATGAAATAAGACTTCTTCTTCATATTCTTTTTGGTCTAAAGTTTTTATTTTAGATAAATCATCCGGATTCTCATACATTCCCAATTCTCGCTGTAATACTGGAATCAATTCTTGTTCATTTGCACGCTTATTTAACTGTAACAGCATATTTTTTACTGCAATTTCTGCAAGAACTTTATCTGTTGGCGGGTGTATTATATTATCTGGATTTTCATAATCCTGAAAGAATTTCGCATCACATTCCCTACAAATATAATTAAATGTGCCAGATTTATTTACACCTCCATCCAAATCTACTACTCCTATATCAAATCCCATTGCCAATGATACATGTAAAACTTTTCCCCTATCTGCAATCGGACGTAAACACATTTGTGGAACAGAATGAGAATTACAAAAACTGCTTTGTTCTTTTCCACACAATATACATTTTGGGGGTTTTGCTTTTTTTCGTGCTTCAGAAAGCATTTTATTCACTTTTTTTCTAACTTCTATAATATCTGTACCTTCTGGAATATTATCAAATAAACTCATAATTACCACCCTAATATTCTACATTCCTTAAGTTTCTATAAGTTGATGGTAACATAGACAAATTAATTCATCAATAGAATTTCAGAACTATTAACTCTAACAATATCGTATTTTTATTTGATATTGTTTATGGGGTCTGACCCCGACATTTTATACTTCATAGGGTCAGACCCCGGAAGTGTTTAGATCTTTTAGCTCTGCTTTATCCTTTTTAGTTGTACTTCATAGGGTCAGACCCTGAAAACTCATGGATTGAGTAGTCCATGATGATATGGTTAGCAGCATCGACCGGCTCCAACTGTTTTATTCCTGTTCCAAATCGGCTGCCGATTCCGGCCGCCATGATAAGTAAGGTTGTTTTCATTTCTTTCCTCTTTTCGTTTGTAAGTAGGCTTACACTTTTTAATTGTGAATTTACACTTCAGGATATTTCTGGAAATGGTATCCCCGTAATATGCCCCTGGTACTTATGCTCTGACTGTTTATCTATTTGCTGTTATCTGATTGCTTCTTTCATTTAATCTTCTTCTATCTTTATCCTTCATACCCATTTGGATTCTTCTTCTGCCATCTCCAAGAATCTTCACACATTTCTTTTATACCGTTTTCTGCTTTCCAGTCTAATTCTTTTGCTGCCTTTCCTGGATCGCAGTAGCATGTAGCAATATCACCGGGACGGCGATCTTTTATAACATATGGAACTTTCATACCTGTAGCAGCTTCAAAATTCTTTACAATATCTAATACACTATATCCTTTTCCGGTTCCTAAGTTATATATTTTAAAACCACATTTTTCATCTATTTTCTGAAGGGCTTTCACATGACCTTTTGCGAGGTCAACTACATGAATATAGTCACGTACTCCTGTTCCATCTGGTGTATCATAGTCGTTTCCGAATACTCCCAATTCTTTTAACTTGCCTACTGCTACCTGTGTTACGTATGGCATTAAATTGTTAGGGATTCCATTTGGATTCTCTCCCATGAGACCGCTTTTATGGGCTCCAATTGGGTTAAAGTAACGAAGTAGAATTATATTCCAAGTTTCATCTGCCTTATATATATCCATAAGGATCTGCTCTAGCATAGATTTAGACCAGCCATAAGGATTTGTACATAGACCTTTTGGACATTCTTCTGTGATCGGTACAAATGCAGGGTCACCATATACGGTTGCTGAAGATGAGAAAATAATATTTTTTACATTGTATTCTCTCAATTTCTGTAAAAGGATTAATGTTCCAGCAATATTGTTCTGGTAATACTCTAATGGTTTTGCGACAGATTCTCCTACGGACTTCAATCCTGCAAAATGAATACATGATTCAATATTTTCTTTTTTGAAAATGGTATCTAAAATAACTATATCTGAAATATCACCTTTATAAAACTTTACTTCTTTCCCTGTTATTCTTTTTACTCGATTTAATGCTTCTTCGCTGGAATTACTCAAATTATCAAGAACAACAACTTCCTTATTATTTTCTAATAACTCTACACAAGTATGACTTCCAATATATCCTGCTCCACCTGTTACTAATACTGCCATGATATTTTCCTCCGAGTTATATCACTATGTCTTTTTCGTGTTTTTATAATAATAAATGCTTTCTTCATCTTCTACAAAACGAAAAAATATTATCTAGTTGCCTCTTTTTTATTAATAATCGAAACCACTTCATCTACATATGTATGACAGATTTCTTTTGTTTCTGCCTCTACCATAACACGAATCAATGGTTCTGTTCCAGACTCCCGAACAAGAATTCTTCCGGTATCTCCTAATCTTTCTGCTACTTTTGATATCGCAGCCTGCACATCTGCATCTGCCTGCGCTACGGCTTTATCTTTTACCATTACATTCACAAGAACCTGTGGGTAAATATGTAAATCCTCTGTGAGCTGACTCAGCTTTTTCTTTTTAGCCATCATAACTTCCATCATCTTCAAGCTGGTAAGAATTCCATCCCCCGTTGATGCATACTTTGAAAATATGATATGACCGGACTGTTCTCCTCCGATACGGCATCCGTTCTTTGTCATATATTCATAAACATATTTATCTCCAACTGCTGTCTTGGCATAGCCAATTCCCAACTCATCAAAAGCCTTGTATAGGCCAAAGTTTGACATAACTGTCGTTACAACTGTATTGGTAAGCAGCTTACCTCTTTCTTTCATATATCTTCCGTAGATATAAAGAATGGCATCTCCATCTACTACATTTCCCTTTTCATCTACGCAGAGGCAGCGGTCTGCATCTCCATCATAGGCAAATCCAACATCTAATCCATTCTCTACTACATACTTCTGCAATCCTTCAATGTGTGTCGAACCTGCATCTCTGTTAATATTCGTACCATCTGGCTCTGCATTAATAACAAATGTCTTTGCTCCAAGACTGTCAAAAATCTGTTGTGCCATGTTCCAGGAACTACCATTGGCACAATCCAGTCCAACCTTCATTCCTTTAAAAGAATATAAACCAAGTGAAATAAGGTATCCCATATAGCGGTTACGACCCGCTGCGTAATCCACTGTACATCCGATGGCATTCTTATGTGCAAAAGGAATCTCTTCATACTTCCGACCAAATACTTCCAACTCGCTATCAAGATAAGCTTCTACAAGATTAATTGTAGCTTCATCCATCTTTTCTCCATTGCCATTAATCAGCTTGATACCATTATCATAGTATGGATTATGGCTGGCAGAAATCATAATACCACAATCAAAATCTTCTGTTCTTGCTACATAAGCCACAGAAGGAGTTGTTGTTACATGCAAAAGATACGCATCTGCACCTGAGGCTGTAAGCCCGGCAACCAACGCATACTCAAACATATAGCTTGAACGGCGTGTATCCTTACCGATGACAACCTTTGCCGGTATATCATCCCCTCTCTGTTTCTTTAACTGACCATAATACCAGCCTAAAAAGCGGCCTACCTTACGTGCGTGGTCTACTGTCAAATTTACATTCGCTTCACCGCGAAAACCGTCTGTTCCAAAGTATTTTCCCATCTTTTCCTCCAAGTATTTTTAATATATCTTTAATTCACTTCCTAATGGGTACCGAAGGATTCGAACCTTCGCTTTTCCCCTTCATATGTTATATCACAACACTTCTTTTTTCAATTCATTTCAAATGTTCATTTTAAAATTCCTAGCTTATTTTAGAAACTCTGCTTGATACTCTTATTTTCAATTATTCTTATTTATCTTGTATATCACATTGTTTTGAATATACAATATATCTACCCCGTTCTCTACTAAATATTGCATCATGCCTCTTATATACTTTTGTACATCAATTGGAAATAGCTTGTATTTCTTCCCTCCTCAGTGTTATAATTTGCTATAGTCACAGACATCACAACACATATATAAGTTTACAAGATTTGGCTTTGAAAAAGAAAGGAATCTTTTTTATCATGTTCAAATGTCAGCCCGGATATACACTTCGAAAAATCAAAGGCATCAATTATCTCTTACCTTATGGTCAGCAGATTGCCGATCTGAAAAAAGGCTTTGTGCTGAATGAGACCAGTACTTTCCTGTGGAATGTACTTCAGCATCATGAAGGTGCCGAACCGCAGCAACTGGCAGAAATACTTGCCAGGACTTATCAACTGGATGAGTCTTATTATCCTGAACTTCTGAAAGATGTGACAGATTTTCTGACACAGCTTACAGCCATGGGAATGATCACAGAAGATCTCCACCTGATTTCATCAATCCCTTCTGTCTCTATGATAATCGCAGGAATCTGCATAAAACTATACGGTTCTGCAGAACTGATTTCCCCAAATTTCAAACCTTTTTATCATGAATTTTCGGATGATGACACCTCACAGGAAATCGAACTGGTCACCACGCCTCCGCCCAGCCGTTGTTACGGACAGGTTCTTCTGCAGAATTCTGAAATGACTGTTTTTGAAAATCCCGACCGTTATGTTGTCCTTTTTCCACAGATGCAGAACCTTTACGAAGCTCATATGCTGAAAGATGGTACTTATGTACGGGTTTACTGCCACCCACAGGTTTCTGAAACAAATATAGAAAATTTATTTCACGCCATACGGCTGTTTTTCCTTTTCACAGCACAAAGAAACGGACTGTTTGCAATCCACTCAGCTTCTGTTCTCTATCAGGGAAAAGCATGGCTGTTTTCCGGTCATTCCGGAATGGGAAAATCCACACATACTGCTCTGTGGCATGAGCTTTTTGACACACCGTACTTAAATGGAGACCTGAATCTTCTCGGATTGCATAAAGATCATATCATCGTCTATGGCATCCCCTGGTGCGGAACTTCCGGTATTTTTACTGCCGAAGCATATGAACTCGGAGGAATTGTCCTCCTTGGGCGCGACCTGCAGACAGATTATCTGGAAGAGTTAAATCCTTCGGAAAAAGTCCTCCGTGTCATGCAGCGCATGATCTCCCCTGCATGGACTGAACGCCAGCTTTCAGAAAATCTTTTCTTTGCCGGGGAAATCGCTGACCGCGTGCCGGTACTACATCTTCTCTGTACAAAGAATTCTTCTGCCGCCTGTGTGATGAAAAATACCATTGATCAACTGGAGAAGCTGCAATGAAAGAAAAAATACTCCTGATCTGGAAGCACCTGAAACAGGGAACCCTGAAAAAAATGTGGAAACAGACATTATGGATCTATCAGTACGGCAGACGTTACTGGAAAGCCATGATCCTGTATACACTGCTTGGTCTGGTCGGAACAGGTGTCTCTCTGGTTTCCAGTCTGATTTCCAGAGATCTGGTAGATATTATTACCGGACACCAGACCGGGAAACTTGTAAGTACCTTTGCCGCAATGATCGGCTTCTCTGTCGCAAACATTCTGGTTTCGCAGGCATCCGGATATGCCTCTACTTTCATTAACCTGAAGGTGGACTCCGAAATCAAGAACGACATCTTTGCCAAAATGCTGGTAACTGACTGGGAATCCCTGACCGATTACCACACCGGAGATCTGGTGACACGCTGGAGTTCCGATGCCTCCAATATTTCAAGCGGAATCCTGAACTGGATTCCCAACCTGATCATTTATACTTTTCGTTTTATCAGTGCACTGGCAATCGTGCTTTATTATGACCCTACTTTCGCACTTTTTGCTCTGCTTGGAATTCCCTTCAGTGCTCTGCTTTCAAAGCCGCTGCTGAAACGAATGCGTGATAACAACCAGAGAAGTGCGGCTATGAATGCAAAGCTTTATGGATTTAACCAGGAAGCTTTCTCCAATATCCAGACGATCAAGGCTTTCGACCTGATTCACTTTTATACAGAGAAACTGAAATCTCTTCAGAAAGATTATGTTAACATGAGACTGGACTTCCAGAAGATGTCCATTCTGACTTCTGTTCTCATGTCCATTATCGGATTTATCGTATCCTACAGCTGTTATGGATGGGGAATTTACCGTGTATGGAGCAATGCGATCAGTTACGGAACTATGACCATGTTTCTGTCTTTGTCCGGTACATTGACAAGTTCGGTAAATTCTCTGGTAAGTCTGATTCCGTCAGCCATCTCACTGACTATTTCGTCAGGAAGACTGATGGATATCGTGGAAATGCCGCAGGAGGACTACAGTCAGGATTCTGCTGTACGCAACTTCGAAAAGCAGCATAAGTCAGAAGGAATCGGTCTGAACATGCAGGATCTCAGTTATACCTATCATAATGGTACTGCTGTTTTCGCCAATGCTTCCATAGAGGCTTATCCTCATGAGATCGTGGCTCTGGTAGGACCTTCCGGTGAAGGTAAGACAACTATGCTGCGCCTGATCCTGTCTCTTCTGACACCGCAGGAGGGTTCTTCTCATATATGTGCCGGAACAGATCATGAACACATGATTGATATGTCCCCTTCTACAAGGAAGTTATTCTCCTATGTGCCACAGGGAAATACAATGTTTTCAGGAACAATTGCAGAAAATATGCGAAATGTGAAACAGGATGCTACAGATGAAGAAATTATTGAAGCGCTGAAACTCGCCTGTGCATGGGATTTTGTGGAAAAACTCCCGGATGGAATTGAAAGCATCGTTAAGGAACGGGGCGGAGGTTTCTCCGAAGGTCAGGCACAGAGGCTCTCCATTGCCAGAGCATTACTGCGCAGATCACCGATCCTGCTGCTGGATGAGGCTACCTCCGCACTGGATGTAACTACTGAGCGAAAAGTCCTGCGAAATATCATGCAGGATACCTACCCCAGAACCTGCATTGTAACCACACACAGGCCTACGGTTCTGAATATCTGTAACAGGGTTTATGCGATACGGGATAAGAAATGTGAGATACTAAATGACGTGGAAATTCATGAAATGATACAAACGTTTTAAAATCAATTTCAGGGATTGAGTTAAACACTCTAACTCAATCCCTTTTCTTGTCAGGTGGATATTCTCTTTAGTTCACAGAATAAGTAAATCCTGTCATCTTGAGATCATCAATGCTTGTTCCATGATTCAGATGAACTCCAATAGTCAGCGAATTTGATACTGTACTTGCAAATGTGAATGTTGCAGTCTTACCTGAACAGGATGCCTGCACAGAAGCATTATCTGTCTCAACCTGATCTACTGTATCATTAAAAGTGATATTTAAAGTAATGGTTCCATTAATACCTGACCAGTCTGCCATTGCCAGACCCTTGCCACCATTAGTTCCCCATCTGTCCCATACACCATGATATACTACATTTAATCTTCCCTTGGCACCACTTGCTGCATAAACACCCTCTGCCATTCCTGCGTCAACAGTTACTACCGGCTTCTTATATGTTTTCATAATTAATTATCCTTTCCTGAAATATGACCTTTACATTGGTTTTATCTTTCTCTTTATCCTATCTATATCCCCTCAGAAAGTCAAGTATTCTTACACAAAACATACTGATTTTTTATTTTATTACGACAGGAAAACACTTTCTGTTGTCCTTTTGTTTTCTTAATGTTATAATACGCCTGTTCAGAACTTTATTTCTGAACAGGCGTATTATAACAGGAATAAGGACAGATACTATGAATAACACAACATCAGACCCAGTTAAAATCGATCTGGAACAGCTTCTCCGGGAGGGAAATATTATCCGCATCAAGCCTCAGGGTTACAGCATGTACCCTCTCTTTATTCCCGGACGGGATGAAGCACTGATCCAACAGACAGACTACACAGACTGCCACAGGAATGATGTAGTCCTCTACAGGCGTGATCAGGGCATCCTCGTGCTTCACCGCATCTGCCGGATAACATCTGACGGCTTTTATATGGTGGGTGACAATCAATACGAAGTGGAAGGTCCTCTGCATCAGGATCAGATTATCGGAAAACTGATTGCTGTAAATCGTAACAGCAGAGAATTTACTGTAGGAAATCCTTTCTACAAATTTGTTTCTTCCCTGTGGCTTTTTATGCTGCCTGTTCGCCCCTTCTGTTTTAAACTGTCAGCATTTCTCAGAAAGCTTCATCACTCATGATCATCCATTTTTCATAGGAGAATTCCTTTTTTCTGCAAAGTCAGGACTACATTCCTTACATCTTCAAGAACCTCAGCAGGCTCTATCTCATACTCTTCTGCTACCAGTTGTGTCAGTTCATAAACATTCTCTGCCCGTTCCGCGTGCATATAAATAAAGCCTGCCGTTTCGCTCAATGAGATTACCTCATTGACTTCTTCTGTTCTTCTTCCTGACGGAAGTACGAGATATTCATCCTCCAGTCTCCTGACTACATAACCTTCTGTCTTTTTCATTTTCCCTTTTTCTCTTCCTTTTCCTTTATTTCCACGCAATAACATGATATACTTACTATTATTTATTACTGCCATTCAATCTCTGAACGGTACCAATTTTACGCACTTTCAGGAGACCCCTATGGAACGAATATACAATACCTATCTGAAAATAATAAAAAATATCTGCACCGGTTCTGATCATTCTGTTTCCGTACATCCGGAAGACCTTCCTGCTCTGGCAAAACTGGCGCAGGAACATTGTACTGTCCCATTTGTACTGCCATATCTCCGGTCTGCTTCTGTCTATCCTGCCATGAAGCAGCAGGTAAAAGGCATGATGCTGAATTATTATCAGATTGAGCATTTCACCCGGCTTACCGTCTCTCTTTTAAGAAAGAACAATATTGACTGTTATCTTCTGAAGGGTCTGAGTCTGGCTGACTGCTATCCGGTTCCTGAATATCGTAAGCTTGGAGATCTTGACCTGTATCTGGCTGATCCTTCTGACCTCACCAGAGCACAGGCAATTCTTGAAAGCAACGGATATATCTCTGAGGATGAACTCAGTGACCACCATGTAACCTACCGTTATATATTTCCCAAAACCGGGCGCCGTTTTCTCCTGGAGCTTCACTATCGTGTAGTTGGCCAGTACCAGTACAGCCCCGCCAACAAACTTGTGGATTCTGTCTTCTCACCGGAACGTCTGAAAGCATCCACCCAGACAATCCACGGATATACTTACACAGTCCTGCCGCCTACAGAATATACTTTCTATATGATTCATCATATGCTGAAGCATTATCTGTACAGCGGATTCGGTATCCGCCTTCTCTGTGATTTTACCTTTTATCTGAAGCGTCATGAAAAAGAAATCAATTTCCGGCAGATTCATGAATGGTGCAGAGAATCCCGCATCATCCATCTGTACGAAATCATTCTGGAATGCTGCAGGAAATATCTGGGTCTTCCGGATTCTATAGACGCCCGGACACAGTACAATCCACACGACTGCCATGATTTCATAATACAGATTCTTAAAGACGGCGATATGGGAACCGATATTTCCCAGTCACTGGTTGGAAGCAGTTCGTATCAGAAGGTTAACTTCCTTACTTATTTCAAAGAAGGACACATCCAGATGAAGGTCCGCTTTCCAAAAGCCAGCCATTATCCAGTCCTCTGGCCTGCACTCTGGTGTATCACATTTATCTGTTTTATCCGCAACACTTACACAGTACGAAATACAACATTCCACCAGACCCTTCACAGCTTTAAGAAAATCAATCAGAAGACAAAATTAATCCATATTTTTGAAAACAGTGACTTCTGACCAGGAGCCACTGTCTTTACTTTTTCCTTAGTCCAGTATCAGAAAGTCTTTCATCTACCCGGCAGGAAACCAAGATCTTTATTCCCACAGACATCAACAGATACCATCTCCATTTCATTCCCAATGAAAATGTCCGGATCATAATCTTCCACAATTTTTGCGTGATCTGCAGTTTTTTCCTTCTGTCTGCCAACTCTGTAAAAGCCTTTCTCCCCATCGGATTGCTTCCATATTTCTTAAGAACCTTTCTGACAGCCCACAGAGATTTTTTATGCTGCATATATTCCATTTTTCCGTCAAAAAATGCCGCAAAAATAAGCAAATATCCAATCAGTGAAGTATATTCTTTCGGATCCTTGTCTTTTTTCTCTATCCAGCTTTTCAGTTCATATACAAGTTTGAACCAGTTTTCTACAGAATCCGGACGATACTGCCAGGAAACTGACATATCATTTTTTCTGTAAATATACCCTATATCTTCCAGAAATGCATACTTCGCATCACAGATATAACATTGCATATTAAACAGTTTATCTTCTGCATAAGAAAGATCCGCAAAATAAATCTGATGATTTCTCAGGAACTCTCTTCTGTATAATTTCCCCCACGCATAAGAAAGTGTTCCTACTGAGAAAAATCCCTGAAATCTGAATTCTTCAGATGATGGACTACATAATGCAAATGATTGATGTTTAGTAGCCGGCAATATTTTATCTTTCCACAATCTTGCATAATTGCTGACAACAATATCCGCATCTGTCTGCTCTGCAAGATTTATAAATTTACAGAATATCTCCTTATCAGGAAGATAATCATCTGCATCGGCAAACACAATGTAGTCACCCTTCGCAAGCTTCAGCCCTCTGTTTCTTGAAGCTCCTGGACCCTTTCCCGATCCTTCAATCATATGGATCTCCGGGTATTTTGCTTCATATTTCTGTATAATATCAGGACTTCTGTCCTTTGATCCATTATCTATCAATATAATTTCCAGATTTTTATAACTCTGCTTTATAATACTGTCCAGAGTTTCTCTGATGTACTTTTCTGCATTGTATACAGGTATAATCACAGAAATCTTTTTCTGCTGTTTTTCCAAAGCTGTCATCTTTTATCTCCTGTAAAAACTTTTTCTACAATTTTTTTCAGTAAATTCCATAATACTTTCCACTCTGCAGTTCTCCTGTAGGCAAACCACAATAAAATATTCGGCACAGTCACGAAGTTCATAGGCGACTTCCACAGATTGCATATTACATGAGTCAAACAATATGAATTTTAATGGTTTTGGAAAAGCAGAGGACAATGCTTCACGGAAATCCGGTATATTCATCTGAGTCCTACGATAATATCCGATGGAGCGAGAGTTCGCATTATTACTGGCCGGCACCCATGAAGAGCTATGAGACAAAAATACAAACCCATAACTATCTGCCGGGAAATAACTAACTGTTTGGGAAATAACACTGGCCATAACTTCCTTATCCAGCGGATTTTGTTCATCATAAGTAAAAAGAGTATCGGCCACTACTTTACCATTCTTCTGTTTCAATGAAATCAAGTGAGGAACGTCATTTACCATCTCACTATAAACAACCAAATTACACTTGGAATAATCAACCTCTTCCATACCCGCCTTCATATCGCTAAAGTTGACTTTAAAAAGGCTTGATAACTCACTGACTCCATTATCCCCCACGATATAAACCAACACTGTACGTCCTACCTGCTCACGTGGTTCGGGTCCTTCAGGACCTTCGTTTTCATTATTCTCACAAGCTGCAAACAACGCAGCCAAACCCATGAGAAGGGATAATATTTTAATCTTTTTCATTAGATTACCAATTAGTTACGGCTGCAAAGATAAAAAAATAAGAGATGCAAACCTGCATCTCCTATCATATTAACAATTAATCTTTTACTCTTCCGGTTTTATAAAGTGGAATTTATCAGTATCAATCCGTGTTACTGTGGTATTCCTGTTCCTTTTATATTTACTCAGAATCTTCGTTGCCTCTTTCTCCAGTTTTTTCCTGTTTTCTGAGAAATAGATCATACAGGTACTATTCTGTTGCAGTCCGTTATCTTCCACATAATTCTTCAGCTGATAGCTGTACAGATCACGATGAGTCAGAAAACCTTCCTTGCTACCCTTTGCGCTATCCAATATTTGAATATCCGTAAAATACACGACTGTATCCGTAAAGGAAGCGGCAATTCCGAAGGCATAAACTGTTTTTGAGTGGTCTTTCTTTAAAGAGAAAGCCGAGCACATTGTCAACACAAGTGCCATTGCAAATAGTATTTTTACGTATTTCATATCATAAATTTT
>OGOV01002805.1_pt1 | contig 12546 bp, 5 predicted proteins | sample 1552711 | NCBI WGS metagenome assembly OGOV01 (sample SAMEA2580216, study PRJEB22360) | human gut metagenome | biome: human gut; feature: human-associated habitat; material: faeces | place: Denmark | collected 2008/2010 | reverse complement strand
GGATCGGACGGAAACGCAACATGGCCGCATTTTTGGCAGCGACAACCACATCGACCCCTTTGTCGACTTCCATCTTGGCAAACTCCACAATCAAAATCGCATTTTTAGCAGCCAGACCGATCAAAGTCACCAAACCGATCTGGAAATAGATATCGTTCTCGAGCCCAAATCCCAGAATGCCCAGATAAGCCCCCAAAGCAGCAACGGGCAACGACAGCAAGACAGCCACCGGCACCAGCCAACTTTCGTATAAAGCAGCCAGAAAGAGGAAGACGAACAGGAATACCAGAGTCAATACCAGCCCCAGCTGTCCCTCGGCTTTTTTCTCCTGATAAGACAAACCGCTCCATTCGACACCGATATTCTCGGGTAAATGAGTCCTGGCAATGTTTTCCATCTTACGCATCACCTCACCCGAACTATATCCCGGAGCTGCCACCCCCCGGACAACTGCCGTCGTGAACATATTGAAGCGCCGGATATTTCCCGGACCTGTCGTATATTCGGCATCACCCAAAGCAGTCAGAGGCACCATATCCCCTCCCGCCGTCTTTACAAAGAACATATTGATATTGTCTTTATGTGCCCGGTAAGGAGCTTCGGCCTGAATATATACCTTATAAACCCGGTTAAACATATTGAAATCGTTCACATAAACCGATCCGGTGTAGGCTTTCATCGTCGAAAAAATATCGGACATCGGGATACCCAGGAATTTGGCTTTGTCCCGGTCGACATCAAAATACAGCTGAGGAATTTCGGCCTGTAACGAAGACGACAGACCGGTGAAAGCTTTACTCTCGGCAGCATACTTCATCAGGGTATCGACCGCTTCGACCAGATTTTCGAAAGTAGCTCCATTCCGGGCTTCGACCTGCATCTCGAATCCACCGGCAGTACCTAAGCCTGGAATAACAGGCGGTTTCGACAAATAAACCCGGGCCTCGGGATATTGCTTCAACTCTTTGCGGGTATCTTCCATCACCTGATCGATCTCCATACCGTTTCCTTTACGCTTTTCCCACGATTTCAGAATCACCGTCAGTTCGGAGCGGGCCTGGTTGGTTCCTACCCGGGGACTGGAACCGGTCACATTCTGTACATAACCGACTGCAGGATGAGCTTTCAGAAATTCTACCGCCCGATCCGTCACCAGGCGTGTACGCTCGAGTGTAGCCCCTTCGGGTAATTCCAGTTCAACCTTGAAATAGCCCTGATCTTCTTCAGGCATAAAACTACCCGGAACCACCCGGTTCAATACAAAGATGAAAACAAGTACCATCCCGAAACCGGCCAGGATACGGCGGGGATTGGTGATCGCTTTACCGATTATCCCTACATATTTCCGGTTTCCGGTAGCCAGCCAACGGTTGATCATTCCGAAAATACGGTTTTTAGAGGGTGCGGAAGGACGCAGCAAGAGCGCACACATCGCCGGGCTCAGCGTCAAAGCGACCACAGTCGATATCAACACCGAAACGACAATGGTAATGGCAAACTGCCGGTAAAGCAAACCGGTAATCCCCCCCAGAAAACTAACCGGAATAAATACCGCAGCCAGCACGAGAGAGGTGGCGATCAACGCCCCGGTCAATCCCCGCATAGCTTTCTTCGTAGCCTCGTAGGGGCTCAAACCTTCTTTTTCCATATAACTCCCGACCGCTTCGACAACTACAATGGCATCGTCGACCACGATACCTATCGACAAAATCAATCCCAACAGAGTAAGTAAATTGAGCGAAAAGCCCAAAACCAACATCACCCCGAAAGTTCCGATCAACGATATCGGCACAGCAATCAGGGGCACCAGAGAAGCGCGCCAGTTCTGGAGCGAAAGAAACACCACCAACACCACCAGCAACAGCGCTTCGAACAAGGTTTTATACACTTCGTGGATAGACTCGGAAATGTAGCTGGTGATATCGAAAGGGATTTCGTAATCGAGCCCTTCGGGAAAATTCTTACTGATCTCTTTCATCGTTTCGCGCACCTGCCCGGCCACTTCGACGGCATTCGCACCGGGAAGGGTATAAATCCCGAGTACTGCGGCATTTTTACCGTTCATACCACTCTCGGTGGAATAGGAAGAAGCCTCGAGAGAGACCCGGGCAACGTCCCTCAAACGTACGATAGAACCGTCTGGATTCGCTCTGACCACAATCTCTTCGAATTCATTGACTGTAGACAAACGCCCCTGGGTAGTGATCGGAATGGTTATATCCTGCCCGGAAATAGGCTGCTTGCCCAATTCGCCGGCCGCCGACTCACGGTTCTGGTCTTTGAGGGCATCCTGCAAATCTTTTACCGTCAGTCCGAAATTAGCCATCCGGTCGGGCATCACCCAGATACACATACCATAATAACGGCTTCCGATATTGGAAACCCGTCCTACCCCGGGGATACGCCTCAGAATATCCAGAACATTGATCGTCGCAAAATTACTGAGGTAGATTTCGTCGAAACGGGGATCGTCGGAAGTCAGGGTCAGGGTCATGAGCTGATTCGAAGATTGCTTTTCGACGGAAATACCGTTCTGCACCACCTCGGCGGGCAAGCGCGACTCGGCCAGTTTCACCCGGTTCTGGATTTCTACGGCAGATAATTCGGGATTGGCCGAAATGTCGAAGGTGACATTGATCGACAAACCGCCGGAATTGGAACTGCTGGATTCCATGTAGAGCATTCCCGGCGTCCCGTTGAGTTCCTGCTCGATGGGGGTCGCCACAGCCTGCGAGACAGTCTGTGCACTAGCTCCGGGATAGGAGGCCGAAATTTTCACCATAGGAGGTGTAATCTGCGGGTATTGATCCACCGGCAACAAATAGAGGCCGATACATCCTACCACGACAATCAATATGGATAATACCGCCGAAAAGATAGGGCGGTCTATAAAGAATTCAACTTTCATCTTACTTCGTTTATTTCGTCTGTATTTTCTTCTTTTTTAGCCACCGTGCGGGGAGCCAAAAGATCACCGGGAGAAAGTTTGTGTTGTCCCTCGGTCACGACCATTTCATCAGGTCCCAATCCCCTCTCTACCACCACAAAATTACCGACTTCGGGTCCGGTTTCGATAAACCGTTTCTCGGCAGTACTATCCCTGCGCATAACATAAACATGAGCACCTCCCTTCTCGATAATAATTGCGCGGGCAGGTACCACTACGGCGTTTTCGCGCACATCGAGCAGCAATTTGACTTTGGTAAACTGTCCGGGCAGCAGTTTCCGCCCGGGATTGGCCAGTTCGGCTCTCACCCCGAAAGTACCTGTCTTGGGATCGACCTGAGGCTCGGCAAAGTCGACCAGGCCCTTCTCCGGATAAACAGAATTATCGGCCAGGGTGACCGTAATCGAGGGCTGCCAGGAACGGGTAGCGTCCTGCTCGCCTAATCTGACATTACGCTGCTGGCTGCGGAGATAATCGAGGGCGGTGAGGCTAAAATCGACCAACACGGTATCGCTGGCCACGACGGTCGCCAATAGCGACTTGGAGCCGGGGCCCACCAAGGTACCGATATCGGCATGCCGTTCGCTGATGTATCCCGAAATGGGCGAACGTACCGTCGTATATCCCAGCTCCATCTCTGCCTGTGCCAGATCGGCTTTACTCATGGCTACGTTCGCTTTAGCACTTTCGTAAGCGGCAATGGCATTATCCAGGTCCAACTGGCTGGCTGCATTCTGTTCGTATAAAGGACGCAAACGCTCTACATCGCGTCCGGTTTTCAACTCCTGGGCTTCGTCTTTTTTCAGTTGAGCCGCAGCTTTATCGGCCCGCGCTTTATATAAATCGGGATTGATAATAAACAAGGGCTGATTACGCTCTACCCGTTTCCCTTCCTCAAAAAGCATCTTTTCCAGATAGCCTTCTACCCGGGCATGTACTTCCACAAATTGCCGGGCCCTGATCCGCCCTACATAATCACCGAATATCTCTACATCATCGACCCCCACTTTCTCAACTACTACGGGAATTCCTTCACGTATCTTATCTTTTTTACAACCCACCACTCCCAACAGGAGCACACAGGCAAAACCACTCAGCCAATTATTAACCCTCATATTTATCTGTTTAATTTATTTATACTTGCTATTTCCTCGCTTATGAAAAATATATACCATTTTTCAAGTATAAAAGTTATGCATTGGCTGTCAGCATACTATATATTCAAATCTTTTCCCCGGGGAACTTGTTTTTGTGGAATTATTCCACAAACGAGCTGAATTATTCCACAACATTCGCTATTTCGTTTTCGTATAGGGATTTGTAATTTAAACGATATTTTAACCGATCCGATATGAGACGAATCTTATTTCTGTTATTTTTAAGCCTGATCTTAGGGGGCCGGTCAAAAGCCCAGCAAGACCCGGTACTCGATCTGCAACAAACGATGCCTTCAGAAGACAGTTGGTGGCAATTTTTCGGAGATTCGACACTTATCCGTCTGATCGACAAATCTGTAGCCAATAATTATAATCTGCAGAATGCAGTAAAAAATATCCAATTGGCGAAATCGCGCTGGCGGTCACAACAGGGCCATTTTTTCCCGAGTTTCAGCGCTTCGGCCCAATATACACCGGAAAAAAGCAGTCTGGGCATCGACCATGCCGATAATTACTACCACATCGGGCAGGCCGGTATAGAAATGAATTGGGAAATCGATGTGTTCGGCAATATCCGGAAAGGAGCCAAAGCCCAAAAAGAATATTACCTGGCTTCACAGGAGGATTACCGGGGTACAATGGTCTCGCTCGCCTCAGAAGTGGCGATGGCTTATATCCGTCTGCGCACTTACCAGCAACAACTGGAAGTTGCCCGTAATAACCTGGAATCCCAGGAGGAGATTCTCCGGATCAATGAAGCCAAACTGGCGGCCGGACTGACTTCCAACCTAACGGTGGCGCAATCGAAAGGCCTGTGGCTACAAACGAAGGCAACCCTTCCCGGACTGGAAGCCTCGGTCTACTCGGAAGTGAATACACTGGCTGTCCTGACCGGAGAGTATTCGGATTCTTTACGGCAAGCTTTACTGCAAGTGCACCCTCTCCCCCAAGGCAACCCGATCCTTATGCAAGGAATCCCGGCCGAACTGATCCGGCGGCGCCCGGATGTCCGCTCGGCCGAACGGACGATGGATGCACTGGCAGCCGCAGCAGGCGCAACACGGGCAGACTGGTGGCCGAAATTCTACCTAACGGGTGCTTTCGGGTATGGTAACGAATATTACAAACAATTTTTCAAGAAGGAGAACATGACGTGGCAAATCAGCCCGAGCATCAAATGGACGATTTTCAGCGGGCGCCAGATCGCCCAGGCTAACCGGCAGGCCCAAATCCAACTGGACGAAGGGATCAATACGTATAACCAAACTCTGCTCACAGCTTTGCAAGAGGTAGACGATGCCTTATCGTCATATAATAAATCACTCCAACAACTGGATGCAGACCGGCTTGCTCTGCAGGAAATTAAACTGACACTGGAATATGCAATGGACCTGTATAAGAAAGGACTGACCAATTACCAGAATGTACTGGACTCACAACGCAATGTATTGAACTACGAAAATGTGTATGTGAATTCGCAGAGTGCAACCCTGCTCTATATGATACAGGTGTATAAGGCACTGGGGGGAGGAGTGGAAAAATAAAGTTAAAGGCTAAAAGCGAATTAAAAAAATCATTGTTATGAAAAAGATGATCGTTCTGATGATTGGTTTGGGAGTGATATTGGGAGGTTGCAGGAAGAAAGAGAAACAGGAAGCCGCAAGCGGACAAGCGGCCCCGGAGATTTTAGTGAACAGACCTGCCCAACACGATGTCGTGTATACGTATCAGTATCCGGCTTATCTGGAAGCCGTGCAAACGGTGAATCTGGTGGCCCGGGTATCGGGATTCCTGGAAAAGATGAATTATATCCCGGGAGTGCCGGTAAAAGCAGGCCAGTTGTTGTTTGTCATCGAACCTCAACCCTATCAGGATCAGTTGAAAGCGGCACAGGCCGAAATGAAGAGTACAGAGGCACGTCTGGCTTACGCCAGGGCACAATACGAGAAGATGAAAGAAGCGATGCCTAGCCGGGCTATCAGTGAGATCGACTTCATCCAGGCCGAATCGGATTACCATTCGGCGATAGCGAATCTTCAGAATGCCCGGGCACAATTGAATACTGCTCAGACCAATCTGAATTATTGTTACATCAAAGCTCCTTTCGACGGACGGGTATCCCGGAACCTGGTGGACCTTCAGAACTTTGTCGGAGGAGCGGTACAACCGGTCACCCTGGCTACGATGTATAAAGATAAGTATATGTATGCTTATTTCAATATGGCTTATGCCGAGTTCGAACAAATTCCTCCGGTGACCAATCCGCTGGTATCGAAAGATTCGGCCCTGGCGCTGACGGTCATCAATGCTGCGGACACCAGCCGTTATTGGAAAGGCGAGCTCGACTATACTTCGCCGAACGTCGATCTGCAAACCGGGACGGTGACCGTACGGGCCATTCTCGAAAATCCGAAAGAAGAATTATTAAGCGGGATGTATGTTAAAATCCGGCTTCCCTATAAAGTGGTAAAAGATGCTTTACTGATACCGGAGGCTTCGATCGGCACGGGACAGGCAGGCCGCTATGTCTATCTGGTGGATGAGAACAACCGGGTGGTGCAGCAAACCGTCAAAGTCGGGGTATTGAGTAACGACGGCATGCGGGAGATCGTCAGCGGTGTCACTCCGGACGACCGTTATGTCGTGGAAGCCCTGATGAATGTGCGTCCGGGCATGACCGTGAAACCAGTGAGAGAAAAAACAAAACGTTAATCTATTCCTATGTTCAGTACATTTTTCATTAACCGCCCTATATTCGCTACGGTCCTGTCTATCCTTATCGTGATCGCAGGACTGGTATCTTTACGTGGTCTGCCGGTAGAACAATATCCGACGATCACTCCTCCGACAGTCGTTGTCCGGGCCTCCTACCCCGGAGCCAATGCCAGTACAATCGCCGACATGGTAGGTACCCCGATCGAGCAACAAGTGAACGGCGTAGAGGGTATGCTTTATATGTCGTCGACTTCGTCGAGCACAGGCAGCTACCAGCTGACCATCACTTTCGAAGTGGGAACCGACCTGGATATGGCCACCGTGCTCGTAGAAAACCGGGTGAACATGGCCCTGAGCACTTTACCGCAGGAGGTGACCCAGATCGGGGTCACTACGACCAAGGAATCGACCAACGTCGTGATGTTTCTGTCACTGACCTCGGATAGTCCGCAATACGACGCTCTTTTTCTCTCTAATTATGCGGCCCTGAATATCACCAACGAATTGGGCCGGGTAAAAGGAGTAGGTAATGTGGGCTTGTTCGGCATGGGCAAATACAGTATGCGTATCTGGCTGGATCCGGATCAGCTGACTATCCGGGGCATCACTCCGGCGGATATCGTATCGGCCATTCAGGGCCAGAATATCCAGGTTACAGCGGGCAGCGTGGGATCGGAACCCTTAGTCCGCAAAGAAGCCTACCAATACACCCTCGAAACCAAAGGATTACTGATCGATGAAGAAGAATTCGGCAATATCATCGTCAAGGCCCTTCCCGACGGCAAATACCTTCGCATCCGTGACCTGGCCACTATAGAGCTCGGACGTGAAAGCTACAGCTCCACCGCCACCCTGAAAGGCGGAGCCGTCGCAGCTATCGCCGTCTATCAGCTTCCGGGAGCCAACGCCCTGGACGTGGCACAACGGGTGAAAAAAGAGATGGACAAACTGGCCTCCTATTTCCCCGAAGGGGTGCAATACAGCGTGACCCTCGATACGACGGAATTTATCAATGCCTCGATTTCAGGAATATACGAAACCCTGATCACCGCCTTTATCCTGGTTTTACTGGTTATTCTGATCTTCCTCCAAAACTGGCGGGCGATGCTGATTCCGCTGATCACGATTCCCGTCTCGCTGGTCGGGACTTTCACATTCATGGCGATGCTGGGATTTTCCATCAATACGCTGACTCTCTTCGGACTGGTACTGGCTATCGGGCTGGTAGTAGACGACGCCATTATCATCGTAGAAAACAGTTACCGGCTGATCGAAACCGGCCGGTATCCCACCGTAAAAGAGGCGGTGATCCAGGCCATGAAGGAAGTGTCGGGAGCTGTTGTGGGTATTGTGCTCGTACTGTTGGCCGTATTTATTCCCACGGCCTTTATCGGCGGCATCACCGGCCAGTTGTACAAACAATTCGCCCTGACGATCGCCATCTCGACGGTAATCAGCGGGTTCAACGCCCTCACCCTGAGCCCCGCACTTTGTGCCCTGTTTCTGAAACCCAAACAGCCGGCCAAATTCTTTCTCTTCAAAGCTTTCAACCGGTTTTTTGAAAAGACAAACCATGGTTATACCTGGGTGATCACTCACTTCATGCGTAAATCGCTGATGACTTTTATCGTCTTTTTGATCCTTTCGGTGCTGGCTTTCTGGGGATTTATCAAATGGCCGCGTACTTTTATCCCGGAAGAAGACCAGGGGTATTTCATCGCTTTCATGCAACTGACCGACGGTGCTTCGTCGAGCCAGACGGCTACAGCCCTGCAAAAAGCGTCGGCCGTACTGAACCAAATGGAAGGCATCGAAACCTATATCACGATCAACGGCTTTTCAATGATGAGTAATGCAAACGCTTCGAATGCCGCCACGCTGTTCGTGATGCTCAAAAACTGGGACCAACGGAAATCTCCGCAGTTAAGCGCCCAAAGCCTGGTGAACCAATTCAACGGTATGGCCTATGAAGCGATACCGGAAGCCAGAACCTTCGCCGTCTTACCGCCGGCCATCCCGGGATTGGGCGAAAGCAGCGGGTTTGAAGTCATGCTGGAGGATATCAACAGCTACGGCCCGCAAGAACTGCAACGCATGACAGACGAACTGATGCTCGCCGGCAACGAGACCCCGGGTCTCTCTACCGTCCAGTCGATGTTCAGCGCCAGTGTACCCCAGTATTACCTGAATATCGACCGGAACAAAGTAGAGCTGATGCAGATTCCGCTAAGCGAGGTGTTCAATACGATCGGCACATACCTCGGTTCCACCTATGTCAACAATTTTGTGAAATTCGGCCGCACTTACCAGGTGAAGGTCGAGGGTGCCCCCGACAGCCGGGCTCTGGTAACCGACCTACGCCTATTGAATGTCCGCAACTCCAAGGGCGACATGATTCCCCTTTCGGCCTTTACTACTATCGAGACGCGGATCGGCGCAGAGAGCCTGACGAAATACAACACTTACGTATCCGCCCTGATCTCGGGTGCCGCAGCAGACGGTTATAGCTCGGGAGAGGCGCTGAATATTATGGCCAAACTGATCCGGGAGAAAGTGGGACGCTCCTTCGGTTATGAATGGACTTCTATGGCATATCAGGAAGAAAATGCGAGTTCGTCCACCTCCATCATCTTTATACTGGCCATCGTGGTGGCTTTCCTGATCCTGGCAGCCCAATACGAGAGCTGGACGGATCCTTTTGCAGTGATCATGGGTTTGCCTATCGCCCTGCTGGGAGTAGTGATCGGAGTGATGGTCATGAATCTTCCGATCAGCGTTTACACCCAAATCGGAGTAGTGCTTCTGATTGCCCTGGCGGCGAAAAATGCCATCCTGATCGTAGAATTCGCCCGGGATTACCGGGCTGCAGGCAAGTCGACCGAAGAATCGGCGATCGAAGGCGGACGCGTACGTCTCCGCCCGATCCTGATGACCTCTTTTGCTTTCATCCTCGGCACTTTCCCGCTGGTGATTTCGACCGGAGCCGGAGCTTCGAGCCGGATCTCGCTCGGTATCGCCGTTTTTGCCGGTATGTTGATGACCTCCCTCGTAGGCACCTTGTTTATTCCCAATTTCTACCTGATGATGGAGAGCCTGCACGAACGGTTTACCCGCAAAAAGAAAAAAGACAAAGACACGGAAGAGAACCTTCCCGCCGTATACGAGGAACAACTCCCGATGAAGCGGGAGTGAGACAGGGAGAGGGATTAGCGTCGCTTCGTTCCTGATCAGGGGCGTCATTCAGGCTCCGGACCGGCAAAACCTCTCCGGTTTCTGGCCAGCGAACCTCTGGTTCTGACTGTAAAGCCGACCGGAAAGATTGTGCCGCCGGTCAGCCAGGCATTCATCAGCAAGCGGGAATTGCACCGATCAGCATCGAAGAGATGCCGACCGATAAAGCGCTAATCGGTAACCTCCGGTTACACTGGTCAAGACCGAAGATGTGCCACCAACTGCCTGTCGGAGAAACCGGTATAAGCCTTCAGCACCATAAGACCGATCTTTGCACAAAGACTGAAAATGTTCTTGCGTCCAAGACGTTGCTCCGACAGACCTGATTCTTTGGCTATACGCTCAAACGGGAACACTGAATGAAGCCTGCCAAGCTCACTCTCATGAAAACTCTTGCGATATTTTTCCAGAATATCAAATTCTGTAAAACCCAAAGTAGGGTGAATTTCTGAAATATTGTGTATCTTTGCCATATCTTATTAGTTTGGGTATTTCCCCCGTTTTGGCCGTCAAACCTTGTTTTCGGGGGAATACCTAAAGATACAAAAAAGCCAACTAATTCGCAATAGTTTGTGTATGAATTAGTTGGCTGATTTTATAATATTTAATGAATGTCCCTATATAAGTGCGCCCCGGTTCGATTATATCCGACCTGTCCGTGGGATTAAAACGGATTTTAACCTCATTTTTGTCCTATATTCAATTTTTAACAAATTTCACCTAAATCCTTATTCGATTTAATGCCATGCGATAACATTTTGTACTCTAATTGTTCTACCCTCAAATTTTATTCATAACAATGTCACAATACTGAATATTTTTTATTTATCAATAAATAAATCAAAATAAAAAATTTATTGACATTCATATTTTCCGGCTAATATTGCGGCTGGACTCCGGTGTTTAGAACACATATTTGAAATGTAATGGTTTACTATTTTACAAAAATGGTTGACAAATAAATATCAGTCTGCCATGTGACACTTTATGTCATTATATAATTTAATGAGGTGCATTACAGACATATCGATCAGCGGCTCATACATGAACGCATTTACATGGATATTTTCCGGAGTCATCAGGCTTACTTTATCGAAAATTGATAATATTTCAGGATTCGGAGCATCCGATTGTTTGTATTTGTCGATCAACTCCCGTGTCTGATTCGACAAAATTTCATCTGTGTCAATGTCATTTATCAGCTTCAATATCAACTGTTCCGCCCGTAATCGGATAGCGATGGATAAAACTAATTTGTTTTCCAATAATATTTCGTCAATCAAAGGATTTTCATTAACGATTACATCAGCTTCTTGCAGTATCAGGTCTGTAATTAAAGTCGCACCAAAATCAATAACGAGATTCTGGCAATTATGAATATAGGTTTTATATAGCCGACAGATTGTATCTGAGGAAATAGTTCCCGATCCTGCCTTAATATGCAAACAATTTGTCAAGCACTTGTATTCATCCGATTGTTCACCTTTAGAATATTCAATGATATTTCTTACAAAAGGCAATAACCCAATGAATACTCTTTTCTTATTCGCTCGTTTTGAAAAGTGCTGAAAAACATCTTTCCTATATTGTCCTATTTTGCATTTTATATCTCCGCTTGTATCGTGTATAGCCATAAATACGGATTTTTTCAGACCGAGTCGGGATGCGACCGTTCTATAAAAATCGAAATTGTGGGTCAGCAGGATTATTTTGAATCTATTATCCTTACATACATCGGCAAGATACTCTATAATGGCATACTTATTTTTATAATCAAAAGAGTCTGCAATGTCGTCGAGAATCAGCAAACTATCTTCTGCATAATGTTTACGAGCTTCTATTTCAAATAATATTTGCAATGTGTAAAACGCCCGGCATTCTCCTCTACTCAAAATTTTCAACAGAGTTTCTTTGGGTTGCTCGATCGGCTCTTCAGCCCGTTCATCTTTGTATTTGAATATGAGATTTGCCGTATCTTGCTTGAGTATAACATCCGCTTTATTTTTAATCTCTACGGTAAAAGGAACACTAAATCTTTTGTTGTATATATCTATAATCGTCTCCCATGTACGGCTCTCTTGTTGAGCTTTGGCAATTAAATCGTTTAATATTTCTGTTTTGGTTTTATAGAAATTGATTAAGGCAATAGCATCATCGCACAATCTGTGAATAAATCCATACCATACCTGTTTCTTGAACTCATTATAATCCATCAATAGCGGGATGATCGTGTTATCTTTTTCCAATACAGCCTTAAAGGCCCTCAATTCACTGTTATTACCGATCGCCTTATCTATTTTTTCGAATGTAGATTTTAGTTTATCGTCGCTGATAACTTTTGTAATCTCTGCATTGATGATTTCCTGTAATTGTCCTGCGGATGTTATTTCCACTCCGGAACTTAATTTTATTCTATGTTTGGCAGCAAAGAAAGCTTCATCAGCTACCGATTCCCGCAGAACCGTCGCCTGATATGTACCAAACGATACGCCCTCA
>OGOV01002771.1_pt1 | contig 12683 bp, 13 predicted proteins | sample 1552711 | NCBI WGS metagenome assembly OGOV01 (sample SAMEA2580216, study PRJEB22360) | human gut metagenome | biome: human gut; feature: human-associated habitat; material: faeces | place: Denmark | collected 2008/2010 | reverse complement strand
ATTGCTATTACTAGTATTACTGCTAATATTACTATTACTGCTAGTAATTCTATTAGTGTAAATGCATTTTTCTTTTTCATATTTTCACACGCTCCCTATATTTATACTATATGCCTATTGTACCCCCCCCCCCCACCTGTGTTTGTCAAGGGTTTTTATATAAAAAATGTATAATTGCACAAATTATAAAAAGCAAATTATAAAATCTGCTTTCTATTGATTATCTTCAAGTATTATCTGACCATCTTCAATTGGTATATTTAAAAAGCTTGCATCCATTAATGTAAAGTTTCTAACTGGTGCTTCTGGATTCTTTATTTCTACTGTTTCTTTTTCTTGAGTCATAATAATTGATTTAACTGTATCATCAAACGTATGTCCTCCATCACTTGATATCTGTTTGTAATATATTGCATTACTTCCAGATTCTGCAAATGGAACATTATTAAATACTGCATCTCCATCTTCATTAGTTATTATTTCATTTCCAACTATTGTCCCCGTGCTATTAGTTCTAATAAACTTAGCGCCTACTATTTGTACCCCAGTATTGGGATCTCCTGTATCTGTTACATGAAGTGTTAAAGTTCCTTTGGCACTTATTGTAAAAGCATATGTATCTGTTCCATCCACAATAGTTACATTCTTAGGGTTTAATGTTGTTGCATCATATCCGCCTATAACAGCAGAAGCATTATATGTTCCTGTAACAAGTTCAATGCTACCCTTACCATTTGTTATTTGGACTGTATGTCTTGGCATAATATTATTGTACCTCCCTCTATTTTTATATTTGGATTATATTTATCCATAATCATAAATGTAACAAGATGTTTTTTTCTTTTGTTTTTATCAACATTTATACAATAAACTTTATTCCTTTTTGCTATTAAGGGCGTTACAATCAATAAATTAGAATATATAACTAATTTATACACTTCGTTATTACATACTGGTATTTTTATTTTTCCTAAGCATCCTGTTTTTCCAGTAAAAACAATCTTATTACATTTATTTATTAGTTTAACTTTTATATTACTTAAACTTATACTATTATTACTACAAAGTTTTATATAGATATAATCATTTGTCATATTTCACCTCATTACAATATATTTTATGAATTAATTTACTTTCTTGTAAAGGCATTATTCCTCAACACTCCAAATAATTAATGTAGAATAATCTTCATCTTCTAATAAATCTTTACTTGGTTTTAGAAATAATCCCTTATCTTTTGAAAATGTGACATTACTAATATTTATATTTCCATTATTATCACTTGATTCATATATCAATTTTTTATCTGTTTTTAAAAGAATTTCTTCATTATTAAATTTCTTAAAAAACAAAGAGTCAATTAACACTTTACCGCTTTTTTCTATCATTGGATTTGTATAGTTCAAATATAGTTTCCAATTAGTACTATTAACTCTACTATCAACTACTGTTACTATTGTTTTATCTTTTTTGGGTAAAATGATCGGTTTGATAGATGATGAGGTCGTACTAAAAGTAATATTTTCAGTTATTTTTAACAATGTTAATTCTCCCATAAAAGGCGTTATTACCTTTCTTTCAGTAAAACAACTATTTAAAGAAGATATTATTTTAATTCTTGTATTATCTAATATAACAGAATCAATATTCGCCTCAAATAACCCATTTTCATCTGCTGATGCTGTTAAACTTTTATTATCGTATTCTATTTTTATATCTGAATATGGTATGGTATGTCCTGAAATAACATTTGTTGAATCTATAATTGGGTGAATATTTATTTTTAAAAGCCCTATTGTTAATATTTTTATATTTTGAAAAGAAAAACTGTTTATATCTGATAATAAATTTAATTCATCATTAGTAAAATTATGTGACGTAACAGTAGTACTATCTTTATTAAATACCCCTTTTATTTCAGATAAATTATTTTCTTTATACCAATAAAATGCCGGTGTATCATCGAGTGTACATGCAGAAATATAATCTAAAGCATAAATCCACATATTAATTCTCGTAAATTTAAAAGAAAAATCAACAGGATTATTTGCATATACTACATTTGAATTTTTAGTATATATTTTTAAATATTTTGGATTATCTAATATAAACTTTTGATTTATTCCTTTAAAGTATATATTATAATTATCAGATGGCGTAGTCATATATGTATTTAATATAGAAACGCTTGCTCCTTCTTTAACAATAAAATCCCCAAAGACATTCCACATAGGAATTCTTTGATGACTCTTTTCAATAAATGTAAAACTAGACATTTCTTCAATCAAAACATTTCTAGCACCATGTGTTGTTGTTATAGCAAATCCATTACCAGTTGTTAAAAGAAATTCCGATCCATGGCCTACTATTAAATCAAGTTTATTTGTTCCATTCATAAATTCTTTATCAGTTGAAATATTTACTCTGCTATTTGGCATAATTTTAACTAAAGATGGTATAACATCATTAAAGAAAAAAACTGTATTAGTACTCGAATTACTTGTTATTGTTGAAACACCATCTATTATAATTCTATTTGAATTACATGCTCTTTGTGCTGAAACATTATTAGTATCCTTTATTTCTATAACAGAATCAATAATCTTAGTTGTTCCATAGTAATTTTGTGAAAGTTCTATTCCATTAAAATTTATATTATTATACTCTACTACTACATTAGAATAATTTGGATGAGAAGGAACATATATAACTCCATAACCATGTGAAGATACTATATTCATATTTTTTAATATGATTTTTTTATTAGTATTACTCACACTTATAACATCTGCTTCTAAACTCAAATTATTTGTATATGTATATTTTATATTGTTATATGTTCCATCAATTGTTACTTTACTCTTATTACCATTTATAACAAAACCACTTATCATAGTAATATCGCTTCCTAAATATATGTAGTCATAACCATTATCTTCACTTACTGCCTCTTTAAGTTCATCACTAGTTGTAACAACAACTGTATTATTATTTAATATTTGAATATTATCACATCCTTTATGCTAATTTATGTTATAAATTAAAAGTGAAGTAATTAAAAAGAATAGAAAACTCCATTCTTAATGTATTTTAGTAACACTTAACATTGCATTAGTACTTCCATTAAACTTCATAGTGACTGCTTTAGAAGGTTTAACATTTAAAGTTATAAGATCATTTGGCTGTAATGCTACAATAGTTGTTCCACTTATACTATTAATCAATTGAGCATTAAACTCACTTGTTGCACTTGTAGCAGGTTCTAGTATATCATTTGCTCTAACAGACATAGTTATAGAACATTCCTCATTTGTTGCTCCACACAATAAATATGATACTAAATATACCCCATTTTCTTTTATCTTAATTGAATTATTATCTGGATATTCAGTAAGAAAACCAGTTCCTTTTTCAGGTAGAGGAATTATTGTATCCACTCCTTGTGGTAAATTTATCTGAGTATCAGTCATTGAATATCTAATCCCATAAGAAGATACAAACTCTGTTCCTGGAGGACCAGCAGGACCTTGTGGACCTCTTTCACCAACATCTCCCTTATCCCCTTTGGGAATTGAAAATGATAAATGATGTACCCAATTTTCAAAAGTATCCATAACAGTAGCCGGCTCACCTGGTTCTAAAGTTTCTGTTTCATCTATAGCAATATGTTCTGTTCTACCTATTTCACCAGGCATACCTCTTGGCCCAATATCACCAGTATCCCCTTTTTCACCCTTTTCACCTTTTGGTATTTTAAAATCTAAAACCACATCAACAGGTGTTCCAACATTTATAACTTCTGCTTCCTCATTTGATTCTATCGTATGAACATTACCAATTTGAATAGTTGATGGTCCTTTTTCACCTCTTATTCCTTGTAATCCAGTATCCCCTTTTTCTCCTTTTTCACCCATTATTCCTTGAGGTCCTCTTGGACCAGTTCCTCGATAAAATAAATCATCTAATAGAATTAATTATAATTTCAAGCATTATTCCTTTATTAATCTTTTTACATGAGTTTGTATTTGAATTAATTCTTTTAACAATCGTATCATTTATCTTCACCTTAACATCACCTATAATAATTTTAAAGGATTAAGCATTAAAAACATTAATCATGCAAGACTAAATAGTATTGTAAGACTATGTTTTTATACGAAAAAATATCTATACCCATCAAAAAATATGTCTAATTGCTTAAAATGTGTTTATAATATTAACGCAAATGAAAATTTGCCTGTTTTATGTCGTTTTGATTTCTATATTATCATTCACACTTGTAACTTATCGGAACATATGTTAAAATATTTAGACAAGAGGTGAAGTGGAAATGGCAATAAATAACGAATTGGATAAATTTCCTTTTCATCCATATTTGAATGTAGATATGGATAAAATTAATAATATGAATTTAACAGTAAGTGAGCTAAGAATAATTAAAACCAATTTAGAAAAAAAGAAGAAAATAAGCGATAATATTCTATTATCCGGTTTATTGATAGATGATGAATATGATGTTTTTCTTCATCCAGAATATGGAGCATTTTTCTATAATACTCCGTGTAGATCCATGCAAGAAGAGATTGAATCATGTAATAACATACTAGCAAGAATAGATTACCATTGTTACGTTCCACAAGAAGAACTATTGACATATATTGATAATGGATATGAATTTGTTATAGGACCCAGTGTAAAAATATTTGATAATGATAGTGAAACACTAAATGGTGTTTATTGTACAAACTATAAGAAAAAATTAAACAAAAAAAATCATCAATATTAATAATAAATATAGAAATATTAAAAAATAAAGTTGATAAAAGATATAAAAATAATTAAAATTTTCATAAGAAAGATTATTTTAATTTATTTTTAAAATATAATAACCTATTTAATAAATTATAATAACTATGTATAAACAATATTAAAACTATGATTTAGTTATCAAATTTAATTTTATCTCATAAATTAAATTAGGAACTATTAATTGGACTTGTCAATAAAAAGTAGACAAAAAAAAACTTTTATTTGAACCCTAGTTGAGTTCTATACTCAATTGGGGTTTTATAATTTAAAGCATAACTTGATCTTAAATAATTATGATCATATATAATGGCATTTATATAATCTTCAACAGTTTCAAAATCATCTTGATTAAAATCTATATACATTTCTTTTTTTAACCAACCATTCTTAGATTCAATTATAGGATTATCTGTTGGAGTTCCTATTCTCGACATAGACCTTATTATGTTATAATCTTTATGTGCATTATTAAATGCCACTGAGGAATATATTGTGCCTTGATCACTGTGAAAAATTGTTTCTTGGCCTTTATATCCTCGTTTTATTTTGTTATTTAAAAGCAGATATATGATTAGATATACTGACTCCATGATAAAAGGGTTTTACATCTGAACCTATAATTGAATTATCAAATGCGTCTACATAATATGTCCAGTCAAATCTTTGTTTTTTAAACCATATCATTGTTGTATCAGATGTTATTTTCTCCAATGGTCTTGTAGTATTCCAATTATTATTGATAAGGTTTGGATATTTAATTGATTCTACTCCAGGTTTTTTATAAGTAGAGTAATGTTTAGATTTACTCTTTATTTTTAATATCTTACATATTTTATGGATTAAATTATCTGATACTACCCATCCTGTTTTTCTTCTTATAATGACATTTATTCTATGATATCCATAACTTAGTTTTCTTTTATGAATATCTTTAATTAAAGGTTCTAAATCTCTACGATTTATTTCATATCTATTTAATATATCCTTATTCTTTAACCATTTATAATAACCACTTCTTGAAATATTCATTACCTCACATAAAGATTTAATAGAGAATTCTTTACTTAATATTTCTACTATTTCAAATTCTCTTTGCTTTATTTCCTGAACATTACAACTGAACCATCTCCTTTCACTAGGTATCCTTTTTTTAATCGTTCATTCTCAATTCTTAATTTCATATTTTCATATTGAAGTTGTTTCACTTCAGATAAATTTTTTCGATTAGAAAATTTACCTAATGGATTTCCTGGTTTCTTTTTAGGAATTAATCCTTCCATTCCAATTTCACGATATTTTTTTATCCAATTATTAATCATTCCATTACTTAATCCTGTTTCTCTAGTTATATCCCATGTACTTTTTTCTAATTCTAATGCTGGTTTTATTATTTTATACTTTTCTTCTGCAGTCCACTGCTTAAATTTTTGACCTTTACTGGCCATTTTTATCATCTCCTTTATTTTATTATAACAAAAAATGCAGACACTTTTTTTATGTCTGCATTTATCTTACAACTTCAGAATATTATCAACTATTACATATTTATATTTATCAATAATTTTTTGAATATTATCTTTAAATAATCCATAATAATTTACAAAGTAAATATAGGTTGTGTCATTTAGTTTGTTTTCATCTATATCTAATGGCATAAAATTATTATCAATATGGTAAAATTCTATTTTTACATTTTCAGATACAGCAACTTCGCTTAATGATTCACATAAGAAATATGGAAGAAATAATGTTGTTATATTTCTTCCATTTTATTAATCTTCCTTGTTTTTCAAGTAATCAGCTAATTGTGTATAAGCATCGGTATTCCAAACGTGGCATCTTTCTTCATCTGGATAATTTCCCATTGTTTTATCATAACCGTCTGGTATGAAAATGAAATCCCAACTCCAACCATACGTACCAGATTTTTCTTTTGCTATTTTCCCTTTGGTAATAGACTTAAATACAATAGGATCTTTTCCATATTCACAATATGCAAATGCTTCCATAAAACAAGCATTTCTATTATCAACTCCTTCAAGAAGTTTTAATAGTCTGTCTTCGCCAAGTCTTTCATCTACATAATGTGTATATGGTCCTGGGAAGCCCCCTAATGCTTCTACATATAATCCTGTATCGTTTTTTAATACCGCACACTTTAATTTGTCGCTAGCTTCTTTAGCAGAGTGCATTGCAACTTCTTCCACAGTATCAGCTTGAATTTCTGTTGTTTCCATTTTTACATTGTCAACTTCAATTCCTAGTGGCTCTAATATGTTTTTAGCACTCATTATTTTAGACCAATTTCCAGTCACATAAGTTATTTTTTTCATAAATATATATCATCTCTTTCTTTGATTATATCATATAATTTTAAAAATTTGAAAAATATTATTAAAACTCATATGTGTTGCAAAAAAGGTTTTTTTTAATACTTCGGTTATGTAAAAGTTATCAAATTTAATTTTATCTCATAAATTAAATTAGGAACTATTAATTATAGTTTTTTTATTTATATTAAGGGGGTTTAATTTGAAAGAACAAAAGAATAAAAAAGGGAAAAAAATTAATTATGTAAAATTTAGGTTTAGTGAAGAATTTATCACTAATATAGAAAACCCCACTAAAGAAGATTTAAAAAATATATTTAATAAAAAATATTTTAAGCATATTAAGAGAATCGAAAATAGGCGCCTGGGGAATAAATCATGAACAATAAACATTCTTTTAGAACGGTGTTATATTTAAGATTATCTGATGAAGATAAAAACAAACTATCAAAAGAAGAATTATCACAAAGTATCAAGAATCAAGAAATAATGTTAAGGGATTATGCTGAAGAACAGGGCTTTAAAGTTGTTGGTGTTTATAATGATGATGATTGGTCTGGATCAGACGCTACAAGACCTGATTTCAACAGAATGATTGAAGAATGTAAAAAAGGTAATGTTGATATTGTTTTATGCAAAACGCAAGCTAGATTTGCTCGTGATATGGAACTTGTAGAAAAGTACGTTCATAACTTATTTCACGAATGGAATGTAAGATTTATAACAGTAGTTGATAGAATTGATAATGCTAGAAAAGAAACTAAAAAGACAAGTCAAATTCTAGGATTAACGGACGAGTGGTATTTAGAAGATACATCTTTAAATATTCGTGAAACATTAAAGTCAAAAAGAAAAGACGGTCAACTTACTTCAAGTTTTGCGACTTATGGTTATATGAAAGATCCAGAAAATAAAAATCATTTAATAATTGATCCTATATCTGCTGAAGTTATTAAAAGAATTTATGATGAGTATTTGTCAGGAACTGGACTTGATAAAATCGCAAGAAGATTAAATGAAGATAAAATATTAAGTCCTTATGAATACAAATTGCTTAATGGTAGTAAATTAAAAATACCAGTAATTAAGGATTATGTAAATTATGGATATATTGAGAAAACAGGTACTTATATGTTAGATGTAAGTTTCACTAATAAAGAAGAATATATCTTAAAAGATCTAGTAAGTTTTAATTACATAACTAGTGATAGATTAACTTTTAATAATAAATGTGATATTGTATTAAAGAAATACACTAATAATAGAACAAAAATATATTATAGTGAAAATGAGAATATTGATATTAATAACTTTAATATAGATGATTGTATTTTATTAAATGAAAATGATTATTTACCAAAGACGGCTAAAGTAGTTATTTCGCATACCAAAGAACTTGATCGTACTCACACTATTAATTATCAGTTTGAAATTACTCTAAAAGAAAACAGAGATCGCGTTGATTATTATATAAGTATCTGTGGTAAAGCAAAAGATGAAATAAAAAAATCAGACTTTATTCATAATATAAGAAAAAAGTTTAAGTGGTCTAGTTCTACTATTAGAACATTACTTACTGATGAAGTTTATATAGGTAATATGGTACAATTCAAATCAACAACAGTTAGCTACAAAAATCACACGGTGGTATGGAATGATGATGAAATAAGAATTAGAAAGGATAATACACACGAGGGAGTTATTGCTAAAGATATATGGTACACAGTTCAAGAAAGATTAGAAAATACTGCTAGAAGTTGCAAAGGTGGTACAGTACACCCACTATGTAATAAAGTGTATTGTTCTAATTGCAATCAAATATTTACCAAAACAGGTACTCGTAGATCTGACGGTACTGGATATTTATGTTGTAAAGATAAAAAGACAAACTGGTCTAATTGTGATAATAAAGCTTCTATTAGAGAAGACGGGCTACATCAATTCATATTAGAAAAAATGAATGAAATGTTAAAGAAATTTTATGAAGAAGATGATCTTAAAGAAATGCAAAACGAAGTAATAGAACAAGATTTATACAAAGATAAATTAAATTCATTAGAAAAAGAATTACAAAGTATTAATAAGGAATTACAAGGTAAAAGTACATATTTTCAAAAGCTATATGAAGATCGTACAAATGGGATACTAAGAGAAAAAGAGTTTTTAATATTAATGAATAAGTATAAAGATGATAACGAAAAGTTAGAAGAACGACAAAAAATAGTGAAGAGGGAAATATCATCTACACTAGCAAAAAAAGAAACAGTAAAAACTAAAAAGAATATCTTTAAAAAGTACAGACATATAGAAGAATTATCTATTGAAATTGTTGAAGATTTTATTGATAAAATTCTCATAGGAAGCTATGATGAAACAACAAATTCAAGGGATATTAAAATAATATGGAACTTTACCATTTAAAAATATATATAGATGATTTATTACATCGGGCAGTAGGTCCAATACAATACATATATCTGCACTGATCATAATTTTCTTTTTTTGGAAGATTTTTTTTACAATTATTCATATATTCCTCCTTCAATATAAAATATGAGAAATATATAATATCGTAAATTACTTATATCCATGTAGTATTTAAAAAAAAGATGTAGATTTAAATCACATCAATTTTTTATATTTATTTAATTTTTCTCTTTTTTACTATAACTATATAATCCACATCCTACAAATAATACTGATACAAACATAATCATATAAAATACTATATTATCTATTGTATTTGGATTATTTATATTTTTATCTTCTACTATTATTCCATATTCACTTAAATGTGATGTTTCAAATACTATGTACCCATCTTTTACAGTTGCTGGTATAGTTTCTTTTACTTCATCATTTGAAATATATACTACTTCATATTTTTTATATCCTTTTAATTCTTCTGGTAAAGCAATTTTTATTTGCATTTTAGTATCATTAATTTTAACTACTTCTCCATTTTCTAATATATTAATATCTACTAAATATTTAACATTTTTATCAGATAATTCTTTTTTAACTTCCACTTTTTTAGTATCTAATACATAATCATTACTAATTTCTTTATCAAATAGGATACTCGCTTTTACTTCTCTATCATTCGTAATTTCTTTTGTTGAAGGAATCATCCTTATTTTTGTGTCAACACTAAATGATTGTTCACCATAAGTGCTTCCACATGTATATCCAACTTCTTGTCCATTAATTTTTAATTTTGTATTTTGTCCAAAAAACCACTTCTCACCACCTTCAGCTGTAGTTACTAAAGCTAATTCATAAGTATATGTTTTATTTTTATCAAACATAGTTATTAATTTTCCACCCCAGTATTCAAGATGATCATCATTATTAAACCAATCTACAGAACTTATTCCTGCATCATTAGTTCTCCATGCTTCAAAAACAAATTTATATCTATCGTCTGATATTGTTCCAGTAAATACTGGTTTCTCACCATTACTGAATTTTAAAGTTACATTATTAATCTCAACAACATCAATTTCTTGTTTTTGTACAGGTTTAGTTGGTTTTATTGTCTTTATCGCTGGAACAAATATTGACTTTTTATCTTGTCCAACACTCATTGTATTTACTTTTTCACCATTTACATAAACTTCTGTATTATCAGCAAATGTATATCCGTCTCTTGCCTTCAAAGATATAGTGTACATATAACTCTTTCCTTCTTCAAAAGTAGTTATTTTTTTGTCTTGTGCTAAAGCATTATTTTTATCATCATCAGAATACCAAAACTTAATTGGAACAAGTTCTCCATTTTCAGCAGTTTCCATCTCCTCCCAATATTCGTATTCTATATCATAGTAATATGCGGTGTCACCACTTCTTATAGCATAAGATTCTGGTTTATCTCCTGCATTATAATTAAATTTTACAGCATTAATTTCTACTTTACCAATTGTGGTTGCTGCAAATGTAGTTATTGGTGCAATGCACATAGTAAATAAGAACATTAATACAGCAGCAATTAGTATTTTACTTTTCTTCATATCTTTTCCTCCTCATATAATCAATCTTAGGAGAAATCCTATAGATTGATTTTCTTCTTTCTATTATATTTTTGAGTTATAATAACTCTTGCCTGTAGATTTGTTAATCATATCCTTTCATCATTCCTCATACCTAACTTCACTCATATAATTAAATCCACTTAAGAAATGATCATATGAGTAATCTCTTACTCTGTTTTCCATAACATCATTTATAGGTATAAGTGTACGATCTTTTAATATTACATATTTATATGTAAACGTTAATACTTCATCATAATATTTAGTTAGCATATTAATTTTAACTGTAGTAGTAACCGTTTTATTTAAATTAGTATCAAAGTAACTCATTATCTCATAAAAAGCTTTATCGGTTTTTAATATTCTTTCATTATATATTCTAATTACTTTCTCACCTTCATAATTACCATTAACTTTTTCAATAGTTGGATATTTTTTGTTACTATAGTTTTTACTATACAATACATTATCCTTTACATAAATATAATTGGACATGAAATCATAATCTATTTTTTTACCAAGAAATTCTTTAGAATATTCACATTTAAGATAATCAATTAATTTATAATTTGCATTCAAATACATATCATAACTATCATTTACTTTATTATCTATATTGTCATCATGCAATGTATATCTAATATCATTATAATCATAAAACATTATATCAGCTCCACTATTTGGAGCAATATTCATAACCTTAATATTTTTATCTATATCATATACTTTTTTATAAACAAACTCTCCACTATCTAATTTAATAGGATTAAATATATATATAGAATTATTATTTATAAATGAATATTTACTAAATGAAGTATCTTCAGTTAATATTTCTCCACCCTTTAGTTTTTGATACTCTTTATCTGGATATTTTTTCTTAAGTTCATCCATTATTGAACTTGCCTCTGGAGGAGTATGATCATTTAATTCTTTTTTTCTATTTTTAATAATAATTATAGAAACAATACCTATTAATACGATGAAAGCAATAATGACATAAATAATTTTCTTATTCTTCATATTGCACCTACTTCTCTATATATCCACTTGTTTTTTGTGAATACATATCATCAGTTATAGATTTATATCTTTCGCCGTCATAATCATCTGTAAATCCATTATATGCTTTATATATTTCATTAGTTTCAGTATCATATACTCTTTCATAACCTAAAATTGCATCACTTTGTTTTTGACTCATAATATCAAAAGATTTATTTCTCTTATTCCATGAATCCATTATACCATCACTTATTTCATTACCTATTGCTCTAATTTCTTGAAAATTTTTCATAACAGCATCTTGTTGTTGATTAAATCCATTTATAAATGTATCTGTAAATTCTAGTGAAGAACAAATAGTATTCAATGTGTCTTGCCAATCAATAAATTCATCTTTTGGTGCTGTAATAAAGATAGCATCATATACATTTAAATATTGTATATCTATTTGTTTACCAGAAATTATATTTTCTGATACATAATAAGAACCCACATCATATACATAAGC
>OGOV01002764.1_pt1 | contig 12703 bp, 4 predicted proteins | sample 1552711 | NCBI WGS metagenome assembly OGOV01 (sample SAMEA2580216, study PRJEB22360) | human gut metagenome | biome: human gut; feature: human-associated habitat; material: faeces | place: Denmark | collected 2008/2010 | reverse complement strand
TCCCAGACCACCGTTTCCAAGTGCCGGATCCGGCTCCTGATCCTCGATCTCATCAAGGTTTAAACCGATCTCCCCGAGTGCCTCTTTTACCTCTTTGTACATTTTTAAATTGATCATGTTGTTGCCAAGAGCACGGCCCATCAAAAATTCCATGGACATATAATAGACCATCTTTGGATCCTGTTTGTCAAACGCTTTCTGTGTTGCAAGCCAGTCATCAATGATCACATCTTTTACCGTGTAGGAAACCGCCTGAAAAATTTCCTGCTGTGACGCTTCGTCCAACGTTTTACGATATAGATTTTTTACATTTTCTTTTACACTTTTAATAAACTCATCTTTGTTGAAAACATTTGCTTCCATTTAGTTTTCTCCTTTTTTGACTCCAAGCAATACTTTTTCCCCATTGATGTTCCATTCCTTGCAGTAAATTCCGTTTTCTCCGGAGTCAAAAGAATCAGCTTCTGCTACAACTTCAGTACCTAAAACAACACCCATGATGTCATTTCCGTACTTATGAAAGATATCGGCTACTTTTTCATCTGCATGATAGTAAATGGAGATTTTATCCATAACCTCAAATCCGGCTTCCTTACGCATTGTCTGGATCTTACTGATCAGCTCACGGACAAATCCTTCCTCAAGAAGCTCCTCTGACAGATTTGTGTCGATAACTACTGTCACACCGCCGTCTGCCTCAGATACGAAACCGTCCATCTGAGCCATGTCGATCAGAAGATCAGCCTCAGTGAGTACGATTTCCTCTCCGTCTGCCTCAAACTTCAGAGCGCCCTCTGCCTTGAGCTCTGCCATGGCTGCGTTGCCATCCAGTGCTGACAGATGCTCCTTGATCTTGCCAAGGTGCTTACCGTACTTAGGTCCGACTGTACGAAGCTGTGGCTTGAAGCTGTATGTTGTGTAAGCGCTTACATCATCATCGAACTCAACGTTCTTCACATTCAGCTCATCCTCGATGATTGCCTTCTCCTCACCGAAAAGCTTCTTGTCAGCCTTGACATACATCTTGCCGATTGGCTGTCTGTTCTTGATATTTGCTGTATTTCTTGCTGCACGTCCCAGAACAACGATCTTCAGGATCTCGTCCATAGCTACCTCGAGCTCTGGATCGATCATCTTCTCATCCACCTCAGGGAATGAGCACAGATGAACTGAGAGAGGTGCATCCTTGTCTATATTTCTAACCAGATTCTGGTAAATATCCTCTGCCATGAATGGGAGCATAGGAGCTACTGTCTGTGCGATCGTAACGAGCGCTGTGTAAAGTGTCATGTAAGCATTTACCTTGTCCTGCTCCATGCCCTTTGCCCAGTATCTCTCACGTCCACGACGGACATACCAGTTACTCATGTCATCCACGAACTCCTCGAGAACTCTTGTTGTCTCAGGAATCTTGTATGCGCCAAGGTTTGCGTCAACCGCCTTGACTGTTGAGTTCAGCTTGGACAGGAGCCACTTGTCCATAAGTGACAGCTTGTCGTACTCTAGCTCATGCTCAAGTGGATTGAAGTTGTCTATATTTGCATAGAGTACATAGAACGCATATGTGTTCCACAGTGTACCCATGAACTTTCTCTGACACTCAACAACCGCATCCTCATGGAATCTGTTAGGAAGCCATGGTGCTGAATTGCTGTAGAAGTACCATCTGATGGCATCTGCACCATATTTGTTCAGAGCATCCATAGGATCTACCGCATTTCCCTTGGACTTACTCATCTTCTGTCCGTCCTTATCCTGGACATGTCCGAGAACGATTACGTTCTTAAACGGAGCCTTGTCGAACAGCAGTGTTGAGATCGCCATAAGTGAGTAGAACCATCCTCTTGTCTGGTCAACAGCCTCACTGATGAAATCAGCAGGGAAGTGCTTCTCAAATATATCCTGATTCTCAAATGGGTAGTGCCACTGTGCAAATGGCATTGATCCTGAATCGAACCAGCAGTCGATAACCTCTGTGACTCTGTGCATCTGCTTGCCACACTCAGGACACTTGATAGTTACAGCGTCGATGAACGGACGGTGAAGCTCGATGTCCTCAGGGCAGTTGTCACTCATTGAGCGGAGCTCTTCCTTTGATCCGATGGCATGTCTGCAGCCGCACTCACACTCCCAGATGTTCAGCGGAGTACCCCAGTAACGATTTCTTGAAAGTCCCCAGTCCTGAACATTCTTCAGCCAGTCGCCAAAACGTCCCTTACCGATGCTCTCCGGGATCCAGTTTACAGTGTCATTATTCTTAACCAGCTTATCTCTGACTGCTGTCATCTTGATGAACCATGTATCTCTTGCGTAATAGATAAGTGGTGTGTCACATCTCCAGCAGTGTGGATACTCATGCTCGAACTTAGGCGCATCGAAGAGAAGTCCTCTTGCGTCCAGATCCTTGAGTACCTCAGGATCTGCATCCTTTACGAACATTCCGGCAAATGGAGTCTCCTCAGTGAGGTCACCCTTGCCATCTACAAACTGTACAAATGGAAGATCGTAGTTTCTTCCGACATTTGCATCGTCCTCACCAAATGCAGGTGCGATATGAACGATACCGGTACCATCTGTCATAGTTACATAAGTGTCACATGTGATGAAGTGGCCCTTCTTGTGCTGCTTCTCACATACAGGCTTTACGCACTCATAGAGTGGCTCATACTCCTTGTACTCAAGATCCTTACCAACGTATGTCTCAAGAACCTCGTATGCAGGAACTGCTGCCTGATCGTCTGCTGCTTCCTTTGCAAGACCGCCGAGAACCTTGTCTGCAAGCGCCTGTGCAAGATAATATGTGTAGCCGTCTGCTGCCTTAACCTTCACGTATGTCTCATCTGGATTTACACAGAGTGCTACGTTTGAAGGAAGTGTCCAAGGTGTTGTTGTCCATGCGAGGAAATATGCGTCCTCTCCAATAACCTTGAATCTTACTACTGCTGAACGCTCCTTGACTGTCTTGTATCCCTGTGCAACCTCATGGCTTGAAAGAGGTGTACCACATCTTGGGCAGTAAGGCACGATCTTGAAGCCCTTGTACAGAAGTCCCTGATCCCAGATCTTCTTCAGCGCCCACCACTCTGACTCGATGAAGTCATCATGGTATGTTACATATGGGTTGTCCATATCAGCCCAGAAACCTACCTTGCCTGAGAACTCTTCCCACATGCCTTTATATTTCCATACGGACTCCTTACATTTCTGGATAAATGGCTCCAGTCCGTACTCCTCTATCTGCTCCTTACCGTCGATTCCCAAGAGCTTTTCAACCTCGAGCTCAACAGGCAGACCGTGTGTATCCCATCCGGCCTTTCTGACTACGTTATGTCCCTTCATTGTCTGATATCTAGGGATCATATCCTTGATTACACGTGTGAGAACGTGTCCGATATGTGGCTTACCATTTGCTGTTGGAGGGCCATCGTAGAATGTGTATGTTGGCAGATCCTTTGTCTCTTCAACACTCTTCTCAAATACCTGATTTTCTTTCCAGAAGTCCAATACCTTCTGCTCTCTGTTTACGAATTCCAGTTTAGTCGAAACCTTGTCGTACATGTCGTCTTTCCTTTCTGTGATAAATATAAAAAAGCCCTTCGTCGTAATCAGGACGAAGGGCTTTGAGTTCGTTATACCACCTATTACTTACATACTAACATATGCGCTCCCCTTAACGCAGGAAATACGTCAGAGCCTACTTGAGCAAATCTCTTTTGGTCTGCAACTCCAGAGTGATATTCCGAAAGTCTCTACTGTCACCGGGCTCGCACCGCCCCCGGCTCGCTGCTGATCTCGCAGACTCCGTACTGTCTCTGTCATCGTTTTTAACTTATATGATCCAGAAAACCGCCTGTATAAGCCATTTCTGAACCTATCCATTCATTAGTATAGCAAGTATTTGTGGTTTGTCAATCGCAATATGCGCAAATAATTTACTATTCTACTTCTTTATAACCACTTTCTTTGTTGTGCTCCATGCCGAATAGTATGTCACTCTGCCGGACTTTCTGTACGACCTTACCCGCACATAATATCTCTTGTTCTTAGCAAGTCGTTTCACTGTCTTTGACACGTTCTTTGCACCGGCAATATTCAAAGTCTTGGCGCCCTTAAAAGTTTTGGCAGTAGCATACTGTATAATCTTGACTCCTTTTGCTGTACTTTGGGCTGTTTTTATAGAAACTGCCTTAGGGTAAATTATAAATGTTGCTGTGATCCTTCCGGCATAATTGCCCTTGAATGTGCCTGTTACACCAGCTGCGCCCGAAGCCGTATTGTTCTTGTAGCTGACAGTATAATCTGTCTTTTTCAGGGTATTGCCATCAACATCGTATACAGTAACTCCCGGCTTTTTAGCAGTGCCGTCATATGTACAGCTTGTATATGCCAGTTTGATATTTTTTATATGAGGAATTCTCCTGCTGTCAATAATCTGTCCGCACTCTGTACACTTATCTGCCAACTTTCCATCTGCCTTGTTCGTGGTCTTGGTAACCTTTGACGAAGTGATTCTCATAATGGTTTTCTGATTGCTGTCAGCCGCATTGTAACTTGTCTTGCCTGCCGTCTTGCACGCAACAATCTTATATGTGTATACCGTTCCATTTTTAGCTGACTTATCTGTATAGCTCAGTATTGTGTTTTTGTTTATATTGGCCAGCTTGCTGTACTTTCCCTTTCCAGCCTTTCTGTATACGATATATCCACCAGCTCCATTATTAAGATACATATAAAAATTTCTTACGTTTTTTATATTATCACCATGCATATACAAATACAATTTGTTTTTTACTACAAAACACGTTCGTATTTATCTAATATATACAAAAATCTCATGAACTGAGAAATCAATCCTCAATCCATGAGATTTATTTTCTAATATACGTAGAGATCATAGTCTACAAGATACCACTTACCGCCAGTCTTTATAACTGTGTATATGATCTCGCCATCTGATTCGTCAGTAGATCCTTTTATCTTGACATCAAGGTCCACCTCGTAGCACTTGTCAACCGTCATGTCGACATCCAGCATGTCAAATGTATCATTTACATCCTTAAGCTTATCCTCGTCATATTCCTTCTCTGATCGGTCCTCGACCTTGATACTCTTGACCTTGCCTACCTCATCTACCATGTCGCTGACCTGCTCGTTGAATGTATCCTTGACATAGTCATCACTGCCTGTATAGCTTCTTATCCTGTTATACAGCTTGTAATATTCCTTGTCCATCAGATCAACCATGGCATCGGCATCGCCTTTTTCATAGGCTGTCACCAGCTTGTCTCCGACCTTCTTGGCACTTCTCTCACCGGAACCACCCGCCAGGATCAGAACAACGACTATTATCGCGATCAGGACTGCCGCTGCGATTCCTCCTATTATTGCTATAAGCTTCTTGTTCACCTTTTTACCCGGCTCCATAACACCCGGAGTCATGCCCGGCTGCTGGCTGTACTGTGGCTGACCATACTGTGGCTGACCAAATCCGCCATACTGTCCACCTGTCGACTGGACATTTCCACCAAACTGCTGACCCTGACCGTACTGCGGCTGACCATACTGTGGCTGTCCAAATCCTCCATACTGTCCGCCCATCGACTGTCCAAATCCACCCGGCTGCTGATTCTGCTGTGGCTGACCCGGGTTCGGCTGCCCTTGTGCACTGTTCTGCACCGGAGAAAATGCGCTCACTCCCGGAGTCGTGAGGACAGTAGTTCCCTCGTCCTCATCGTCGTCCATATCATTAAATCCATTTACGTTATTCTCGTCCATCTTTCTCTCCTTATTCTGCTCATCCCTTTTGCTGCTCTGGAACAATAATGTTCCCATAGAATCATGGTAGCATTTTATGTCTGCCATGTCCAACCAAAAACATCACATTACCTCAAATTTTACACTTTATTACCTGTTTTCTTTCGCTATTATGTAATAAAAGGCGTTATGATGATGAACACACAGAATAAAAAAACAATCCGCCACGGATACAGATTGTATCCATGGCGGATTCTTCTATTTCTTTTGATATTATCTCTTCTTTATTACAACCGATTTCTTTCCACTCCATGCGGAATAGTAAACCTTACCATCAATCTTCTTAAAGCTTCGTACTCTGACATAATATCTCTTGCCCTTAGTAAGTCGTTTGATGGTCTTACTTGTAACTGAACCTCCGTTTACATTGGCCGTCTTTGCAGATTTAAACGATGCATTGTCTGCATACTGTATCTGATATCCGGTGGCCTTGGCTGCCTTATTATATGTAACCTTGGCTGTTCCGGCAGATGCACTTGTGAATTTCTTCAGCTTCACGGCAGGTACATAACTTCCTGTCTTCTCGCCGCCAAATGCCGAATTGTATGTCACATCGCCAAATGTCTTATAAGTTCTTATCTTATATGTATACTTTACACCCACATTTTTAGCTGTGACGTCCACGAACGATGTTGTCTCCGGATTCTGAACAACACCTGCTATCGTATATGCTTTTCCATTTACTCCTCTGTAAACAACATATCCCGATTTATACTTCTTCCAGCTCAACTTTATTCCATTTGCTGTGTTGTCAATGGACTCAACTTTTCTCACACCCATCTTGATGTCAAATGTGAGTGTCTTCTCCCCTTCATAGTCACCCTTGAATTTGATGACAACTTTGGCCTTGCCGATATTCTTGTTATTTGAATATGAAACGCTGTAATTTCCTGCGGCAACCTTTCTGCCCTTTGAGTCTTTGACCTCTACCGCAGGCTTCTTAGCTGTACCATCATACTCAACAGCGCTGTATGCAAGCCTGATACTCTTTATCCTGTATATACTCTGAGTTTCCTTGCTGGCTGACTTGCAGTTTTTGCACAAATGCACCTTATATCCGTCACGGGTCTGTGATGCCTTTTTCTTAACCGTCCACACCGTCTGATAATCGTGAGGAACTGTGGTCTCATCGTCTATGATAGTATCCTTTTCTCCGCAGTTATTGTCACACTTTGCCGTCTTGGTTCCCTTCTGCGAACATGTGGCATTTCCATCTGACTCATACTTTGTGAAGCTGTGTCCTGTAGCAGGGATCACCTCGGTCTCATATATATCCTCATCCTCAATGTACCTTGTCTTCTCTCCGTTCTCAGTACATGTCGGAGTCTTGGTTATGATCCATCCCTCGTCATCTCCAGCCCCAAACTTCTGGGTCTTTGACTCAGCATATATCCACTCTGATGAACCCGTATTCTTATATCTGAGATCCAGGGTCACATCTGTGTATGTGTCATTTTCCACAACAGACATGATTCCCTGAAGGGTATTTCCATATGCATCTGTCCATCTTCCGCTGACAAATGGTGTCTTCTGACTCTCATTATTTGCATATGTTATCTTTATATCTCCGGTTACACTGTATCCGTCCTCCGTCTTCTTCACCTTGCATCCTGATATGCTCACAGCGGAGATATCGTACTCGTTCTCTACCTCTGCCTCCACCTTCTCAGGAGTGATCGTCACGCTTCCTGTCTGCTGCGACGCAAGGCTGATCCTGAATGTATAACTGCGGTTCGCCTCAAATGTCCTGTCTATAATGAGTTGTCCGCCGTTCCGTGAGTATGTCTTTTCCAGAACCCCATCAGCATAGATTCTGGTGTATACTGTGTTATCTCCGCAGTCCACCGTAAATCTGTACTCTCCGGTCTCCGTTGGGATAAATTCATACTCGATGCCCTCTCCGTCATAGCTTATATCCGCTGTTGTCTTCTGACCCGGTGTTATTTTTCCATTACCTGTCACATACGAATCGTGATATGTAAATGTTATCTGATCATCTTTCTCTCTCGCATAGAGTGCTATAATATAGCTTCCCTTTTTCAGAGAGAAAGCATCTCCATTGCTATATGTATCTGAAAAACTGCCATCATCCTCAATGGTATATATACCCTTAAGCTCAAAGCCCTGTCTCTGAAGTGATACCACTCCATCTGACGCAATATCAAATCTGTACAGCTTTACATCCCCAGTGTTCTCAACACCTGAAAGCACCGCAGGCTCACCTGATATCAGGTACTCCAGATCATCCACATTCAGATCCACGACATCAAATGATGCTCCCTGAACTTCACAATCGTCAGCCATTCCCCATATGGAAGGTATTATCTCATATAATCCGGTCTGTTCTGTTATCGTGTCGATGCTTAAATAGCTGCTCACCCTGCCGTTTTTCTTGATCGTAAAGCTTATATCATCGTCATCCGCGCCAAATGTTCTGGTACTTCCATCAGAATATGTGACAATGGTTTTTATGCTGCCCTTGATCTCATCAAATTCCCTCAGATATTCAGTCTTAGAAACGGTTGTGCTTACACTTACAGCCTTGACGATCTCCTTCATTGTCACGCCGCATTTATTTACATTTTTTCCCGGATACACACATACATACAGATCCCCGCCTGCTGTGTCAAATCCCGCACTGCCAAATCCATCAGATGAATAAGCCACGTTGTTAGTCGTTATCTCTGTTCCATTTGCATCCAAAATCCTGATGCCATCGATCTTCTCATCAGCGGATACCACATACGAACCCGCCTGGGCACTTACCTTATATACATACACATATCTGTCGCCTGAAATATCAAGCGTCTTTGAGCCGTCCCATGTTCCAAGGCTCATGCTCTGTGCAGTCTTCACTGCAAATGGTATCTCAACCGTATCCATGCCATCCGCACCATCGATTGCAAGTTCAACCATGTATCTGCCTGTATCAACCCTGCTGCCAAGGCCTGCGATCTCGACATACTTTCCAGTTTTCTCGTTATATCTGTACCATGTACTCGTGATCAGCTCATTATCATCGCTGTCACCGACACTGGCCTCTTTTACACTGCCATCATCATATACAAACTGGAGAGTCTCTCTATCCAGAAGGTTTTTGATACCTGATAATTTCATATCTGGAAGGAATTCATAGGTTCTGTTATCTCTCAGCTTCCATGAACTGATCTTTGAATTTGACAAAGTTTCTCCCCTTGTCACATTCATGCTCCAACTGGTCTGCGTATCTCCCCACTTGTCCTCTACTCCGCCATCGAGACAGATATAGTATGTATTGCCGCTCTCAAGTGCAGCCTCGCCATCCGATACACTAAGTTTCTTCAGATCATACATTGTCTCATCGTCAGCGTCGATCTTGCTGTAGATCTCCATACCGCCCACTGGGGCAAATGTATACCTGGCAGATATCGAAGGCTTAAACGTATAGTATGCACTGCCATTCTCCGACATGCTTACCTGATTAGAGCCCTCCGCAAGACTTCCGGCAGCAACATCCTCTATATCCTTTATCTCTATGTCATATGCATAAGAGTCCTCACTATACAGTGTGTATATCCTAATCTGTGCCGCTCCGACAGGGCACTCATTTTCCATATCTGTAACTATCTCAGCACGTACCTCGTCTCCTCTGGAGGTTTCCACACTGTCCGAATCGTCAAATACCAGATCTTCTGTTTTTCCGTCAGCATATGAGATCTTTACTCTGGTGCCATCTACATAACTGCTGATATCCTTATCATAGCTGCCCATTCTGATAAAATCTGTGTTCTCGGGAACAGCAAGCATGTCTGTCACTTTTGGAATAAAACTGAGTCTCACATTTGTCTTGGAAGTAGATAACTCATTATACAGGCCTACGTAATAAGTGCTGCCTCCGGTAAGTTTTCCTGTAACCTCTACCGGGCCCTCATCACCGGACTCATATACACAATAAGGACTGTCGCTTTCTATTACCACACTTCCGTCAAATGGCATGACAAAACTGTAATAGGCCTTGTCATACTCATCCGTTCCGACACTCACATTGTTGTCACCTTCGGAGAGCTGTCCTGCGCTCAGCTTGTCTATGGACACTACCTTAAGCACTGCCGTGCCGAGCAGCTCCTGATCTTCCTCAGCCGCATTATATCCCACAGCTACTTTGTATTCGCCCTCTAAAAGAGTTACACCTTTTTCATATTCGTACTCTTTCCAGTTATCATCAGATGACGAATAATATACTGTATATCTGTTTCCATTACTGTATCCACTTCCACCGGTCAGATCTATGCTTTCCGTGGACTTATCATTATACTTTATTGTACTGCTCGCACCATTCATGAAGCTTATCGGCGTTCCGGCTGCCCATTCGCTCTTTGCCAGCTTCAATGTCACCCCTGAAGGTGCCGCATACTTCTTCGCCTTGAGCCTGACCTCATTCAATGTTTCATTGTCATCATCCGTTGTTCCTGAAAGTCTGACATAATAGGTCTTTCCCTTGACAAATGAATACCTGTCATTATCGGTCTCAACCACCGCCATGTCCGAATCATATACATCTATAAATGCAGTTGATGATTTATCTACTTCAAACACAAAGTCAGCAGTTGCAGATGGTATAAATCTGTAATACTCGTAACCGTCCACCCTGGTATCATATGCGTAGGTATCCGTCTCACTGATATTCCTTTTTCCTACAAAATATTCAGCAGGAGTCTGCACCTTTGCAGTGTACGAATCGTATATCTTGGTCGACTGGTTTGGCTCACTATCCATTTTATCTGTAAGCTGAACAGTATACGTACCGGCCGGAAGTTTTTCCGCATCCGCATACGATACCATATCCCCTTCATCGCCCTCATAATAATAACTTCCCTTGGAATCCTTCACCCACAGACTGTATGTAACTCCATCTATCTTACAGTCTGAGCCGCTGATACCTGAACTGCGCACCTTTCCACCGGAATAGGTTACCGTTGCGTACGCCGATGTTATGGAGTCTGGTGTTCCCTCCAGTATCGTTGTATTATCCGGCACAATTTTTATTGCCGCCACATCCGGAAGCTTTCTCACGCTTATATTTGCACTTTCGGAAACTGTATAAGAACGGGCATACTTAGACCCAAGAATGTATTTCTCCCCCGCAGTGCACTTGTATACCAGCCTGCAGCATCCACTGCCATCCTTTTTACCTGTAGCAAGGCGCTTACTCTTACTGTTATACAAGGTCTCCTGAAGCATCAGCCGTGACTGGCTTCCCTGCAATATTATCTCATAATATCCTGTCTCATCCGTGACAAATGATATTTTACTCTCCTTGCCATTAACTATGTTCACAACCCCATAGTCACCCTCAAGCTCTGAAATATCCTCTGTAGCTGCTGATATCTCAGCTTCATTCATCTGTACGGCATACGCTGTCATATTTGACAGTAAAGTCTGTGCCTGTGCAGTCGTCATCGGTATATGAATGCACGACGACACCATGGCTACAGTTACAGCCGCAGCCATTATCCCCTTCAATTTCATATGTAACCTCCCTTTTTCTCCCATACATATTCAGCACATTTATGCCGAATATATAAGCACAAAAAATTACAGCCTCATATTATCATGAAGCTGTAATTTAATACAATATAATTAATATTTATGTATAAATAACACAATATCACTTATGCAATTTTACTTTCTAACCAGGTGGATCTGGTAAGCATTGTACTCGCCGAACTTGAGTGGTACAGGAAGTCCTATCTGTTCAAGTCCCTGTCCGCTGTACTCTGCTCCGGTCTCCTCGTCAACATATGTGGCATCCGCATCAAGTCCCTTGACTCTGACAAATGGTACAGGTGAATTGCAGAAGCTCTCCACTGTCACAATATTTACAAGTGTCTCTGACTTATCCCTTGCCACAAATGACCATGCAGCCACACCCTTGCTCTTGTCCGCATCCGTCAGTCTGTAGTAAAGTCCATTGTGAAGGAGATCCCAGTATTTCTTGTAGTTCTCTACCTGAACCTTAACCTCCTCCTTCTCCTCGTCGCTGACCTTGTTCAGATCAAGCTCGTAGCCAAAGCTTCCTGCCATGGCAACGACCGCTCTGGTGTTGAAAGGAGTTGTTCTTCCTGTCTGGTGATTTGGAACCGCTGATACATGTGAGCCGACCACCGATATAGGATAGCCAAATGAAGTTCCATACTGTATGTCAAGTCTGCAGATGGCATCTGTGTCATCACTGCACCAGATCTGAGGTGTGTAATACATCATTCCGGCGTCAAATCTTCCACCGCCACCGCTGCAGCCCTCGATGAACATCTTTGGATATCTTGCCTGAAGTCTCTCCATGAAGTCATATACACCGAGTACATACTTGTAGAGGATAGTTCCATTGTTCTGGATTCCTTCGGTCATGGAGTATACGTTCAGTATACTTCTGTTCATATCCATCTTTATGTAATCAACATCTATCTTGTCCAGCACTGCTGTCATCTGGTCAAATATGCAGTTTACGACCTCTTTTCTTGAGAAATCCAGATTGAGCTGGCTTCTTCCCATGACAGGCTTTCTTCCAGGGATCACAAATGCATAATCCGGATGCTCCTTGAACAGCTCGCTCTTCTCGGATACCATCTCAGGCTCGATCCAGATACCGAACTTCATGCCGAGATCCTTAACCCTCTTGACAACATCAGCCATAGGGCCGCCCATCTTATCCTCATTTACAAACCAGTCGCCAAGACAGGAGAAATCATCATCCCTTTTTCCAAACCATCCATCATCCAGTACAACCATATCGATTCCCAGATCCTTTGCCTGCTCGGCAAGATGATAGATATCTTCTCCCGTAAAATCAAAATAGCATGCTTCCCAACTGTTGATCAGTACCGGTCTTACTTTTTCTTTATATTTTCCG
>OGOV01002758.1_pt1 | contig 12734 bp, 6 predicted proteins | sample 1552711 | NCBI WGS metagenome assembly OGOV01 (sample SAMEA2580216, study PRJEB22360) | human gut metagenome | biome: human gut; feature: human-associated habitat; material: faeces | place: Denmark | collected 2008/2010 | reverse complement strand
TGGCCTCAAAGTCCTCAAAACGGGCCTCGAAAGCGTTCAGGATCCACTCATAGCTCGCGGCGGTCTCCGTCCAGATGATCGCGTCGCTCACATCGGTGCTCTCACGCAGCCATTGCGCGACCTCGGCGGGGTACTGATCTTCCCAGCCGTAGCTCTCCGCCGCCTTTTTCACGGTCATCGCGTGGACGGGGATGGCCGCGTTATCGTGCAGGTTGAGGGCGCTCGCCTCGCTGAGCGCGACCTTGTCGACGCCGAGCGACTTGAAGAGGTCGAGCCACTCGTCCTCTGACTGCGAGGATTGGCGCGCCATCGAGCGCATGCTGTTGTAGTCGAGGACGATGTCGTAATACTTGTTGCTCTCCTCCGCCTGCACACGCGAAATAAGCGGCACGAGCGAAGCGAGCAGGCCGATCAGTGCAATGACGGCCAGAACGCGGTTTCTTTTCAGTATGCTTTTCATTTGTGTTCTCCTTGTGCATTCTCCGCACTGTTTTTCTCGTTAAAGAGAGGCAAGCTCCACCGGCGTGCCGAGGACCTTGGAAAAGGTGTAGACCTTGGCGACATCTTCGATGTATTCCGCGCGCAGATATGCCTGCGCAAGGTCCTTCCCCACGGCGAGCACGCCGTGATTGGCAAGCGTGCAGCCGCCGCGGTCCCTGAGCGCGGGGATGGCGTTCGTGCCGACGGCCTCCGTCCCCGGCGCGGCGTAGTCCGCGCAGCGGATGTCGCCGCCGAGGAACACCAGCGCCTCGATCAGCACGGCGGGGATGGTCTGGTGGTTCACGGCAAAGGCCGTGGCATAGGGCGAATGGGTATGAAACACGGCGTTCACATCGGGACAGCCCTCATACACCGCCGCGTGCATCCGCCACTCGCTCGAGGGCTTCAAATGTCCCTCGACCACCGTGCCGTCAAGCCGCAGGGCCACAACATCCTCCGCACGCATCACGTCGTAGCGCACCGAGGTCGGCGTGATGAGCATGAGGTCTTCCTCGCGCAGATAGCAGCTCATATTCCCGCTCGTGCCGGAAAACAGTCCCTCATGAAAAGCCTGCAGGGAACGGTCCACGATCTCCTGCCGCAGCTCTGTGATCGTTTTCATCGTCTTCCCCTCCTCACACAACAAGGTTGTGCTCGTCGATGTGCCCGTCGGTGAAATAGCGGTGCAGATCGTAGGGCGAATAGATGCCGAGGTCGGTCACCACGCCGGAGACCAGATGCGGCGGCGTGATATCGAAGGCGGGATAGTAGCCCTTCACGCCCTCCGCCGCTGTGCGCACGCCCATGGCCTGCAGGGTGAAGTTCGGGTCACGCATCTCGATGTGCACCGTGTCCACGGTCGGATGCCCCTGGTCGGGCGCGCCGGTGACGAAGTACGGGATGCCCATGTACTTGGCGACGATGGCGTTCTGGAACGTACCGACCTTGTTGACCACATGGCCGTCGCAGCAAATAGCGTCGGCGGCGGTGGTGAACACGTCCACACCCTCGCGCTGCATGACAAAGGCCGGCATATTGTCGGAGATGACGGTGACATCGAAGCCCATATCGCGGCAAACCGTCGCGGTCAGGCGCGCACCCTGAAAATAGGGGCGCGTCTCGGGGCAGAAGATCCGGATATGCTTCCCTCTCTCGCTGCATTCGCGCAGCATCATGCCGACGATGGTCTCGGCAAAGCAGTGCGTCATCACCGTGCCGTTCTCGGGGAACAGATCGACAAGGTACTTACCGATCTTCGCCACACGCTCGTAGCGGGTGTTGTTCAGCTCGACCGTTTTATTCACGATGGCCTGCGCCGTGTCCTCGCCCGCGGCGAGGGCGCGCTCTGCCTCGGCAAGACAGAGGTCGCACAAAAGCGCCATGCGCTTGACCGTCGTGGGCCGCGCATGGGAAATGGTGTGCGCCGCCTTTCGCAGATATTCCATCTGCTCCGCGGCGGTCTTATCGCGGCACTCGTGCGCCGCGAGCGCCATGCCCATCGGCACGGCGGTGTACGGTCCCGCGCTCTGCGTCACCATGTCGGTGATGGCCTGCGCGACCTCCTGATGGGTATGGCAGGTGACAAATTCGACCCTCGCGGGATAGATGCGGCGGTCAAGTATATTTACTTTACCGTCCTCGTACCATGCGATGTTTTCATATTGCAGCATAAAGGCTAAATCGTGATCCGCTCTCTGCATCGTTCTCCTCCTTACGCATATAACCGCTTGACCGCCGCGCGGGCCTCGTAAAATACCTTCTCGCGGTCGAGCGTCTTGTATTCGCCGTTTTCGTACAGAATTTTCCCATCCACCATCGTCATGCAGACGTCGGACGAGTGGGCCGCGCAGGTCAGCAGCGCGGGGGTATCGAAGTTCGGATAGAGGTGGGGCTTGTCCAGATCGAGCGCAATAATATCCGCCTTCTTCCCCACCGCCAACACGCCGGTATCGCTGCGCCCCTGTAGTCTTGCACCGTTTACCGTTGCCATGTCCAGCACCTCGGCGGAGCTGACCTCCGTCGGGTCGTGGCGGTAACCGCAGGGCATGATATCGGCCAGGTGCATTTCCTCGAACATATCCAGGTTGTTGTTGCTCGCCGCGCCGTCCGTGCCGAGGGCGAGATTGACGCCCGCATCCATCAGCTTCCGGACCGGCGCAAAGCCGCTGCCGAGCTTGAGATTGCTCGTAGGATTATGGATAACATTCACGCCGTGGCGCTTCAGAATGGCAATATCCTCGTCGCTCACGGCGACGCAATGCGCTGCGGCGGTAGGGCTGTCCAGCGTCCCCAGCTCCTCGAACCACGCGACAGGGGACTTGCCATAGCGCGCGATGCACTCATCCACCTCACGCTGCGTTTCGGAAAGATGAATGTGCATCCGCCCACCATGTGCTTTACAGAGCTCGCTGTAGGCGCGGACGATGTGCGGCTTGCAGGTATACTCCGCATGAATGGAAAAGTCGATGCGGATGCGCCCGTTTTCGGCGTTGTGGTACTTCTCAAACAGCTCCACCGACTGTGGGATCTGCGTGTTCTGCTCCACGGTCTGGTTTTCATCAAAGCACTGCACGCAGCGGCTGATGTTTGCCTTCATGCCCGCTTCCGCGACGGCGGCGACCGTCTCGGCGGGAAAAAAATACATATCGGAAAAGCTCGTCGTGCCGCTCGCCAGCATCTCGAGGATGGCAAGACGGCTGCCCGCCGCGATGTCCTCGGGCACCAACCGGTCCTCGATGGGAAAGACCTTGTCGAACAGCCACTCACGCAAAGGCAGGCCGCTGCCTACGCCGCGCAGCAGCACCATGGGCGAGTGATTGTGGCAGTTAATGAGGCCGGGCATGAGCAGCTTATGCTCCATGCTTTTGTGCTCCTCATACTCCCCCGTCGGTTTTTCCGTGCCGATGTAGTCGATGGTATCGCCGCGCACCCCGAGGAAGCCGTGCAGCGTCGAGTACCCGCCGTCCTCCCCGCGCAGCAGAAGATCGCAGTTTTCAAAAAGAATGCCCATAATAGTCTCCGTTTCGATTAGTGCATTGATTCTACCACGCATACACGGGAATTGCAAGGAATACGGCACGCACTTCACGCACCGCGCAAAAAATGACCGTTCTCCCGTCGGAGAGCGGTCATTTTTTTCTGCTGCATCCGGTGCTCAGCGGGCTATCGGCAGCGCTTCCGCGTCCTGCGTCGCACCGCTGTGCATCGCGCGGCGTGCGGAGGAAAGCATCAGCTTGATGCGGTTGAGCTGATTGACCTCGCTCGCGCCGGGGTCGTAGTCCACGGCAACGATGTTCGCCCACGGGTACGACTTGCGCAGCGCCTTGATGACGCCCTTGCCGACCACATGGTTCGGCAGGCACGCGAACGGCTGGATGCAGACGATGTTCGGCGTGCCGGAGGTGAGCAGCTCCGCCATTTCGCCGGTGAGGAACCAACCCTCGCCGTACTGGTTGCCGATGGCGAGGAACGGCTCGGCGAGCTTGGCAACATCCTCAATGGGCATGGGGGCCTCAAAGCGGCGGCTTTTCTCCAGCGCCTCGAGCGCGGGCGCACGGAGACGGCGGAGCATCTCCACGCCGGCCTTGGCGACCACGGAATCCTTCCACGAGGTGCCGAGGTTCTTATGGCGGAAGTCACGCCCGTAAATGCTGTAATTGAAGAAGTCCAGCAGGTCGGGTACGACGGCCTCGGCCCCCTCGGCCTCAAGCAGCTCGACCAGATGGTTGTTCGCAAGCGGCATATACTTCACCAGAATTTCGCCCACGATGCCGACGCGCGGCTTGTGCAGCGTCTCGTCGATGGGCAGCGCGTCAAAGTCCGCCACGATGCCGCGGCAGACGTCGGCATAGCGCCACTTCGTTTTGGGGTTCACGAGCGAATCGACGCAGATCTCCTTCCACTTCTGATGGATCGCCTCGGCGCTGCCCTTTTCCAGCTCATAGGGGCGCACATGATAGAGGCAGCGCATGAAGAGGTCGCCGTAGACCAGCGCGTGGACCGCGTCCATAATGAGGCCCTTGGAGAGCGTGAAGCCCTCGTTCTTCTCCATGCCGTTGAGATTGACGGAGACGACCGGAATGTGGCCGTAGCCCGCCTTTTCCAGCGCGCGGCGGATGAAGCCGACGTAGTTGCTCGCGCGGCAGCAGCCGCCCGTCTGCGTCATCATGAGGGCAAGGTGATCGGTGTCATAGCGGCCCGAGGTCACCGCCTCCATAAGCTGGCCGACCACCGTGATGGACGGGAAGCAGGCGTCGTTGTTGACGTACTTGAGCCCCATGTCGATGGCCCTTCGGTCGTCGTTCTTGAGCAGCACCACGTTGTAGCCGTGCTTGGCGAACACCGGCTCGAGAACATCAAAGTGAATGGGGCTCATCTGGGGCGCGAGCAGCGTCCACTTCTCGTCGCGCATTTTTTTCGTGAAGGCCGCGCGGTGGTAGGCCGCGCTCTGCGGGTGCGCGTAGATGCCCTTCTCACGTCGGATCCTCATGGCGGCGAGCAGGCTGCGGATGCGGATACGCACCGCGCCGAGGTTGTTGACCTCGTCGATTTTGAGAACAGTGTAGAGCTTGTTGCTGCCCTCGAGAATTTCGGAGACCTGGTCGGTGGTCACCGCGTCAAGGCCGCAGCCGAACGAGTTGAGCTGAATCAGCTCGAGACCGTCGCACCGGCGCACGAATTCCGCCGCCGTGTAGAGGCGGGAGTGGTATACCCACTGGTCGTTCGCGCGCAGCGGGCGCTCGGGCGTGAAGTCGATGGGCAGGCTGTCCTCGGTCAGCACGTCAAGGCCGTAGGAGGCGATCAGCTCGGGGATGCCGTGGTTGATCTCAGGATCAAGATGGTAGGGCCGCCCCGCGAGAACGACGCCGCAGCGTCCCTCCTGCCGCATTTTTTTGAGCACCCGCGCGCCCTCGGCGCGAATATCCTCCTTGGCCCTTTGCTGCTCGGCCCAGGCAAGGGAAACCGCCTGCCGCGTTTCCTTCTCCGGTATTCCCCACTGCTCGCGGCAGAAGCGCGCCATGCGGTCGGCGACCGTCTTCTCGCTCGTGAAGGCAAGGAAGGGCTTGAGATACTCCACCTCGCCGTCGGCGGCCGCCTCCACGTTGTTCTTCAGATTCTCGGGGTAGGACACCACGATGGGGCAGTTGAAATGGTTCTGCGCGTCCGGCGTTTCCTGATGCTCGAAGAACACGCAGGGATGGAAGATGGTATGCACGCCCTCGTCGATGAGCCACTGCACATGGCCGTGGGCGAGCTTCGCGGGATAGCACTCGGACTCGGACGGAATGGACTCCATGCCGCGCTCGTAGAGCCTGCGGTCGGAGAGCGGCGAGAGGATCACGCGGAAGCCGAGGGCCTTGAAAAATGTCGCCCAGAAGGGGTAGTTCTCGTACATATTCAGCACACGCGGGATGCCGAGCTCACCGCGCGGCGCAGCCTCGGCCGCAAGCGGCGGATAGCGGAACAGCCGCTCGCGCTTGTAGGCGAAAAGGTCCGCGCCCTTTTCGTGCGCGTCCGTATTGCCCGCGCCCTTCTCGCAGCGGTTGCCGGTGGTGTAGCGCCGCCCGCCGGGGAAGCGCGTGACCGTCAGCATACAGCGGTTGGAGCAGCCGCCGCAGCGCAGCGTCTGCGTCTTGTACTCCAGCGTTTCGATCTCCGCGAGCGGGAGCATTGCCGTTTCCTGTCCGCAGTAGTGGCTGCGGGCGATCAGCGCCGCGCCGAACGCGCCCATGAGTCCCGAAATGTCGGGACAGACTGCCTCCGCGCCGGAGATCCTCTCAAACGCGCGCAGCACAGCCTTGTTGTAGAAGGTGCCGCCCTGCACGACAACGTGCGCGCCAAGCTCGCTCGGGTCGGCGAGCTTGATGACCTTATAGAGTGCGTTTTTGATGACGGAATAGGCAAGCCCCGCCGAAATATCCGGCACGCCCGCGCCCTCCTTCTGCGCCTGCTTGACGTTGGAGTTCATGAACACCGTGCAGCGCGTGCCGAGATCGACCGGGTGCGGCGCGAACAGCGCTTCCTTGGCAAAGTCCTCGGCGCTGTAGCCGAGCGAGGCGGCAAAGTTCTCGATGAACGAGCCGCAGCCGGACGAGCACGCCTCGTTGAGCAACACATTGTCCACGCTGCCGTTGTGCAGCTTGATGCATTTCATGTCCTGCCCGCCAATGTCCAGCACACAGTCCACCTGGGGATCGAAGAAGGCCGCGGCGGTGCAGTGAGCGATGGTCTCGACCTCGCCCTCGTCGAGCGAGAAGGCCGCCTTCAGCAGCGCCTCGCCGTAGCCGGTCGAGCACTCGCGCAGGATGTGCGCACCCTCCGGCAGCTCGCGCGCGAGCGCGGAGACGGCGCGCTTCGCCGTCTCAATGGGGCTGCCCTGATTGTTCGCGTAGTACGACCACAGCAGCTCGCCGCGTTCGCCGATGAGCGCAAGCTTTGTCGTGGTCGAGCCGGCGTCCACACCGAGGAAGCAGCCGCCCGTATAGCTTGCCAGGTCTCCTTTCTCCACCACCGCCCGCGCGTGGCGCGCGCAGAAAGCGTCATAGTCCCCCTGCGAGGCAAACAGCGCCGGCAGGCGGTGGAGCTCGAAGGCCATCTCCACGCCGCTCGTGAGCCGGTCAATGAGTGAGGCGATGGGCAGCGCCTCACACGCCGTTTCGTCGAGCGCCGCACCCATCGCGGCGAAAAGGTGCGAGTTCGGCGGGTCGATGGCGGGCTCGTACGTGAGCTTCAGCGTGCGAATGAACGCCGCCTTGAGCTGCGGCAGGAAGTGCAGCGGTCCGCCGAGGAACGCGACGTGGCCGCGGATCGGCTTGCCGCAGGCAAGGCCCGAGATGGTCTGGTTGACGACTGCCTGAAAGATGGATGCGGCAAGGTCCGCCTTGGTCGCCCCCTCGTTGATGAGGGGCTGGATGTCCGTCTTGGCAAACACACCGCAACGCGCGGCTATGGGATAGATCTGCTGATACTTCTCCGCCTCGCGGTCAAGGCCTGCGGCGTCGGTCTGCAAAAGCGCCGCCATCTGGTCGATGAACGAGCCGGTGCCGCCGGCGCAGACGCCGTTCATGCGCTCCTCAAGCGTCGTACCGAAGTAGATGATCTTCGCGTCCTCGCCGCCGAGCTCGATGGCCACATCGGTCTGCGGAGCCTCGCGCCGCAGCGCGTCCGCGACAGCCACGACCTCCTGCACGAATGGGATGCCGAGCGCCTTGGCGAGATTGATGGCGCCCGAGCCGGTGATCTTCGCCCGCAGGGCACAGTCCCCCACCTGCTCGCGCGCCTCGCGCAGAAGCGCCGAAAGCGCCTCCTGCGTGTGCGCGCAATGCCGCCGGTACTCGCCGAAGAGCAGCTTTCCCTCCTCGTCCAGAAGGACGACCTTCACGGTGGTGGAGCCAATGTCGATGCCTGCGCGATATGTATTCATGAAAGGACCTCTTTCTGCCGGAAAATTGTCTGTGCGAATGCAACGTATGAATCGGTAATTTCAGTATAGTTTTCCCAAAAGCAAAGTGAAAGTTAAGAAATAAGAAGAGGAAGTTAAGAAACTGTAAAAAATGGCATTGCACGCCGCGCCTGCGGAATGCAATGCCGTCCTCGTTTTTTCTCCTTGCGCGCCTGCGTCAAAGCTCCAGAATGCGGCGGATCGCCTCGCCTACGCCGTTGTGGTCGTTGTCCTCTGTGATCAGATCGCACTGCGCTTTGATATCCGCCTGTGCGTTGCCCATCGCCACGGAAAGCCCCACGTCATGCAGCATCGCGCGGTCGTTATCGGAGTCGCCGATGCCGACGGTCTGCGCCATCGGGATATGCAGATAGTCCGCAAGTGCCTTCAGACCGCTGCCCTTCGTGACGCCCTGCGCCGTCATCTCCAATGTAGTCTCCTCCGGCATTGCAAAGGACAAGGGAAGTGTCCTGAGCTCCTCATAACACGCATGGCAATCCTCCGATGAACGGAAGTAAATGTTCACCTTGCCGATGGATGTAAGATGCCGTGCCTCCTCAGCCATATCAGCGACCTTGCGCGTGATCCTCTCAAACATAGGCTGATAGATCCCCGCGTGAAAGTCCTTCATATGCGTTACATCGTCTGCGGCAACAATGGTCTCGTCGTCCGTGAGGATATGCGGCATCGCGTGATACCGTTTTGCAGCCTCCGCCAACGCAGCTGCCATTTCCGATTTGACCGGGCGGCGGTCAATGCAGTGCTTTTCCACGCGGTCATAGACAAGCGCGCCCGTGCTGCACACAGCGTAGCGCATCATCGGCACCATATCAAAATACAGCTTCAGCTCCGGCACGGCGCGGCCCGTGCAGTACACCACATGAATGCCGCGCTCGCTTGCCGCGCGGATATCGCGCACAGTGTCCGGGGCAATGGTCTTGTCCGATGTCAGGAGCGTTCCGTCCATATCCAACGCAATGATGCGGTAATTCTTTCTCTCCATGCATGACCCTTTCTTCAAATTCAGAAGGTCTCCCCTGCGCCTCCGCGGGAAGACCTTCCTTTTATCGTTTGAGATGCCCGGCAAGGGCGGTGATAAGCGCGTCCTTGCCCTCGCCCTTCTCGGCGGAAAACGGCACGAGCACATCGTCCGGCCCGAGGTCAAGCGTCTCGCGGATGAGCGCGAGGTTCGGCTCGATCTCGCTCCTTTTGAGCTTGTCGAGCTTGTTCGCCACGACCACCATCGGGCAGCCGCTTCCCCGGAACCACTCGCGCATCGTCACGTCGTCCGCCGTCGGCTTGTGGCGGGCGTCGACGATCAGCACGCCGAGGTCAATAAGCCCCGCGCTCTGGAAGTAGTTCTCCATCAGGCGGCCCCAGCGGTCGCGCTCGGCCTTGGAGACCTTCGCGTAGCCGTAGCCGGGCAGATCGACGAGGTAGAGCCTGCCGTCGATTTTGAAGTAGTTGATCTGCGTCGTTTTGCCGGGACTCGCGCCGACGCGGGCAAAATTTTTGCGGTTCACCACGCGGTTGATAACGCTCGATTTGCCGACGTTCGAGCGTCCCGCGAACGCAACCTGCGGCAGTCCGTCATGGACGAACTGCGCGGGCACGGTCGCGCTCAGGATAAATTCCGCCTTGTTGAAGTTGATCGCCATAAGGGGTCACTCCGCTTCTGTTGATTTTCAGACCCGCAGCGCGGGCAGCTTGCCGCCCTCCGCAGCGCCCGGCAGCACGGTGTCGAGCCGCGCGGCTGGAGCCGCCTCGGGATAGACCAGCGCTTCGGCGAACACGGCGTCCACCGTCTCCACCGGCACAAAGCGCAGCTTTGCGCGCACGTTCGGGTCGATCTCGTCGAGGTCCTTTTCATTCTCCTTCGGAAGGATGACGGTGCGGATGCCGGCGCGCAGCGCGCCCATGGTCTTCTCCCGCAGCCCGCCGATGGGCATGACGCGCCCGCGCAGCGTGACCTCGCCGGTCATGGCGACGTCGTGGCGCACCGGGCGGTCCGTCAGCGCCGAGAGCAGTGCCGTCGTGATGGCGATGCCCGCGCTCGGCCCGTCCTTGGGGACCGCCCCCTCGGGGAAGTGGATGTGAATATCCTTCGTCTTATAGAAGTCCGTCGGAATGCCCAGCTCCGCCGCACGCTGGCGCAGGCAGGACATAGCGGCCTTGCAGCTCTCCTGCATGACCTCGCCGAGGTTGCCGGTCAGCTCCAGCTTGCCGCTGCCGTCCATCACGCCGACCTCGACCGGCAGGATCTCGCCGCCGACCTGCGTCCACGCAAGGCCGTTGACCACGCCGACCAGATCGGTCTTTGCCGCCTCGTCGCGCGTATAGCGCGGCGTGCCGAGATAACCTTCCACATTCTCTGCCGTAATGGAAATACGCTTTACATCCGTTGTGGCAAAAGCCATTGCCGCCTTGCGGCAAAGTCTGCCGAGCTCACGCTCCAGACTGCGCACACCGCTCTCGCGCGTGTAGCGCGCGATGACCGTCCGCAGCGCCCCCTCGTCCACGCGCAGCGCGGCGGGCGCAATGCCGTTCGCTTTTTTCTGCTTGGGCAGCAGATAGTCCACAGCGATATGTAGCTTCTCCTCGTCCGTGTAGCTGGGAAGCTCGATGACCTCCATGCGGTCAAGCAGCGGGCGTGGAATGGTCTCGGTCGTGTTGGCGGTCATGAGGAACATGACGCGGCTGAGGTCGACCGGAATTTCAAGATAGTGGTCGCGGAAGGCGCTGTTCTGCTCGCTGTCGAGTACCTCGAGCAGCGCCGACGCGGGATCGCCGCGCTGGTCGCTCGCGAGCTTATCCACCTCGTCGAGCACGAGCAGCGGATTCATCGAGCCGCTGCGGGAGATGGCCTCGATGATGCGGCCGGGCATCGCGCCGATGTAGGTCTTGCGGTGACCGCGGATGTCCGCCTCGTCCCGCACGCCGCCGAGCGACAGCCGCGCGACCTTGCGGTTCATCGCCTTGGCGATGCTCAGCGCGATGGACGTCTTGCCCACACCCGGCGGGCCGACAAGGCAGATGATCTGCCCTCTGGCGTCGGGATTGAGCCTGCGCACGGCGATGAACTCCAGAATACGCTCCTTGACCTTCTCCATGCCGTAGTGGTCGCGGTCAAGACGGCGGCGTGCCGTTTCCACGCTCACGCGCTCCTTTGTCTCCACGCCCCATGGCATATCGAGCACGGTGTCGAGATAGTTGCGCAGCACGCTGGCCTCCGCGCTGCCGAACGGCTGACGCGACAGGCGATCCACGTCCTTGAGGAGCTTTTTCTCCGTTTCCTCCGGCAGACGGCAGGCACAGATCCTTGTGCGGTATTCGTCGAACTCCGCGTCGCTGTCTCCCTCGCCCAGCTCATTCTGCAGCACCTTGACCTGCTCGCGCAGGATCATGTCCTTTTGGATCTGGCCGACGCGCTCACGCACCTTGCTTTCAATGTCCTGCTCCATCGCAATGACGCTGATCTCGCGCTTGAGGATCTCGTTCACACGGCGCAGACGCATCAGCGGGCGCAGCTCCTCAAGCACGGACTGCTTATCCTGATAGCGCAGATTGCTGTTCTGCGCGATGAAATCAGCGAGAAAGCCCGGGTCGGTCGCGTCCATGACCGTGGTGAAGATGCTCTCTGGCTGCTTGGGCAGCAGCTCGCTGTACTCGCCGAAGAGCGCGTAGGTCTGGCGCAGCATCGCCTCGGTGCGCGTGCCGTGCCGCGGCGACTTTTCCTCGCCGATCAGCTCGACCTGCGCCTGCAGAAACGGCTCGCGCTGCCACAGGCGGCGCAGCCGCGCACGGCTGCCGCCCTCCATGACGACGCGCATCATGGAGTTCGACGCGCGCAGGATCTGAATGACGCGCGCAACGGTGCCGACCTCGTAGAGGTCCTTTTCCTCCGGCAGCTCAACGCCCAGCTCGCGCTGCGTGACAAGGAAGATCTCCTGCCCCGTCTCCATCGCGCGCTCCAGCGCGCGCACGGAGATCTCGCGCTCCACGTCAAAGCTCGCGGTCATGCGGGGAAAGACCGTGAGTCCGCGCAGCGCAAGGGCCGGGATGTTTTTGGTGATGGTTTCCATAGGGTCTCCTTACGTCAGGAGGCCGGCTCGACCGGCGGCAGCTCCGCCGCGGGCTTTCCCTCCTGCAATGCTTCTTTTCTGTGTCCGAGCTGCGGCGGCTCCTTGCCGTCCACGCAGTCACGGGTGATGGTCACGCGGTCGATCGTGCGGTCAGACGGAATGTCATACATCACCTTGGTGAGCAGGCCCTCCATCACCGCGCGCAGGCCGCGCGCGCCGATCTTGCGCTCAATGGCCTTGTCGGCGATCTCCTCAAGCGCGTCGTGATCGAACACGAGCTCCGCGCCGTCGTAGCTCAGGAGCTTCTGATACTGCTTGACCAAGGCGTTCTTCGGCTCGGTCAGGATGCGCACCAGATCGTCGCGCCGCAGCTCGTCGAGCGCGGCGATGACCGGCAGACGGCCCACCAGCTCGGGGATAATGCCGAATTTGAGGATGTCGTGCGGCTGCACCTCGCGCAGGATCTTCGCGTGATCCTTCTCTTTTCTGCCCTCGATGACCGCGTCAAAGCCGATGCTCTTGCGGTCCAGACGGCTCTCGATGATCTTGTCCAGTCCCTCGAACGCGCCGCCGCAAATAAAGAGAATGTTGCGCGTGTCGATCTGAATGAACTCCTGGTGCGGATGCTTGCGTCCGCCCTGCGGCGGAACGTTCGCGACCGTGCCCTCGACGATCTTCAGCAGCGCCTGCTGCACGCCCTCGCCGGACACGTCACGCGTGATGGAGGTGTT
>OGOV01002752.1_pt1 | contig 12755 bp, 8 predicted proteins | sample 1552711 | NCBI WGS metagenome assembly OGOV01 (sample SAMEA2580216, study PRJEB22360) | human gut metagenome | biome: human gut; feature: human-associated habitat; material: faeces | place: Denmark | collected 2008/2010 | reverse complement strand
CTTATGAATCTGACTACAACATTTGAAATTTCCAAGATTTTAAAAAATCAGTACAAAAAAGATTTTAATGTAGTTGAAGAAGTCAATATTATAGACGATAAAGGAAACGGTTTATATATGATGTCACCAGCCGATAATTCTAATATTGTTTTTTATGCATATAAAACCGGAAGTACTGCTACTATCGATTATGAACAATATTTAATAAAAGATTATGTTACCGAATATGTTAAAAATAATTCTGAAATTTATTGTTTTGATACAAACTTTCTACTCTTTGACACTAACTTTTTTAGATATTCTTATAATATTGATATAAATAATTATTCCGGTTTACCTGATGCTTGTGAAAAAATTTATAATTTAAACAAATATATTGATAAAAAACTTTCTAAAAAATTGCCACATTATCACAGTTCTGATTTTGCTGGTCATATTCATAAAGATGATTGGACTTATGATTTAAGTTACACTGCCCATTCTAATCTTGACGAGTTCATTTCAGAGGCTCAATATAGATATGCTAAGCATTTCAGAGATATAGAACCAGAATTACGCAATGTTTATAAGCCTGAAAACTTGGAGCTAAAAGTTAATGGCAAGATAGTCTCTCATACTTCAATTTCTGTTGGATATGCAACTTATAATACCAATATTTCGGAATATGAAGCTAATATTTTGAATATACTGGATTATGTAGATAATATAGAAGTTATAACAGACCATTCTGAGAAATACATGATATATAATGGAAAAAAATATAAATTTCATTATACAGATAGCACACTAAAAAAGAACGATATTCCATACATTTGCAGAATGAGCTATTTAGAGGAAGTTTTTAATGCTAAAATTAAATACGATTATGATAATTTAATATTAGAAATAAATATTTAAGTTTTAAAAGAACTATTTGAGTAAGAAACTCTAAATAGTTCTTTTTGTACATTTTTTTCTCCGTCCCCAAAATGTATCCCCAAAATGTACCTAGCTTCTAAAGAATGCTTCATATCCCTTATATGCTTGGTATACATCGTATTTGCTGGTTACTTCGTATGGTGCGTGCATTGAAAGTACTGGTACTCCGCAGTCTAATACGTCTACACCTTTGTTTGCTAAGATGTATGCTATTGTTCCGCCACCGCCTAGGTCTACTCTTCCTAGTTCTGCTATTTGGTAACCTACGTTGTTTGATTCAAATATTCCACGTACGTATGCTACAAATTCTGCGTTTGCATCTGAGCCGTTTGCTTTTCCGGCAACTCCTGTGTATTTGCTTATTCCAACTCCTTTGTTTAAGAATGAAGCATTGTGCAGGTCTGCTACTGATGCATATATTGGGTCTAATCCTGCATCTACGTCTGCTGATAACATTCTAGAGTTGCAGAACATTTTGTCTAATAGGTTTGGTCTGTTTACTCCTAATTTATTTAGTACGTCTGACATGAATGTGCTAAATACATTTGATTCCATTCCTGTATTTCCCATGCTTCCTATTTCTTCTTTGTCAACAAATAGGCAAGCTGCTGTTTTTGTTGGGTTTTCTATATTTAATATAGCTGTTAAAGACGTGTAAACAGAAACTTTATCATCTTGACCATATCCGGCAATTAAGCTTTCGTCAAATCCTAAACTTCTGCATTTGAATGCTGGAACTAGCTCTAATTCTGCACTTAAGAAGTCTTTTTCTACTATTCCATATTTTCTGTTTAATATATTTAATATATTTAATTTTACTTTTTCAGATACTTTTTCATCATTGTATGGAATGCTTCCTATCAATAGGTTTAGGTTCTCTCCTTCTACCCCATCTTTTAATTTCTTTTGCATTTGCTCTTGAGCTAAATGTGGCAATAAATCTGTGATTGTAAATATTGGGTCTTCATCAGATTCTCCAATGTTTACTTCTATTTTTTCGCCATTTGTCTTAGCAATTACACCATGAATTGATAATGGTATTGTTGTCCATTGATATTTCTTTATTCCACCATAGTAGTGTGTTTTAAAATATACGAATCCTTTATCTTCGTAAATTGGATTTGGTTTTAAATCTAGTCTTGGCGAATCAGCATGAGATCCAATTATGTTTATTCCATTTTCTATGTTCTCTGTTCCAATTACAACTAGAAATAAGTTTTTATCTCTATTTACATAGTAAACCTTGTCTCCTGGCTTTAAACTCTCATATTCATCTATGCTTTTAAAACCTCTTTCTCTAGCCATTTGCGTTGCATTCTTTACTATTTCTCTTTCTGTTTTAGATTTACTTAAAAAGTTGATGTAACCATCACAATATTGGAAGATTTTTCTTCCGTCTTCTTCAGATGTGCTCTCCCATCCGTTCTTTTTACAATCAAAAAGTCTTTCTTTTAATTCCTCTCCTTGAGTTTTTTCTGACATATATTTATCACATTCCTTTCTTATAAGTACAAGTCAGCTTGGAAAAGAATTAAATTTTGGCAAGGAAAATGAATTTCAAAGGCAAGGGTGCATACGTGGTGTATGTAACCGCATTTGAGATTATATATTTGACGTAGCCAAAATTGTAATTATTTTTCAAGCTTTTACCTCCTTTTGCTTCCCATAGTATACCATTATACATATTTTTTTTCTAGTTATTATTTACAATTTTTTTAATTATTATTAATGCTACTCGAAAAAGATTATTATTTTTTCGCATTTACTTCTATTAAATATTTATTTATGTTATAATCTTATTACTAATATTTTTTAGTAATTTGAATATTCTTTATAAAAGCATTTTATGCTTAATAATTTTACATGGAGACAATACAAATGAACAAACTAATTACTTCTAGCACAGATGAAAAAACAGACGAAATAGATGAAATTTTGCAAGATGCGGAAAATATTATTTTGGCTTCTAATGGAGATACAAAAAAACATATTCGAAATAAAGGTCTAATAATTTTTGCAATTGTAATCGCAATTTTAGCAATTTTACTACTTGCGTTTTCCACAGTTTTTGCACTTATAAACATTAATAGTAATAAGATTATGAGTATTTATTCAAGGAATTGATGTGTCGGGTTTGACTACGGATGAAGCTAAAGAAAAAGTTTCTAATATTGTTAATAAACATTTGGCTTGCAAAATTGTGGTTAAACGTGATGATTTTGAAGGCGTGTTTATGCCAGAGCAACTTGGTGTAACTTTCGATGCAGATTCAGTCATAAATCAAGCTTATACTGTTGGTCGTGACGGTAATATTTTCGAGAATAATTATTCAATTTTAAATTGTTTATTAAATAATTATAATATTTCTACTAATATAAATTTTGATGATGAGTTTTTATCTTCTGTTATTAGTGAAATAAATAAATTGCTACCAGATAAGGTCGTAAACCCTGATTATTATATTGATGATGATAATAATTTGATTATTACTGCTGGTAAAGACGGTGTTATTGTTGATGAACAAGAATTCAAAAAAGAACTTTCTAAATTGCTCGATGATTTTGATAATGATGAACCAACGCTAGTTGCACCAGTAAAAAACGCAACAGCAAAAAAAATTGATTTAGATGAAATTTATAAAAATATTTATAAAGCTCCAGTCGATGCGTCTTATACTGTTGACCCTTATGTTGTGTATCCTTCTTCTAATGGTGTTGATTTTAAGATTTCATTAGATGAAGCAAAAGAAATGCTAAAAACAGAACAAGACGAATATAGTATTCCATTAAAAACATTATACCCTAATGTTACAACAAATCAGATTGGAAACGAAGCCTTTCCAGATATGCTTTCAAGTTTTTCTACATCATACACAAGCAGTGGTTATAATAGGTCTACAAACATAGAGCTCGCAGCAAAAAAACTTGATGGATATGTGTTAATGCCTGGTGAAACTGCTTCTTACAATCAAATAGTTGGTCAACGTACTAAAGCCGCTGGTTTTAAAGAAGGAGCTGCATATTCAAATGGAAAAGTAGTTCAAGAGGTTGGTGGTGGAATTTGCCAGGTTTCTTCAACACTATACAATGCAGTTTTATATGCTAATTTAGAAATAGTAGAAAGGTATAACCACGGTTTTGCGCCTTCATATGTAAAACCAGGCTTAGATGCCACTGTATCTTGGGGCGGTCCAGATTTTAAATTTAAAAATAATCGCGATTATCCTATAAGAATACGTACAAATACCTCTGGAAAAAAAGTAAGAATTTATATTTATGGATTAAAAACAGATAATGACTACAAAGTTGTATTAGATGCACAATATGTTTCGAGTGTTCCTTTTACAACTACTTATCAAAAAGATTCATCACTTGCAAGTGGTCGATCTAAGGTAATTCAGAGTGGTTCAAATGGGTGCAAAACAGTTACATACAAATATTTGTATAATAAAAATGGAACTTTGGTATCTTCAGAATGCCTTTCAAGAGATACATATAATCCACATAATAAAATAATAGCAGTTGGTTATTAAACCAAACTGCTATTATTTTTATTTACTAAATTTATATTTTAATTTTGTGGTATTTCTATTCTAATGCTTCCAAAATTTTTATATGCTCCGATGTTTGTGTAATGTGAATATGCGCCATAATCAAGTACTATTCTTTCAAATGCTGTGTATTTTATTATTTTGTTTGAACTATATCTACTATAATATTTTATTGTAACAGTTTGTGTATATCCTGCAGGTATTTTTTTATCATTTTCTGAAAGTTCATGTGTATAAGCTTGATATTGTGTTCCATTTTTATCTTCTATATACATTGTGCTATCTATGCTTGGGTCATTTATTAATATTGGCGTATCTCCATTGTTCGTAATTTCAAATGTAAATGATTGATAATCAAAATATACATTTGTTTCTACTACCTTTATTTTTACATTATTCGATTCTTGTGTTTTATTTATTTGTTGCTTTCCTATATAACTATTTATGTTTAATTTTGTCTGGCCATTCTCATTTACAATTGTAATATAATCTTGTGTTATATTAGATTCATCAAAATTTCCCGTTGCTAAAGCATTTTCTGCAAATCTTACTTTATAAATATTTCCAACCCAATTTTCTACTGTAATTTCTCTTTGAGAACCTCCAAATACTGGATTATAGTAAACTGTTTTAAAATCATCTTTTGTTGGATACATTTGCTCTTTACAATCACTTGATAATAAATCATAAGCTGCATCTATATCTCCATTATTACAATATGTTGCAAAATTATCTATTATAGTTATAGTTTTTTTCTGGTCGCTTGTTATTTGTTCTCCAGTTATTGGAGATGTATCCGATTTTATTGAAACTGTATTCATTTTTGTTGTATTTGTTACTGTCTCATTTTTAGGTTGTTCTTTTTGTTTTAAACTTGAGTTTATTACATTTATCATTACAAAGATTAATATTGCAACGCCTATTACTATCCAAATAGTTCTCCTGTGCAAGTTATACCAATGCATAAAACCTTCCATTATTTTTCCTCCTGTATTTTTAATATTTACGCCAGCATTTTTCTTGCATGCTGGCGTGTTTTAGTAATTTGTATTTTACTTTAATTAGTTTACATTGAAAGACATTACAAAATCTGTACCATCTTTTAATTGCATTATTACCCTCTTATTGCTCTTATTTACACCATCTGATACTGTAATATCAAATATGTATAAACTTCCTTGTTGTTGGCAATCTCCATATGTCAATTGTTTTCCCTTAAAATTTTGGATTGAATAATTTGCAAAATCTTGTACTGCCTTGAAGTTAGTTTGTTTAAAAGTAGTATCTAATTTATTATACACATACTCATAATCCTCGTTATTTATTGCATCAAATATTTTTTGAATATTTAATCCAACTTTAACCTTATCGTTGGCCGAATTATATTTTTCTAAAAATTCTGGTAAATCTATCGTATAAGTATCTAAAACTACTGAATATTTTCCAATTTCTTCTTCCATAAATATGTAGTATTTGCCTTTTTCATCAACGCAAACATATTCTTTGCCATTTTTATTTTCTACCACTTGATATTTATCTATGCTTGCAACTTCTAAATTATTTTTATTATTTTTCACATAACTTTCAAAGTTAGAATATTGGCCAAACTTTTTCTCTGCATATTCAGAATCCAATTTCTGATATGCTGTTCTTGTATCATTCAGCATTTTTGTTCTATATTCTGAAAAATACTGTATAACTACTTCTTTTTCTGTTCCCTCAATATTAACATCATTATTATAATCATTTGCTTGAATTTTAGATTTACTTATATTTATATTTTTTGCACTCATATGTTTTTCATAATTATTATTTATAATGTAATCATTCAAAAACATTGAATATGTATTATTTGTATTATCTAATTTAACAAGTAAATTTAATTCGTTATTGTTTAACCTTCCTTCCACCAATACAAGCGAAATATCACTTGCAAGATTGCATTGGTACATATTATCTATATTTAAATTATAAATCACTTGTTTTGTATATGTACCATCTTGCTTATATTCATCTTGCATTTTTATTAAAGAGTTATCATTTACATTTTTTAAATAACTTTCATCCAAAATTCCTTTTAATGCTTCCACTCCATCATCTCGCATTGCTTCTGCAATTTGCGCTGATGTCATTTGTAACTTTGATGCATCAACATATTCATCTCCATTTATTTGTTTCATATAGGTAATATAATTTTCCACAATTTCTTTTACAGTAAAATACGTTTTATAGTCTTTTACCTTTCCAAAAGATTCATCTTGGTTGCTTGCATCTGTTGATGTTTGTGTATTATTCTGATGAACTTCCTGCTTTTTATTAGTATTTATTAACAATATAGTCACTACTACAATCATTATTAATAAAATTGCTAGCATTATTAATATCCTTTTAGATTTTTCCATTGGTTCCTCCTATCACCTAATTTCCATTTGCACCATTATATTGATTGTACCATTGTAAAGCATACTCATATCTCTGTGTTGTATTATATTTTGTTTTATTAAAGTTTGTACCTAAGAAGAATACTTCATAGTATCTGCCCCAGTACCAAGTTGCATATTCAATATCTTTTTCCGATATAGCACCCATTATTTTGTTTTTTACACTTGGGTAGCTCGATTCAAGTTCACTCCACATGTACTCAAGCTGAGTATCAACATCCGTCCAGTCTACTTGTTTACTCTTTGCCCAATTTTTTAGTCCTGTTAACCTGCTATCTTTCCACTGACATAGACCCGCACAACCACTTGAGTTAACTGCAGTTGGATCAAAATTGCTTTCTTCTTGTATATTTCCTAACACAGCGGCTGCCCCTGCTGCAGGTACTCCTTTTGATAGTAAGAAGTTAAATACCTTACCTGGAACACCTTCTATGCTAGTGTATCCTTCATAAATCTTTTTGAAGTTTTCTGGCTTATACAAATCAAAATTGTAACCTACTACACCATAATCATACTCTGTTGCTTTATATAATAGATATTTTGTAATATCTACCATATTGGCCGTACTACTATTTTGCGATAATAACTGGAATAACCAATCCGTTGCACTATATATGTTAGATGCATTTTGTGCATGATCTTTACTTGTATATATTTTTACAAAATTGTTTTCGTCTCCTGTTTTCTCTACTTTTTCTCTTACTTTGGCTGGTGATGATACATATAAATATTTTTCAATTTTCTCATACACCATCATGCTTTTGCCTTCTTTTGCCTTATAATACTCACTCGTTACGCCACTAAGCGTTGCACTAGCACCAGTGTGTGCACCGCTATACTGTGCTTCAACAGATGCTCTAAAGTTTTCTCCTAAACCTGCAGAATCTTTGTTGTCTGTTGCATATGGTGAATCTGGATATGGTTCATCTAATTGCGGTACAGAATATCGTTTTTCCTCTGGTTTTGGAACCTGATACGTAAAATCCTGTGTGTATTCACATATCCATACATTGGCCTTTGTCAATTTAATTTCTAATGTGTTAGTTTTTGTTATAACTGTATGAACTACTTTACAAGGTTTTGAAGTTACAGATTCAAAAGGACCTCCTGTTTCTGATGCTCCACCAGTTTCTCTCCATGTACGTGTATATGGCATTCCATCTATTATCTCTGTTTCCGAATAATCATCCCAGTAAGTTACATTAACATTTACATTACTTGTTACAGTTTTATACAATTTTGTGTATGTCAGTGTAGACACTGTTGTATGTACCACTAAATTATCGTGTACAGTTATTTCTATTTCACTTCCATATACTAAATCTGCAAGATCCGATACAAAAGCTTCTTCTTGCCCTATTGTTAAAAATGCCCATAAATACTCGAATGGCATCGTATAACCACTTACAAATTCTTCATAATTAATTCTTGTAGTAGTCATGTTATATGTATGAATCTCATAGTTTGGTTCATCCTCGTCGTCTGATACCTGTTTATCTAAAGTTTCTGTCCAAGTTGCAACTTTTGCATAATATTTACTTGTAGTTGATGTTCCATCTGGATTAGAACCAAATCCACTTGTTCCATTACCCATTCCATTATCATATTTAAATGTTAATGGGTCTACCTTTACACCATTGTATTCAATTTGGAAGTGGCAATGTGGTCCAGTTGATTTTCCTGTACTTCCAGATAAAGCAATTACCTGGCCTTTTGTTACTTTGTCTCCTTTTTTTACAAGAAGAGAGCTGTTATGCATATATTTTGTAATATATCCATTTCCATGGTCTATTGCAACATAATTTCCTGCTGTTTCACTATATCTTGCTATAATTACTGTTCCTGCCTCTGTTGCATATACATTTGAACCAGTTGGTACAGATATATCTATTGCTCCGTGGTTTTCTTTAACAGATGTATTTGTTGGATCATTTCTTACACCAAAGTACGATGTAATATCTTTCCTATCTGTTGGCCACTTCATAAGCTCTCCACTTATAGTAGTGCCTCCTGAAGAACTGTCCGTTATTCCAGTTGTCGCCCCAACGGTTGTTCCAGTAGTTGTACTTCCAACAGTCGTTCCGTTTCCAGTTATTGTTTGGTTTCCAAAATTAGGATTATCAAAATAACTTCCACCATTTACAACTTTTGTTATATTTTGTTTCCACTCCTCATGAAGACCTTTATTACCAGGGTTTGCATGATTTCCATGTTTTTTTCCATTTGCATCTACAGTATACCATGAATCTCTATCTACAACAAACTCAACAACATTAAGTCCATTATTATGTCCCCATTCATTACAACCTGTATCAGACTGACTTTTTATATCTCCAATAATACATTGAATAACACTTCCATCTTCTTGATAGAAATCAACGTAATCTCCAACTTGTCCATATGTAGATGTACATGCAATTACATATCTACCATTTATTCTTCCGAACCCTTCTTCATCAAAATTCATACCTGCTTGTTGCTTCAATTTCCATTGATTTGAACTTGGATCTGTAATAGCCTGCCAATCCATATATGTAAATTGTGAGCCTAACCCTGCTGGTAACTCAACACTAGTACCTGCTGTAATTATTTCTCCATTACCAAAAGACGAAGCAGCATATCCTTTTTCTAAAGTAAAGTGACTCAAGGCTTGTTGTTTGGCTGTTTCCGAACCAGTCTCATTATACTCATCTATATAGCTTTGGAAGGTTTCTGGCTCCATATATACCAATGTTGTTTTATTGCCCTCTACATCGGCTCTTTTTAGCTTTATAATTCCTTGTACATCTTTGGATTCTGTATCTTCATTTATACTATCCCAGTCTATTGGTGCATCCGGATTTTCTCTTGTGTCTAACAAATTAGATACCATTTCCGCATTTAAAAGTTTCTTTAATGATGATGCATTCTTAAGATATTCATTAACATTGCTTTTATTTTCAATAAGCTTATCCCATACTTCTTGAGCACTCATTGTTGTTGATGCAATACCATCTTCGTCTATACTATAGCTTGAACTATATTGATCGCTTGCATATGGTACATTATCCCAACTACCATCTTTAAGTATAGCTGTATCTAAAGTAACTACATACATAACAGAACAAATTAAAGCAACAATTATACATACAATAAGCATCATTATAATAATAGGCTTTAATGCAGTAATAATTGCTTTTTTTACTACTTTTTTCACTCTTTCTATTTGTTTGTTTGATTGGTCTCCCATTTAATATCTCCTATAAATTATTTATTTTCACTATTATGTTAATAATAACACATTTCACACCTATTTTTCAACAAAATTTGCTTATGTTTTATAAATATTTTCTTCCTTTTCGAATCCACAAAATATACTTTATAATAACAAAAATAGCAGTTATCCAAATACTGCTACTTATTGGTGCGACTGGAGGGATTCGAACCCCCGACCTCTTGGTTCGTAGCCAAGTACTCTATCCAGCTAAGCTACAATCGCATTTTTATTTACGTAAATTATTATACTTGCTTTTTTTATTTTTTTCAAGGCTTTTTTTCAATTTATATTGATAATTTTGTATTAATATGGAATAATTGAATAAATTTAAATATTAGGGGGTTTTCATGAGTAAAAAGTTTAAAATATTTTTTATTTTCTTATTCGTTTTTACTTTTTTATCTTTGTACAACAGTGTAAAAGCCAATACAATTAACAAAATTTCCATGGATATTTTTGTTGATGATAATGGAAATGCACAAGTTACTGAAGTATGGAACTGTAAAACGAATCAGGGCACAGAGGTTTATCACCCTTACTACAATCTTGGAAGTTCAAAAATTTCTAATTTATCAGTATCTGAAAATGGGCAGAACTACACTGTTTTGTCTTCTTGGAATACTTCTGGCACTTTAGATAGCAAGGCATACAAGTGTGGTATTAATACTATTTCTAATGGTGTAGAGCTTTGTTGGGGAATTAGCACATATGGCTCTCATACATATACTGTAAATTACTCTATTTCAAATTTCGTATCTGAACTTAACGATTCTCAAATGATTTATTGGACTCTAATTCCATATAATTTTTCTAACAGCATTGGTAATGCATACATTAAAATCCATGCTAATAATCCTATTACTGATTCTGTTTGTGTTTGGGGTTACGGTAATTATGGTGGCACAGCCTATGTGTATGATGGGTATATTGAAATGCAATCAGATGGTTCTTTAAGTACTAATGAATATATGACAATTTTAGTTCAGTTTCCATCTGGAACTTTTAATTGTCAAAATAAAATTAATAAAAATTTCGATTATTATCTAGATATGGCAAATGAAGGATCAACACAATATTCTAATAGCTCTGCAAATTCTGCTTTTGCTATAGTTGTTGGGATTGGCGCTACTTTATTTTCATTATTTTTCTCACTTTTGCCAATTTTAATTGTTATTTTTGCTATTGCTTTTTCAAGTATTAGTTCATCTCTTGCAGGAGCAAAATTACCAAAAGAAATTCCTTATTTTAGGGATATTCCTTGTGATAATGATTTATATAAGGCTTATTATATAGGCTACAAATATAATATCATAAAAAATAAAACCGATATTCTTGGAGCTATTATTTTAAAATGGCTAAAGGAAGGTAAAATTCGAATTGAAACTTCCGAAACCGGCACTATTTTTAAGAGATCTGGTACTGTTGTTATCTTGAATGAAGTAGATTTAAATGAATTTGAAGATATTACTGAAAGGAAATTATTCAATATGCTTTTAGATGCAAGTGAGGATGGCCTTTTAGAAAACAAAGAATTTGAAAAATGGTGTAACAAACACTATAGCAAAATTTTATCTTGGTTTGATAAACTCATCGGCGAAGAAGAAGATAAGCTTATTTCAGATGGATTTATAACCGTTAAAGAAGAAAAAATATTAAAACTTTTTAAGTGCAAACGACATTATACAACTGATGAACTTCATAGACAGGCAATTGAACTCGCTGGTTTAAAGCGTTTCTTGCTTGATTATACACTAATAGCCGAAAGAACAGCAATTGAAGTTAATTTGTTTGAAAATTATTTAATATATGCTCAAATGATGGGCATTGCTAAAAAAGTTGCAAAACAATTTAAAGAATTATATCCTGATATCGTAGAACAGTCTGCATTCTATTCATATGATAATATTATCTTTATTAATGCCTGTGCAAGCCACGGAATTTCTGAAGCAAATAGTGCAAAATCAAGAGCCGAAAGTTACAGTTCTGGTGGTGGAGGATTCTCTTCTGGAGGAGGAGGAGGAGGTTCCTTCGGAGGTGGAGGTGGCGGAGGCGGAGGCTTTCGTTAATCCACAAAAGTATCTTTATTAAGATATTGCCATATATTTTGCAATTTTATGTAAAATATGATATAATTAATGTATCTGAATATTATATTACATAGTGATATATTCAGAATTTGTTTTTAACAATTCTGGAGGTATGCTATGTAACCTCCAGAACAATAAAAATGGAGGTCTTTATGACAAAAGAAGAAATTAGAAACAGAGTTGTTGAAATGGCAAGTGGCTCCAAGGGAATTATCGTTAGTATTCCTGAGGCTTTGGCAATGGTCGGTGGCGAGATGTACGCATATCGGCTGCTGGATGTGGCAAAGGTAAGAGTGCCGCAGAACGAGAATCCCATGAGATGTACGTCTGTTCTCGGAGGTGAAATCATTGCTTTTACCTATGCAGACGCTCAGAGATTGCTCGCCAACGCCTCCTACATGGAGAAGTTTCTCGAGATGTCCACACATTTTTGCCCTGTTGGGGATATTTATATATTTTACTAACTCTTTTCTAAACTAAGGAAGTGGCTCTCCGCTGATTTA
>OGOV01002742.1_pt1 | contig 12799 bp, 10 predicted proteins | sample 1552711 | NCBI WGS metagenome assembly OGOV01 (sample SAMEA2580216, study PRJEB22360) | human gut metagenome | biome: human gut; feature: human-associated habitat; material: faeces | place: Denmark | collected 2008/2010 | reverse complement strand
TCCTGACCTGTCCTTTATAGCCCGCTTTCCGCGGGCTATTTTTGTCTCCATAACCTAACCCCTGACTTTCATGGAGATATACAACTCACCGACTGTATCCATATTATTCATGTTGCTACATTTTATGATAAAAATACAATTTTCTCTTTGCACTCTCAAATATTATATCCATATTTGCAGTGCGAAATAATCAGTGATGTTTATCACCAAGAGCGATGCAAGACGCTCAACGAATAAAGATGGGCTTTTTTTATGTCCATTAGATATATGTAGAAGCTTTTATTAAAAGCAACCAATACGGCTGCCTTTCCCTTGTAATTTTGCTCTTGGAGTAATCTTACTGATTGTTTCGCGACACGGGAGATGGCAGCCGTTTCTGCGTCCCGATGGTTGAGCGGTTCTCAACTAAAATGCGAAACAATCAGTAAGTATGAAAAAAAAATCCACAGGCACCCTTTTCGTGCCTCAGTTCCGCACACCGGAACCCACCACAATCCCCCATCAGTCCAACTCCGCAATTGATGATTTTATCCCATCCGATTGCAAAGTTAAAACCTCCTCTGACGCTTACTATGTCAGTGCCATTGCTTGCCTTTGTGCTACGTTCATCTTTCCTCCATGCATTCTTGCAGCCATTTATTGTGTTATCAAAGCTAAGAAAGGAGGTACGAAATGGGACGAATAAAAGAAGAAGCCTGGGTCGAAAAGTGTACCGTACTTCATGAAGGAAAGGCCACACCCAATATCTATTATAACGTTTTTGCCGATGTTAAGCAGCTCTGCAAAATCTCCTATGACAGATTAATCGCTATACGTAATCTTATTAACCAAATTGAGAAAGAAAAGAAAGGAGAATGCCATGAATAAGGAGAAAGCATTAGCCCTCGTCAATATCCTATTATCCGAAGGCACATCACCGATAGAAAAAGAACGTGCAGCAATGCAGCTTCGTGAGTTAATTCGGATTTTATTACCCGAATAAGAGAAGAACTATGATAGACTTTTGTATTATTATAGGTTTTGTCACTGTCGAGACCGCTATTGTAAGAAGAAGTAGGAATGCAACTGGTAAAAGTATATCCATTATCACCGGTATCATCCTCTTAACGCTCTGGTTCTCCTGACCTGTCCTTTATAGCCCGCTTTCCGCGGGCTATTTTTGTCTCCATAACCCAACCCCTGACTTTTATGGAGATATACAACCACTTTGAATATGGCAAAACACTTGCCATCCGCTTAAAGCCTATTGCCCACACACCCGAAAAGCCCAGATTCTTCACCGCTTTCGGACTTGAGGACTTATATAATTTTAATGATAAACTATCATCCGTATCCAGCATGATCCTGATTGCAGTTGATAGCTGTGAGTCTGAATCAAAACGAAACGAATCCGATGCGCTTAATAACAATGACATGTTCTCTTTCATTGTGGCACAGAACACTGTTTCTGATCGTCCAGAAACAGTTAACCAGGCAGCAAAAGAATGCAAAGCTGTCGCAAAACAAATTCGGAACTATATCCTGCAAGACCCCGACATTTCAGAATTCATTGACGATACCATTCAATTTAATGGTATTGGGCCGATTGGTGATAATTTCTATGGCGTAGTACTGACATTTTCTTTGGTTCAACCTGAAACCTATTTCATTGACCAAACATACTGGGAGGATTAACGATGGGATATTATAAAAGATTAAGTACCTCTCGTGCTGAAGTCAAACGCTATAACGCCTCCCGCCGAAAAGCAGCACAGTTGACTAATACCCCGACATCCGGACTGATCCGCCTTGAAACCGTCTCAGAAACCGAACGCTTTTCAATGGCTCAGGATGCTGATAGACTGACTGCATATAACAAGGCCGTTGAAAAGTGGCAAGATAGTGTATTCCGACAATTACGAGCCGGAATAGCCGGCCGCAGTATGCGAATAGCCCGCGAACTTGAGCCACGGGCTTATACCGACAAATACGGTATTATCAACCGTCTTGGTTTCTCTTTCCCTCGGCATGGAATCTACATCCACAAGGGCGCCGGCGAAGGTCAGGGTGGCTTCATCGGTTTAGCATCAATCGGTTCCAAATGGAATTACCTCAAAAAAATTAATGGAGTCGAGATAGATACCGGTATTGTACGCCATACAAATCTCAAATCACTCGGACGACAGAATGAAGGCAACCGCCGGGCCTACGAATGGTTTGACCCTGTAATTCGTAACCGGATCAATGAATTAGCTGATATCGTCACCGATTATTTCGACACTATGCTGATTGATGCTACTCGAATATACATAGATAAACGAAACAGTCTCTAATATGGCAAACGACCTAAACCGCAGTATTAAACTTTATATTGATGGCTCAGAAGCCACTAATAAAATAGACCTGGTAAAAGAAAGTATTTCTCGTCTTGAAGATAAACTCAGGTCACTTACCGGAAAAGAAGTAGATTATGCAAAACGCTCCCAGGATCTCAAAAAAGAACTGGATGCAAAAAACCGAACTCTTCAGAATTACGAGAAACAGTTAGCCGAAACAGAACGGGTTCTCAAAAGCCTCTCCGGAGCAACTTACAACGAACTCCTTGCTGTCCAGTCCCGCGTTCGGAAAGAGCTTCGTAATGCAGTGCCCGGAACGAAACAATATACTGCTGCTCTTGAGCAGAATCGGCGTGTCACTGAAGCCCTTTCCAGAGCACAGGCCAACATGCGCGTCGAGGTAGGTGCACAAGGTAATATCTGGTCACGTGCCTCCGGATTCATTAACAAATATATTGGTCTGATCGGTACTGTCATAGCAGCTATCACCGGAGTTTCAATGAAACTCAACCAACTCCGAGAACAGCGAAACAAACGCGAGGAAGCCAAGGCCGATGTTGAAGCTCTTACCGGACTTTCCAAGGACGATATAAACTGGTTGGAACAGCAAGCTGTCCAGTTGTCAACGACAATGACCGAATCCGGCATTCGCATTAGACAGTCCGCAACGGAAATTCTTGATGCCTACAAATTGGTAGGCTCTGCCAAGCCCGAACTTCTTGACAACAAAGAAGCTTTGGCCGAGGTGACAAAACAGACCCTTATATTAGCTTCTGCATCAGGTATGACCCTGAAGGATGCAGTCGATGCCGTAACCCTTTCTCTCAATCAATACGGTGATGGTGCCGACCAAGCTTCACGCTATGCAAACGTCATGGCCGCCGGCTCTAAATATGGAGCAGCAGCCGTGGGGTCCGTCACCACAGCCGTCACCAAATCCGGGGTAGCTGCTGCCTCTGCCGAAATTCCTATCGAACAGCTTGTAGGTACTATTGAAACACTGGCCGAAAAAGGTATCAAAGACGAAATAGCCGGTACCGGTTTAAAGAAATTCTTCCTTACCCTACAAACCGGAGCAGACGATACAAATCCCAAAATCGTTGGTTTAGAGAAAGCTTTGGATAACCTTCAGAAAAAGCAACTCTCAGCAGCCCAGATTAAGAAGCAATTTGGAGAAGAAGGATACAATGTGGCCTCCGTACTTATCAATGAAGCCGATAAGGTAAAATACTACACTCAAGCAGTTACGGGTACATCTGTAGCCATGGAACAGGCTGCCACAAAATCAGAAACAGCGGCAGCTAAACTATCGCAAGCTAAAAACCGCATGCAGGAACTTGGTATTGAATTATTAGAAAAACTCAATCCCGCCCTCATATCAGCAGCAAATGGTGCTGTCAGTTGGACTGGAAAACTCATTAAACTATTAAATTTCATCAATGAAAACAAAAGGGCCATTACATTATTGACCATTGCCCTTATAGCTTACACAGCTGCTAAGAACTCTGATGTAATAATCAGTAAAGTCGTTACATTTTGGAATAATAATATTGCAAAGTCTTTAAAAGCCATTAAGAAAGAGCTAATGACAAACCCCTATGGTATAATAGCCGTAGTCGCGGCCACAGCTATAGCCTACCTCATAAACTTAAAAAAGAAAAACGATGAATTAAAAGATTCTGTATCAGGAATAAAAAAAGTAAATGAAGAGACCAATAAATCATTTATTCAACAAGAATCGAAGATACGTGCTTTGACTGCTGTCATCAATGATAATGGAATTGCGCTTGATGTTCGTCGAAAGGCTTTAAATGATCTAAAAGAAATCATTCCAGACTACAATGCCAAACTAACCGATGAAGGAACATTAACGAAAAACAATACAGACGCAATCAAAGATTACCTGGTACAACTTGAAAAGCAAATCAAGTTAAAAGCAGCACAGCAAGAACTTGAAAATCTTTATGCCCAGAAACGTACACTGGAAAAAGATGAAGAAACCCAAAGTGATCAATATTGGAAGATTCGCCAAACCAATACCTTACAAGGATATAATCGGAATAGCCTTACAGCTAAAATTTCCAGACTTTTTGGCACAGAAAAAGAAGGAAAAGCTTTAGAAACTCTTAATGAAACGCGAAAAAATTTATCCTCAATTTCTGAGAAAATAGATGAAATAACCAAAGAGATAGGCGAATCAGCTTTAGCCATAGAGGAGGTCAACAAAGCGAATGAAGAAACTACAAATAACAAAATAACAACTCCCGTAATTGATGAAGAGAAAGCCAAATCCCTTCTTAAAAAGAGGCTTGAAGAAGAAGCCAAGCTCTACTCTCAACACCAGTCGGAACTCAAAGAAGCCTATCTCAAACGCCAGGACGAAACCTTGCAAACCGAACAGCAGTTCAATAACCGGATGGAAACCCTCGAATTAGAACATCAGCAACGTATCATTAATATAGCCGGTGCAAAAAGTAAAGAAGGTATTGATGCCCAAAATCGAATCAACGATATCAAAATTAAGCAGCAAAAAGAGCAGATGAACCGACAGCTCGCTGAAGAAAAGACACTTTATGAAAACCAACAAAAGGACCTAAAACTTCTCTATGTTTCCGGTAAGGATGAAAATCTGAAAACAGAGAAAGAGTACAATGAAGCAATGGAGCACCTCACTATCATGCACCTGGAACGTGTTCTCAAAATTGCTAATCTCGACGCTGATCAACAGCGCACCATTGAACAACAACTACTCGACTTTAAAGTAAAATGTCTTCAAGATGAAGAAAAAGAGCGGAAGAAACTTGAAGATGCCGCTCAAAAGAAAAAAGACGAACTGGCCAGGAAGGAGAAACAAAGGCTCACTGAACAGGCACAACAGTACCGGCAATACGGTGAACAGATCGGCGATACCCTCGGACAAATGATATCAGGTCAAGAAAATGCCTTGCAGAACTTTGCTGATACCATGCTCGATATCCTATTCGATGTACTGAGCCAGATGATTGATATTGAAATAGCCAAGGCCACGGGTGTAGCCGTCGGAGCTGTAGCCCGTTCTGCTGCCGAAGCCTATGCCATGCCCGACTCTGTTGCAACCTTTGGAGCAACCGGTGCAGCCCGTGCCGCAGTTCTCTCCGGACTGATCATGGGAGCATTGGCCGCTGCAAAATCAACGCTCAAAGGATTGATTAAGGGGGGGAGTTCTTCCACTTCCGCAACCGATAACAATACCGACAGTACCAAAACTGCTCAGGTACAAGTCAAGCAATGGGCATCCGGCAGATACGATGTCATTGGTGAAGATGATGGCCGGACCTATCGGGATGTTCCCTACATAGGTGATTCACCGACCGGAATCGTCCGCCGTACCTCATTGATATCCGAATCCGGAGCAGAATTAATCATCAATGCCGAAGATCTTTCCCGTCTCCAGCACCACATTAATTACCCCATTGTCGTACAGGCTATTCAGGATGCCCGCAGTGGCCGACTTCCCCAGCGTGCTGAAGGCAATTACGATCCGATCCGTAACAGTACTTCCCGTATCTCTCAGACAACTTCTTCACCGACAGATAAGGAAGCAAACTTGGCTCAACTGATCAAAGAGTTACATGCACTGATTGAGAAACTTAAATACCTCAAAGCATACATCGTGCTTCGCGAGCTCAACGAAGCACAAGAATTAGCAGATAAATCAAAGGAACCATTCACCCGTAAAAAACAATAATACATGTCACTCAAGATAAAAAATCAATTAGGAATATTCGATCTTCAAAACGATTTCAGCATCGAGATCGAAGACACCTCCCCTATTTACAACGAACGTGGTTCACAATCCGTACCTGCCACGCTTCCTGCCTCCCGAAACAACCTTTCACTGATCACCCATGTCCATCGTCCGGATAGTACCTACTCCCCTGCCCCGGATACCCGTGTCACCGTCTCCGATGGTGTCTACAACCGAATAGGTAAGATGAACATCACACAAGCCTCCAAATCCGGAGGAATCGTATCCAATATAGGTTTTGACGAGTCTGAACTTTACTCGGAATGGAATGCTGTTTCACTCCGTTCCCTCTCTGCTCCGGTTATTCGTCCCGAAGGAGGAACAACCGGAGTCATCAGCCTGCTCAATTCTATTATGAATGAAACAATCGTAGACGATGCTCTTTCCGTTTTTCCCATTTGTGTGTCCATGCCATCACATACAACGACCGTGGACGATACGGAAACTACCACCTACTACCCGGAATACATCAACAAGATAGCTAAATCGGAGAATGGTAGCTATTTCCTTCAGGGAGCTGCCAGACAGGAAACATTCCTTATCAATAACGAACCCGTCCTTACTTCCGTTCCCGAAGGTTATGCCATCAGCCCATTTTTAAAGGTGTCTTGGATACTCAATTTTATATTCGTCCGGTACGGTTATACGGTCCTTGAAAATCCATTTTCAACCCACCGTCAACTCTCCCGTCTGGTAGTTCTGAACAACATGGCCGACAGCATAGTCAAGGGTTTCATTGATTACTCTGACCTTCTACCCGATTGCACGATTAACGAGTTCCTGCAAGCCCTCTACTGCCGCTTTGGTATGGTGTATTTTGTCGATGGAAAAAATAAAACCGTTAATCTCAAATTTATCAAAGATATCATCTCAGCTACGCCCTCACTGAATTGGTCCCTGCTCAAGTCGGCCTGTCCTGTCATTAACTACGCCGCTGCACAGCAACTCAAGCTCTCCGCATCGACCAATATCTCCGGTCCTTATACCAATTTAGTAGCTGCTCCTACCAGCGATTCACTCGACAAATTTCTCAAACCTTTTGGGCATGTCTTGTCAAATAACACAGCAAAAGGGTATCTCACTTATTCCTTATGGGATGGATTTTATTACGTCCGCAACAATCTGACCGGAATTCGTGAAGCCCGTAGCTCTGACTTCTTTCCCTGGGATAAAGGTGCGGACATTAGCTATATGGAGATATCCTCTATTGATGAATGCCTGCCGATGAAAGGTTCTTACCCCGATGACCAACCGGTTTGTCCTGCCTATCTCCTTGGAAAAGTACACAAATATACCAATATCTCCAGCGCCAGCGTAGAACTGGCAGAGGAGCAAAACACCCAAACTCCTCTATGCTTTTGCTTTTCCATGCCCCGTGCATCCACTCCCTACCCCTATGGATCGCCAAGATGTTACACACCCGGCGGTGAAGCTATTGTCATCAACGGTCACACGTTCGATATCTCCATGACCTTTATTGGTGATAATGGCCTGTTCTCCCGTTTTTGGAAGGGATTTGACGCTATTCTCCGACATTCCAATCATACGGTTGAAGTTCCCGTACACTTGAATCCAATTCAATTACTCAATATTGATTTCAGTCAAACGATCAATATAGATGGTCAACGATTACTGCTTGATACAGTGCGCTATACATTACCTAAACTTCTTTCACGTCCGGCTATTGTCCGTTTTCGTACCCTTCGTCTCCTGATTCCTGTCGGGAAAACCGATTTAGATTTGGATGCAGAGCAAGGAATACAAACGATTGAGCAACTCTACAAATGGGCGTTTCACAATAATCGTGAAAACATAGTAGAACTCAAGATACGGGCACAAGTCGAGGAGTGGAAGAAGGCTATTACCCCACCGGCGCAATGGCTCGGAGTGCTACGTAAAAACGAGGTAAGTGATCAGGTTTCGGATATTGAGATACCGTTTACTGTACCGACTCAAGAAGATTATGAAGCTGGCAAAGAGTTCTTCATCAAAGAAATCAATTACAGTTTCGACCTTTACTATAAGGTCCGGGTTCCCAATGGTCAGACATCTCAAGGTGATATCATCTGGAAAGATAAAGAATACGGAGGCGTACACTATGCCATTACTTACGGGCTTTCCGTTAAAGCAGAACTGCTTTAGTTGTCCTTTGCCGCACATGATCAAAACATCATATTTGCAACATGAATGACGATAAGACCATCACAGCAGCAATTGAGACAAGCAATGTAACTGCATTGCTTGCCGCTTACCGGAAATTTACAAGTTCCTCCGGGGCTACAACCGATGAATTTTTCCGTTTCATCACCACCCCCACTCCGGAACGGGAAGAGTTCCTGGCATTGTATTGCTCTGCGACCTCTTCTGTGTCCGGTACCATTATACAAACTAATTACAATGCACTATGAGTTTAACAGCAAACATATATCCGTCTACAATCGCTTTAGCCGGAAATCCCATCAAGCTGACTATAAACTCCAGTTCAGTAGTCAGCTACATTATTCGTCAGGCCGACCGCACCATCTTTTCCGGAAGTGGTGAAGGTGAGTTCTCTGTTTTTCTTCAGGATATCCTTTCAGGTATTCTCAGTCCCAAACATCTGCTTAACGAATCCACTGATATATTACTGGCCGATTCTACTTCAGCTACAGATATTGCCATTAGTGTCCAAAACACCCAGGGAGAAACTAAAACTCTTTCTCTGAAAGCAGTTATCGGAGGCATCAGCAAGCGGCTATTACGCCGTCTGTTAGATGAAAATAGCAATATATTCACTTGGAAGCTGCTCAATTCATCGGTCAATTTCTTCAAAACCACCCGTACCAACGGGCGGATCATCACCATCCGAGAAACCGAACTCCTACCTATTCCTTTCCTTTATCCGGATGGTGCATTAAAAATAGTTGCAGCCGGCATTGAAACCTCTTTGTCCGGAACAGCCGGACAGCCGGTAGCCCTTAACCTATATCGGCTCCGGCAAAAACTGTTTCAAACTAATCAAAAGTTAGCTTCTGTTTTCGATATCTATTCCGGATCAACCAAAAGTTGTACTATTGTCATCACTTCCGGAACAGTATCCCGTGAGCGTTATTTACTTGAATTTCTCAACTCCTATGGAGCCTATGAACGCATTGAAGTCACCGGTATCGGTAACATCGAGTCTGAAATTGAGTCCGACTCCACTTATCAGATTTACGATGAAAGCATTGATGATTATATCGAGGCCCGCGAGCGACAGTCTGCCCGTGACAAGCTTCAGGTCGAATCAGGATATCGCAATACCGAAGAACTTGTGCATTTAATGGATATGCTTGCTTCCGATGAAATAAAGATACTCGGACTTTCCGGACGAAACATCAGGGTAAATGCCGTAGCTGACAACCTCACCCATGCCATACGCTCCACTGTACCAGAAAGCATTAAAATGACTCTTCATTTCGTTGACTCCGATGTTCGCTACACCGGATCACTTTCAGAGGACGAAATAGGAAACCCCCGTATACATACCGAACAGTTCACACCTCAATTTAATTGATATGGCCGATCAGCAACAAATTATAGATGAACTCATTGACTACATTGACAAAGCAGTACTCAAGCACAGTGTCTCTAACCGGCATGTGGCAGAAGTGCTATACTGGTTGAATGAAGGATTAAAGAAAGTTTCTACTGATGGTTTAAAAGATATCTTTATCAGTAAAAAGCAGATAGACGAAACCAATTTTTTACTTCGTCTTCTGGGAGGTGTCGAATTTAGCAGCGGGGATGATCCCTACAGAATCACGCAAAAAGGCGAAGCTTTCCTAAAAAAGTTAACTTTAAATGGTGGTCTGATAGAATATGATCCGACCGAAAGAGTTTGGAAACTGAACGGTAATATGCTGATCTCAGGTAACATTACTTTCGGTTGGGACAATGGCACATACACCGCACCAACTCTTCTCGACCTACTCCCTTACGACCCGACTACCCTGTCAAAAGAGGGCGGCCGACTGTCTGTGATCAATGTCGGTTCTGACTTTGATGAATTGGCCATGTGGGGCGTCCTCAGTAAAGAAGGTGTTCAGCAGATCGACAAGTCACATTTGTCCGGTGCTCTTGCCGGATATGCGACAGAGAAATTTGTCACAGATAAAGGCTATATCACTTCCTCCGCTCTTACCGGCTACGCTACGGAGACTTTCGTCAGAGAGAACTTTGTAACCCTTGCCGGTGCCCAGGAGATTACCGGTGAAAAAGATTTCACCGGCGGACTGAAAGTGAACGGTGGCCTGCTCGATTACGATCCGACCGAAAGAGTTTGGAAACTGAACGGTAATATGCTGATCTCAGGTAATATCACTTTCGGCTGGGACAATGGAACATACACAGCTCCGACCCTTCTTGATCTGTTGCCTTATGATCCGGCTACCCTGTCAAAAGAGGGTGGCCGGCTGTCAGTAATCGGCAGTGCCGGTTCAAGCTTCGACGAATCCTCCATGTGGACCGCACTCTTGAAAAGTGGTTCTCAACAGATCGACAAGTCACATCTGGATACAGCTCTTGCCGGATATGCAACAGAGAACTTTGTACATACGAACCTTAATGCCCTGAAAGGAACCGGTCTTCCAACTACGGAAGGATATCGCAATGTTACAGAGATAGCCAATACCCTGCTTACCTTTCTCACCGGATCAGATACCGACTCGACAATCAACAAATGGAAGGAACTTGAAGCGTTCCTGGCCGGATTCTCCGAAACGGATACCCTTGCTACTGCTCTATCTGTCAAAGCGGATAAAACCCGTAGCATTATTACCGGCACCGGTCTTTCCGGGGGTGGTGATTTGTCTGCGGATCGTACCTTGTCCCTTTCTCCTTCCGGAATAAAGGCCGGTACATACACTAAGCTCACCGTTGACGCTTATGGTCGTGCAACGTCCGCATCAGGGTTGATAGCCTCTGATATCCCCACTTTAGAGATTAGCAAAATCAATGGTTTACAGGATCGTTTGAATACCTTCGTCACCCTTGCCGGTGCTCAGGAGATTACCGGTGAAAAGAATTTCACCGGCGGTCTGAAGGTAAACGGTGGCCTGCTCGATTACGATCCGACACATAAAGTCTGGAAACTGGATGGTAACCTGTTGATCACAGGTAGCACAACCTGGAATGCGGTGGGCGATTATACTGCTCCGACCCTTCTCGACCTGCTACCTTATGACCCGGCCACTCTGTCGAAAGAAGGTGGCAAACTTTCCGTTATCGGTGGCGGTGGAAGTGGCGGTGGTGGAAACATAATGTTGAATGGCACACTCTATGAAGCGGCTAACGGAGTCATCACACTGCCTGATTTATATCAGAAAACACCTAATGGAACCGCATCACAATTTCTCAAAGCTGATGGTAGTCTGGATTCCAACCTTTATGCATTAGCGTATGGTGGTGACCAAAACAGTATTCAGTATTCAAGTAAATCTAATTACTTAAGAGTTATTGATAGAAGAAATGACACAATACTTCCAACCTCTTATGATAATTATAATATTAGTGGCTTATTTCATATGTCTGGCATGCCATCCTCTAACTGGTGGTCAGGTATTCATGTGAAAGGTTGGGGAGAAGGTTATGCTACCTGGGAACTTGTTGGGCCTTCTTCAACAGATAACACTAATAATAGATTATATTATAGGGATGGCAAAGGTTCTTCTTGGGCTACTGATTGGAAAGGTATAGCTTTTCTTGAAGATTGTAATAAAGTTGCAACTCCTTACTTTGAGGGACAAAATATATATTCAGACTATGGGTGGTGGGTAGTTGCTTTATGTAAACTTAGTCCTGCTGATTCTGAATATAATTATGCAAGCGGTACTATGTTTTACAGAAGAGGAAATGGCATTTATCCCAATGGTTCTGTACAATTTAATGTTATCAAAAGGTACAATCAAACAAATGTTAACTTTGGCGTATTATACAATGGCTATGGTATAAATGAAGGTGAAGATGCTCCAAAGCCTTGTACATTTACTTATAATGGAGTTAAATATGCCGGTCTTAAATGGGCGTCTGCTGCAAGTTTAGATAGTATCAAAACCCTTATATATGATATAAGTACTACAGGATTACCGTTTTATGTTAAGTATTTCAATTCTCAGAGTGGAGAGGTATTTAACACCGAAATAAAAAATTCTATCGTTGAACTTGGAAGTGATATATCTGGAACTGGACTTGGTACAATAGGAACTATTAGAATATTAAATAGAAAGGCCATTGATATTAAAGGAGAAGACTGGGGATATATTCAACAAGCAAGTGCTGATAGAATGTTCCATGTTGCAGTAGCTAAAAGCACTCAATCTGGTCTTGGAGGAGGACTTGGCAACTATGAAATCAGATGTAACGGAACCAGTGAGGAAGGTATATTTGTGAGATACAGTGGTTCATCTTATGGCAAATTAGGGGTCGTTAATAGAAATGGTCAAGAATCAAGTATTAGCTATTACAATAATAATACAGCTGTAGGTGCAGATAAACCTTTATGGACTGTAGGTGCCGGTATCAGAAATGCTTATAGTTTCGATTGGTGGTTTGGAACTAATGGATATAGAATGACTCTTGATTCAGATGGAAAACTATTTATTAATAGAACAAATAACAATGAAGGTGGTCCTTCTGTTAGTTTGGCTATTGGAGACAGCGATACTGGTTTACATTGGCA
>OGOV01002737.1_pt1 | contig 12814 bp, 10 predicted proteins | sample 1552711 | NCBI WGS metagenome assembly OGOV01 (sample SAMEA2580216, study PRJEB22360) | human gut metagenome | biome: human gut; feature: human-associated habitat; material: faeces | place: Denmark | collected 2008/2010 | reverse complement strand
TGGACGCGCCGTACGGCGGCAACGACGAGCGCGAGCAGACGCTGAACCAGCTGCTCACCGAGATGGACGGCTTCGAGGGCAACACCGGCGTCATCATTCTGGCCGCCACCAACCGTCCCGAATCCCTTGATCCGGCCCTGACCCGACCCGGTCGTTTCGACCGCCGTGTACCCGTGGAGCTGCCCGACCTGCTGGGGCGCGAGGCCATTCTGAAGGTGCACGCCAAAAAGATCAAGATCGCCGAGGACGTGGACTTCAACAAGATCGCCCGTATGGCCTCCGGTGCCTCCGGCGCCGAGCTGGCCAACATCGTCAACGAGGCCGCCCTCCGCGCCGTCCGTGACGGACGCCGCTTTGCCACCCAGGCCGACCTGGAGGAGAGCATCGAGATAGTCATTGCCGGCTACCAGAAGAAGAACGCCATTATGACCGATCACGAGAAGCATATCGTGGCCTACCACGAGATCGGCCACGCGCTGGTGGCGGCCAAGCAGACCAATTCCGCCCCGGTGCAGAAGATCACCATCGTGCCCCGCACCTCCGGTGCTCTGGGCTATACCATGCAGGTGGAGGAGGGCAACCACTACCTGATGTCTCAGGAGGAAATGGAGAACAAGATCGCCACCCTCACCGGCGGCCGCGCCGCCGAGGAGACGGTGTTCGGCACCATCACCACCGGTGCCAGCAACGACATCGAGCAGGCCACCAAGCTGGCCCGCGCCATGATCACCCGCTACGGCATGAGCAGGGACTTCGACATGGTGGCCATGGAGACGGTGCAGAACCAATATCTGGGCGGCGACACGTCTCTGGCCTGCTCCGCCGAGACCCAGGCGAAGATCGACCAACAGGTGGTGGCACTGGTGAAGCAGCAGCACGAGAAGGCGCTGAAGCTCCTCACCGACAACCGCGCCAAGCTGGACGAGCTGGCCGCCTTCCTGTACGAGAAGGAGACCATCACCGGTGAGGAGTTCATGGATATCCTGAACAAAAAATAAGCGAAACGCCCCCGGCGTCGCCGTGGGCGTCCATCGGAGGAATACCGCATGAAGTTCATCACGACACTGGCCGTCACCTTCTTCGCCGGTATGGGCGCAGGACTGGGCACCGGTTTTGCGGGCATGAGCGCCGCGGCGGTCATCAGTCCCATGCTCATCACATTTCTGGGCATGGACCCCTACATGGCGGTAGGCATCGCTCTGGCCTCCGACGTGCTGGCCAGCGCCGTCTCCGCCTACACCTACCACAAAAACAAGAATCTGGACATCCGGAACGGCATCATTATGATGGTCACCGTGCTTCTGTTCACCGTGGCAGGCAGCTACATCGCCAGCCTGGTGCCCTCCCGCACCATGGGAAGCTTCTCCGTGATCATGACGTTCCTGCTGGGCGTCAAGTTCATCGTCCGTCCCGTTATGACCACCAAGGAGGCCATGCTGGGTGTCTCCGCCAAAAAGCGTGCCGTCCAGTCCGTGGTCTGCGGCATCGTCATTGGCTTCATCTGTGGCTTCGTGGGCGCAGGCGGCGGCATGATGATGCTGCTGATTTTGACCACGGTGCTGGGCTATGAGTTGAAAACCGCCGTGGGTACCAGCGTGTTCATCATGACCTTTACGGCGCTGACCGGCGCCATTTCCCACTTCACCATCGGCGGCGCGCCGGACTGGACGGTACTGGCGCTGTGCGTGGTGTTCACCCTGATCTGGGCCCGCATCGCCGCGGTATTTGCCAACAAGGCCGAACCTAAAACGCTGAACCGCGCCACCGGCGTGGTGCTGGTGATCCTCGGCGCCGCCATCATGACCTTCAACCTGTTGAAATAATATATAAACAGCACCCTGGTTGGGGTGCTGTTTTTTCATTCATATATCGCTGCGTTACATACATATCCATCATTTTCCAAAATCACTAACGTATATTCATGGCGCTTCCCATCCAAAAAGCTCGTCGCTTCCACAGAAAACGTTGCAGATGGACAATCGTACTCTGCCTCATTGTCCATAGCAGCTGTATATATTTTCCCAATTTCTGCTTCAAACTCCCGATGTTCCATTCCTACTTTTGCATTATTAAATATAATAGCATTGTCTTGATTCGAGACAACTCCACATATCCTATCGCCGCTTTCTGTTGTCCCATCAAAGGTTGAAATATCTGTCGGGGCAAAAAGGAAACTATACGGACACCCGCTTTTCTCCGTGTAGAACATATAGTGTCCTCCACTAAAGCTGTCAACTATGTAATCCGTACCATACCAGTTCTCTATGTCTGCCACAGTAAAACCAATATGGTCGAGCATCGTCTCTGGCAAAGCAGTCTCCTGATGCGTAATGACCTTCTCCCTCTCCTTGCTATCCGGCCCAGTACTCAGTACCCGAAACACCCACAATGCTGCCAATACAGCCAACACGATGCACAGGAACTTTTTAAAAGAAAACGGATGCTCCTGTTGGTATTCGCGCACCATCCTCTCTGCCATTTCCTGCGGGCTATCTGCTCCGTGGTTCGTTCGTGAACGTGCGTATGCTGCTGCCTGCGCCTGTCGTTTTTGCTCTTTTTGTTCTTTCCTCTGCCTCTCGCGTTCCCAATACGCACGGTCAGCTTCTTTATGTTGCTGCTCCGCTACTTCGCGCCTTTGCGCATCCACTTCACGCTGGAGTTCATATTGTAGCCTTTGGTTTAGATTCTCTCTGTCGCGGCAGAGTCTCTTCCTCTCCATCATCCGTCTTTCGCGATCTTTTTCCAACGCAGCAATTTTGCTTTTCTGCGTATCAATATCCCTCTGGCGAGATTTTATGATACTTTCCGATTTACAATTTCGTAAATCCCGTGTACGTTGGTCTATCACGTCCTGGCAACGTTTTTCTTCTGCAAAAATACGCTCTATCGCCTCATCTACGCTACTTATATCTCTGTCTTTTCTCTCCAACTCACGGCGATAACGATCGGCTTCCATAGTATTATCCCCTTTCACCTATTAACCCCGCCAATTCGCAACTGGATATACGGAGTATTTTGCGTTAAATGCTTCAAGCAATCGATGTTCCGCTGCTTTACAGTCTTCAATTTCCTCCCACTCACAAACCAATTCTCTAAAGCCTTCTATTTGGAAAATAGCACGTCCTCCACGATGGTCATTGCCCCCACCAAATCCATATAAAAGGTATTGCCGTATACGCTGGCGCAGCCCCCTCCTCCCTCCAGCTTTTCCAACATACAACAATTTCGAATACCCTGATTGTTTATACTTGTCCGTCAATGTCTCCACATCGTAAGTATCCGCAGCTGGATGTCCCTCAATTCCTTCAACAAAACGAAGTTCCATCTCCGCAGGCAAAATGATTTTGTAAACCCCATGGGTTTCTGGCACGTTTTTCCCACACTCATTCCAATGGTCCCATAAGTTTCCTAATGTTTCGCAGCCGTTCATGTCTCCACTCCTCTCTTTAAGAATTATAGCAATTTCTTTCGTGCTTGTATAGTGTATCATAATCGATCCGCTGTCCCGAAAAACGGGCAGTTCAACTTTTTATCAAAAAGAAACCCCCATTCCATTGGAATGGGGGCTTCCTTCTTCACTTATTCTGCTCATACAGCACGGCCAGACCCCGCAGAATGAGGTCTGCGGCCATATGCATCTCATGCCGACAGGCCGGCGCGATCACCGGCGCGATGCCGCCGGTGGCCACCACCGTGGCCTTTCGGCCAAGCTCGGCCTCCATCCGGTCGATCAGTCCGTCCAGCAGCAGTGCCGAGCCCAGCACGCACCCGCTTTGCATACACGTCAGCGTATCGTCGCCGATGGCTCTCTCCGGCACCGCCAGCGGGATATCCGGCAGCAGCGCCGTGCCGCCCGCCAAAGACGACAGCGCCAGGTTTGCCCCCGGCAGGATGGCTCCGCCCCGGAACGCTCCCTGCTCATCCAGCACCGTCACTGTGGTGGCGGTACCCATGTCGACCAGCAGCAGCGGCGGCTGATACAGATCCAGCGCGCCCACGGCGGCGGTAAGCAGGTCCGCGCCCAGCGTCTCCGGCCGCTTGATACGCACCGGTACGCGGCAGCGGACATTCCCGCCCACCACCAGCGGCTCTTTTCCGGTCAGCAGCCGCGCCGCGCCCTGCAAAGCCCGGGTCACCGGCGGCACCACCGAGGAGATGATGACCTGTTCCACCTCCCGCCTGTCCACCTCCGCCAGCTCCAACAGCTGGCTCAGTGCCACGGCGTAATCGCCCACGGCGTTGTCCCGCCGCGTGGCGATGCGGAAGCTGCGGCGCACCTCGCGCCCCTCCATCAATCCCACGACCACATGGGTGTTTCCCACATCCAAAGCCAGTAGCATACGCGCGCCTCCCGTCTTATGCGTTGGTCTTGCGGGCAGCCAGCTTGCCCCGGCTGTACATAACGGCCTTGGCGATAGCCGCGCCGGTGATCAGACACACCACGCCCTCCACCAGTCCGTTCACACCCACGAAGGCGATGACGAACAGGAACGCATTGGCGCTGCCGAGGGCGGCCACAAAGCCCTGGATATAGTCGGTGTTGTAGAAGCACAGACACAGCGTGGTCATAAACAGCACCGTGTTGCACAGCGCGCCGATCAGGCCCGCCGCGCCGAAGGACCACAGGTTCGTCTTGTCCAGCTTGTTCAGGCCCTTGAAGGCCACGCCGCACAGCCAGCCCGCCAGAATACGGGTGGGCACGCACACCAGGAACGTGTAGATGGGGTTGATGCCCAGCAGCACCGCACCGAACTGGCTCCTGCCGAAGCATTCCCAGAAGCTGATGCAGCCGAACACGCCGCCCAGAATGGCGCCGCTGGCCGGCCCCATGACAATGGCGCCCACGATCACCGGCACCATCAGCAGCGTGATCTCCAGCCCCGGCATCTTGATCATGCCCAGGCCCGTCACCTCCAGCAGCAGCATGATCGCCACCAGCACGGAAATGCGTACCAGGTCATGCACGGTGTATTTCCCGCGCTTCGTTTCGTTATTCATATTGTTACCTCCTGCTGCCGCCTCCGTCCAGCAGAGTGCGGCGCTCGCACGTATGATACCACATTTTCGCGTTTTTGCAATAGCTGATTTCAAAAAAGTACCCCCGGCTTCGCCGGGGGTACTGGTCGTATGCCGCACGATCGGTCCGGCGAAGCCGGGGTACTGGTCGTATGCCGCCGTATGGCCGGCGCGGTCAGCGCTTCTTTCTGCTCATCCAGGCCATGCCGCCCACGGACGCCAGCGCCATGCCGATATAGGCCCCGATGCCCGCGTCGAACGTGGTGGGGCTGTCCACCCCGCCGATGGTGAAGTTCATCGTCACGTTGCCCGCGTCGGACAGAATGGTCACCGTGTGCCTGCCGTCCTTCAGCGTCCGCAGATACACCGCCTTCAGATAGACCGCGATGCCGCCGTTGTCCTCGGCGACGTAGTTGGCCGCGGCGATGGTCCTGCCGTCCACCTGCACGCCCTTAAAGCCGCTGAACGCCGCCGTGCTGCGGAACGTCAGCCCGTAGATGCCGGAGGTGTAATCCGTGGCGCTCTTGGCGGCATCAGCCGTCTTCACCGCGGAAATTCCGGGCGTGGACGCGCCGCCGTAGTAATACCCGCCGCCGGAGCTGCTCTGCGCCGCCGTGCTGATCACGAACGGCGAGAAGCTGCTGGTCTTGAAGCAGATACCCCACTGTGTGTACTCACCGGTCAGCTCCTCCTTCAGTACCTCTGCATCCGTATAGTGATAAATGACAGGCGGTTCTGTCCGCTTTTGCGCTTCTTCCCATGTAAGCCCCACATACTCGTAGGGAACAAAGACAGTATACTCGCCAGAGAAACCGCTGACAGTCTGCCCGTCCCTTTCCACCGTAAGGCGCATATAGTGGGCGTTCTCATTGTCCTGCGGGAACATACGGCACTTGAGCGTCAGGGCAGCATCATTTGATTGCAGTGTAGGCTTATCCACCGCACTGGTTACCTCGCTCACGCTCTGTGTCTGCACCGTATGCACATAGGGCGTCGCGTTGAAGTACACATACTCTACCTTGGTAGTTCCATTAGCAAACTTCCACTCAAAAACACAGCAGTTTACGCCGGTGATGGTATTCCCGACATAATAGGACACATCGCCTATCTTCTGCTCCTTGAGCGTATTGGGCGTAACGCGAATCGGGCCGGAAACGGCAGACCACTCCTTCTTCGCAAGCCAGTCCTTCATGGAAGTAACCTCCCCCTTTGCACCGGCATCATCGGCCGCCCCCGGTTCCGTGGAGGTTCCGTTGCCTACCATGCGGTACTCTGTGGCGCCCTCCGGCGCTGTGACGGTCACATAGGACGCCAAGACCTTTTCCAAATCCAACAGCTTGGTGCCGTCAAGCTGCGCCGTCACAAGGCCTTTGTTCACGGTAAAGGTCACGCCCTCTGCCGTCGTATAGGTCTTAATGCGCTGGTTGTCTGCCGGTGTACCCAATTTGTTCAGCCAATTCTTTCCCTCGCCGTACGGCTGGTCGGCACCCTCGTCTAAGGTGAAGGAAATGTTAGACATTCCGGTAGTGTCGATCACGTTGGTAAAGTAGTCAGCACTCTTGTCCTTCCAACTGATGATCTCACGGCTGGTAGAGTTAAAGGAGCTATTTCCGGGCAGCGCCATTATCTCGTCGTTATTGACACTGTTCTGGAATCTTGCCACATAGATACCATTTGTGATACCGCGGTCATTTTCATATTTTAGCTGCGCCTTTCTCTCCGCAATGACAGTTTCGATTTCTTTGTCGCTGCCGTCGACCCAAGTCCAATAGTCAGGTCGCTGGCCTTCTCCAATATAGATAAAGGTGTAATACAGTGCGGCAAAATCACGCTTATCGCCGCCGGTATAAATGCTTTTCCATCTATCTGCCGTCAGTCCTTCATTGAAGCTGACAGTCAGTGTGTTGGTCTCCTTATTCCAAGACAGGAGCACCACGTCCTGCAAATATCCGGGCACGGTGACCCGCACGGCGGTATTCTCGGAAAGCAGATAGTAGCCATCCGCTAATATATTCAGCTTGTCGAACATAGCCAGTAGCCAAGGATTGTTCTGCACAGCGAACCACTGTGCGTCCATGCCAAGCTTATTCCAAGCCGCCTGAATACCGGGAGGGCTGTTCCTATTCGTCCACTTTCCGTCTACTTGTTTAAAATTGTCATTGATAAACGTCTGTACCTCTCCGGCAAAGTGCGGCGGGCCATCCTGACCGCCTTGGCCTCCGGAGGTCTCATGGACATTAACACACAGTGCATATTTTACATTATCTGCCGTGAATATCACAAAGGACTCCCCCGGCTCGCAGTCACCCGCGACGGAAATAGTCAGCGCACCGTCCTTCGCTGAGGCAGTCAACCCCGTTTTCGTCGTAGAGTCTACTGCGAATCCGGTAAGTGACGTAAAGCTATCGCCGGTTTCTTCGATATGTGTGCGCTTGAATATCTGACCGAAGGTCACGCTGTGCCCCTGATCAATGCCTGTACCGCTGTAATACTTTTGCTCCTTTTCTACGTAGAAAAAGCACTGCTCTGTACCCGCAGGCCACCGGGGGCCATTGTTTTCCTGCTGTCCCTGCTGCGGCACATTTTCTTCTTCCTCGTCGCCGGGGGCGGCGAGGACGGGGGTACAGAGGGACAGGGTGAGTATCAGGGTCAGCAGGAGGCTAACTGCTTTTTTCATATTCCTCTCTCCTTTTCCGCCAAGAGAGTTCGTTTCAGCCCGCTGAAACGTTGAAAGGGAGTATACTCCCTTGGCGGCACATAATTACTCCTTCTTTATACCACTTTGCCGTCTTTGAAACAATATGCAGGAAGGGAATACTCTTTTTTTGGCTTAAAGGTGCAAAAACAGCCGGGCTTTTTGTGCAAAAGTCCGGCTGTTTTCGGTTATTCCACCATGGGCTGTACGCCGCCCGTGGGCAGTATGGGCCGGCTGATGGGAACGCTCCCCAGCATCAGCTGGTACTCACCGTCCAGCATCAGCTGCACCTGCGTCACATCCTCCAGTGAGCACAGCGAGTCCACCAGCCCCTGTATCATGCGGTTCTGCGCCTCCGCGTCCTCCGGCAGCAGCGCCGCCACGCTCCCCGGCAGGTTCAGGTAGCATATCCCCTCCTCCGTGCTGGCGTTCAGGGCCGTAAAGCCCTCCGGCAGCAGCGGATACAGGTCCGCGTAGCTGTCCAGCGGCCGTTCCGTCAGCGCCTTCACCACCGCCTGGGCCACCGTCTCCCCCTCGTACACCGTCAGCCGGCGCTCCTCGCCCACCAGCGTACCGCCGCCGTCCGGGAAGTACAGCTGCACCTTCACCGTCCGCACCACGTCGTCCGGGCTGGTCAGCAGCACCTCCTCTGAGGTGTACACCTCGCTGGTCCGGTCCGCAGGCAGCTCGCCCGCCACCGTCAGCCGCACGGCGTAAATGCCGTCCAGCTGCATCAGCGACAGCGTGATGCAGTAGTCCGCGATGGTCCGGTCAATACCGATCAGCTGGTCGTATTCGCTGCTCATGTCCACCGACACCGTTCCGCCGGTGACGGTACAGCTCAGCAGCTGCGTCCCCACGGGTATGGGCGCGATGAATCCCTCCGCCGTGCAGCCGCCCAGCAGCAGCTCCATGATGTACTGCGCCTGCTGCTGGCGTCCCCGGTCCCCGGCGGTGATATCCGCCCAGGGGATGGCGATGCCCTGCACGGCGTCGCCGCCGCCGGCAGATTTGTTCTGCTCGCTCAGGTCCGCCGGGCAGTACAGCCGCAGGCTCCCGCCGTCCGCCGTCTGCTGCTCGCCGCAGGCGCACAGGCTCGCCGCCAGCACCGCCGCCAGCAGCAGGGAAATGATACGCTTTTTCATGCCTCCTCCCCCCTTTCCGCCAGCGGCAGGTACACGGTGAACACCGTGCCCACGCCGTTTGCGCCGTGGCCGGCGGAGATGGTACCGCCCCGGTTCTCGATGGTGTCCTTCACGATGGACAGCCCCAGTCCCGTGCCGCCCACCTCCCGCGAGCGCATCTTGTCCACCCGGTAGAACCGGTCAAAAATATGCGGCAGGTCCTCGTCCGGTATACCGATGCCGTTGTCGCTGACCGTCAGCACCACCTTGTCCCCATCCACATGGGCCTCCGCCCGGACGAATCCGTCCTCGGCGGCGGAGTACTTGATGGCGTTCTCCATCAGGTTGTACAGGATCTGATGTACATCGTCGTCGGTGGCCAGCGCCACGGCATCCTCGTCCGCCGCGCCGGATACGGTCACGCCCTTCTCCTGGGCCACCATGGTCAGCATACGCTCCACGCGCTCCAGCACCGGCCTCACCGCCACGGGATAGGGCTGCTGCACCACGCCGCTATCCAGCCGCGTCAGCCGCAGCAGGTTCTCGGTAATGCGGCTCAGCCGTTCCGCCTCCCGCCCGATGTCGGTGACGAACTCCTTTGTGGTCTCCTCGTCCATGTGATCCGTCTGCAGGATGGAGTCCGTCAGCAGCCGTATGCCCGCCAACGGCGTTTTCAGCTCGTGGCTGGCGTCGGAGACGAACCGCCGCCGGGCGTTCTCCGTGGTCTGCAATCGGTCGGTCAGGCTGTTGAATTCCGCCGCGATCTGGGCGATCTCGTCGGTGCCGCTGGCGTCAGCCCGGTGGCTGTACGCGCCCTCACGCACCTTGCGGATGGCCTGCAAAAGCCCGCTGATCTGCCGGGTCAGCATCTGGCTGAGCACGATGCTCAGCCCCGCCACCAGCAGGGCGATCAGCAGCGAGATAATGAGCAGGTTGTGCCGGAACGCCTCCAGCAGCTCCGACTGCTCCGTGTCGTAGTCATAGGCGTACACCGCGCCCACGATCTGGTTGTGATACACCACAGGCGTGGCCACGCGGCTTAAAAACGCCGTGCCGTCGTAGCTGCAATAGCTGGCGTCCTGTCCCCGCAGGGCCACCGCCACCACGGAGTACAGCGCGTATTCGCCCACGGCGTTGCTGCCCTGCCGGGTGTCGTACAGCACCAGCCCCGCGCTGTTGGTCACCATGATACGGGCCGCGCCGGACTCGTCCAGGCCCTCCAGCGCCGCCTGCACATTCTCCACCGTCAGCTTCTCCAAGCCTATCATCGCCGACTCGATGACCTTCGCGGTGCTCTTCAGGTTGTTCTGATTGGAGGCCACCATCATGTTCTGGCTCACCAGCAGCGGATAGGAGTTCAGCAGGATCAGCACCGCCGCGATGACCAGGATATAGCTCAGGCTGAACTTCAGCTGCAAGGTCGCCTTGCCCCGCAGCTTGCGTATACCAAGGCCCAGGCGCTGCCGCATAGTCTGCGCCTGCGGGGTCTGGTCCGTATTTGCTGCCGCCGTGTCACACGGTGGGCTGTTCTTCTCCCTTAAAATAGTAACCAACTCCCCACTTCGTCATAATGTATACCGGGTTGGCGGGGTCCGGCTCCAGCTTTTCCCGCAGCCGTCGGATGTGCACGTCCACCGTCCGATAATCTCCGGCGTAGGAATAGCCCCACACCAGGTCCATCAGGCTCTCCCGGCTGTACACCCGCCGGGGGTTTTTCATCAGCAGCTCGATCAGGTCATACTCCTTTGCGGTCAGGTCGATGGTCTTTCCGTCCCGCAGGGCCACCCGCTGCTCCGTGTCCAGGCTCAGGTCGCCCACGGTCAGCAGCGGCGTGCGCTGGCGGCTCTGGGCCGCCTGGTTCCCGTTCATGGACCGCCGCAGCAGTGCCCGGATGCGTGCCTTCAGCTCCAGAATGTTAAAGGGCTTCGTCACATAGTCGTCCGCGCCGCAGGCAAAGCCCATCAGCTTGTCGCTGTCCTCGCTGCGGGCGGTCAGCATGATGACGGGCACATCGGAAAACTCCCGTATCTTCATGCAGGCGTCGCTGCCGGACAGCCCGGGCATCATCACGTCCATGACGATCAGGTCGAAGTTCTCCTTCTTCTCCAGCTCCACGGCGGCCGCGCCGTCATAGGCGGTCATCACCTCATACCCCTCGTTCTCCAGATTGAACTTCATGCCCTTCACCAGCAGCTTCTCGTCGTCTACCACCAATATCTTCATTCCTGCGTATCCTCCGTTATGATGTGATCTTGTATGCTCTCCACGATGGCCTGTCCGATTCCCTCCACCCGCGTCAGGTCCTCCGCGCCGGTATAGGGTCCGTTGGCCTCCCGTTCGTCCACGATCCGCTGGGCCAGCACCGGGCCGATCCCCGGCAGGCCGTCCAGCTCCTCCGCGCTGGCGGTGTTGATGTTCACCTTCAGCAGCGCGGGCGCAGCCTCCTCCGGCGGCACGGCGCTGATGTCATAGCCGCCCCGCGCCTGCCGCGGCGTCAGCAGCCACGTCAGTGCCATCGCCAGGACGAACAGCACCGTCAGTCCCAGCAGGAACACGTCCGTCTTTGTCAATTTTATCCGCTTTCCCACAGTTGACTACCCCGCCTCTTTTGCTTATAATAGGTCATGGACATACCGGCCCCATGCTCCGGACGGGGCCGTCCCCCTATATTATAGCATACATGGAGAAAAAGTCACATGAAAATCCGTCGTTTTATTGCTGTTTTTTTATCTGCCCTGATTTTATGCGGAGTTCTGACCGTTCCCGCCGCCGCGCTGGAGGATCCGGCCATCCGTGCCAAGGCCGCGCTGCTGGTGGAGGCCGAGACCGGCACGGTACTCTATGACAAAAACAGCCACGATGAGCTGTCCATCGCCAGCACCACCAAGATCATGTCCGCCCTGCTGATCTTCGAGGCCATCGACCGGGGCGAGCTGCGGCTGGACCAGCAGGTCACCGCCACCGCCACCGCCCTGCGCGGCCTGCCGGAGGACGGCAGCACCGCCGACATCGTGGAAGGTGAAACGCTGACGGTGGAGCAGCTGCTGTACTGTATGCTGGTCATCTCCGCCAACGAGACGTGCAACATCCTGGGCGAAACGCTGTGCGGCAGCGTAGATGCCTTTGTGGAGCGCATGAACCAGCGCGCCCAGGAGCTGGGGTGCAAAAACACCCACTTTGCCAACACCACCGGCCTGACCCAGTCCGGCCACTACTCCTCCGCCTACGATCTGTATCTCATCACCCGCGAGGCCATGAAGCACGAGGACTTCATGACCATGGTGAACACCAAGTCCTACGAGATACCTCCCACCAACAAGACCGAGGAGGAGCGCGTGCTCCACAGCACCAACGCCCTGATCTCCAACTGGCGTCTGGCGGGCTATCTGTACTCCGGCGCCCAGGGCATTAAGACCGGCAGCACCGATGCCGCCGGCCAGTGCCTTGTCTCCTCCGCTGTCCGCGGCAGCCGCACGCTCATCAGCGTGGTGCTGGGCGCGGAGAAGGTCGAAAAGGAGAACGGCTCCGGCTACATCGTAGAGAGCTTTACCGAGACGGCCCGTCTGTTCGACTGGGGCTTTGACAACTTTGCCCCCCAGCAGGTGCTGGACGAGAATGAACTGATCCAGGAGGTCCCCGTGGCCCTGAGCAAGCAGGTCTCCACCGTGGCCGTCCACCCGGCGGAGAGCGCCGACGCCATGCTGCCCAAGGATCTGGATGTCAGTGCCCTGACCCGCACCGTCACGCTGGATGACGGCTCTACCCGGTCGGGTCTGGTGTGCTATTCCCTGGGAAACTTTGTCTCCAACCAAAGCCCTGCCACGGTCAATGTCAACTATACCGATACCACTGCTATTTTGAACCTGGAACTCACCAAAGACCCCGCAACGGGGGAAACGACCGTCTCCCATATCAATTACGTTCCTCTCCTGGTCCTCAACCGGGGGGCCAATGTCCAAGACCGCTACATCATTCTGGA
>OGOV01002736.1_pt1 | contig 12820 bp, 8 predicted proteins | sample 1552711 | NCBI WGS metagenome assembly OGOV01 (sample SAMEA2580216, study PRJEB22360) | human gut metagenome | biome: human gut; feature: human-associated habitat; material: faeces | place: Denmark | collected 2008/2010 | reverse complement strand
CAACGTCAAAGCGAATTCCCCTAAAGGTTGATGCGACAATTTTTCTATTTTCTAGAGCCATTGCAATAGCATCTGTTAATTGAATTTCGCCACCAACTCCTACTTTTGTTTTAGCGATACAATCAAAAATATCATTAGTCAAAATATATCTACCAACACAGGCCATATTAGATGGTGGATTGTCCTTGGGTTTTTCAATTATACCATTTATTTCGAAGTACTCAGATACTTTTTCTTTCGGGCTAACAATACCATATTTATACGCTTTATCATATGGTACTTCATTTACTCCTAAATAGTAGCATGGGTCTTCTTCATAATTTTTACAAAGACTACCAATACCATAAACCGGCTCGCCATTTTGATAAACGAAATCATCTCCCAAAATTAATGCAAAATCCTCACCCTTAGCAAAATCTTTTGCATAGTATACTGCATCACCTAAGCCCTTAGCACTTTCTTGGACTACGTAACTAATTTTGATTTTTTGTTCTATATTTTTAATTTCTTCAATTTCTTTATATACTTTACCATTTAAGTTTTTAACATATTCACTATTGGTATCAAAATAATCAATAACATCTTTTTGATTAGGGCCAATTATTATTAATGCTTCTTCAATCTTAGCATTTATAGCCTCTTCAATTAAATATTGAATAACTGGTTTGTCAATTATAGGTAGTAACGTTTTACTAATAGTTTTAGTTATCGGTAAAAATCTTGTTCCTTTTCCCGCAACAGGAATAACTACTTTTGTTATTTTTTTCATATAATCCTCTTATATTTCGTATCCTAATTCATTTAAAGTTTCTTTAATGATATTTTCTAATTCATCATAGTGTTTTTCGATTTCTTCAACTAATTTTAATTGGTTTCTAGCTCTTTCAAGATTAATCTTAGGACGAGTACGCTTTTGATAATTATTAAGAGCAAAATATTGGTCACCACCTAAATAGTCAGTTAAGAAACGCATTCCAAGTTCTAAAGTCATTATATAGTATCCTGATATCAAGAGTTTTACTTCCTCTTTTTCGATTACCTCTTTTATAGTTTCTAAAAAGCCTTTAGTAAATGCTCTAACAAGATCCATATTAATATTTACTTTAGATAAATCTACTTCATCCTCGGCTGCAGTTGAAGCACCTAAACGAAGAGCATCACCATAGTCGTAAACTAATGAGCCTTTCATAGCAGTATCAAGATCAATCAAGCATAGAGCTTCTTTACTATCTTTTGAAAAGATAATGTTATTAAGCTTAGTATCATTGTGAACTACTCTTCTTGGTATCCTTTTTTCCGCAAGTGCATCAGTAATTACACTCATTTTGTTTGCTCTTTTTTTGATAAATTCAATTTCTTTTTTGCATTCACTTGCACGATCTAAATCATCAATTTTTACTACATCTCTAAATGTTTCATAACGATACGGTGTATTGTGGAAATTTTTAATATTATCAGTTAAACAACGTGTATGAAAGCCTTCTAATAAATGTTGGAATTTGCCAACAGCTTTACCAGCTTCATAAAAAACTTCAGGATCGCTTGTTGTTTCATAAGTTTTTCCATCAATCCAAGTATAACAACGCCAATATTCATCATTTACGATTACGAAATTTTGATTTAGTTTACTTCTAACTAAAGTAAGGGTTGCATTACGATAATTTTCGCCTTCATAAATAACGCGATTACGAATGTATTCTGTAATAAGTTCAACGTTATACATAACGCCTATCGGGCTTTGAAATACGTAATCATTTATTTTTTGTAGAATATACTTTATTTCTTTAAATTCAACAATATATGTATCATTAATATGCCCTGAGCCAAATCTTTTGATATTCAACACTTTGGCTGGATTAAAATATTCCTTAACCACTTTTAGAATATTTTGGTCTTCTGTTAATGTGTTCATAAAGTTTTACCTTTTTCTTTCCTCTAGATTGTGCATTATTATATTCAGTTTTCAATTTAAATATTCTTAAGGTGATATAATTATACCAAATTTTAGCCTTTTTGTCAAAATAAATATGAACAACTATTGGTTGTTTTAGTTTTTTTATGATTACATTTGCCACAATTGTGAATTTTTGTTATAATAAATGTGATAGGAAGGTGTTATAAATGAAAAGAAATATAACAAGAATACTAGTAATTTTAGCAATAATACTAAATATTAGTTTTCTTTGTTCATGTGTACCTAGTGTAACTAAAGTAAGAACAAAAATGAATAAAGCAAACTACAATGGTGAAAGAATTTATTATGATGACTTAATGACATTTGATGAAGCAGGTAATAAAAAATATACTTTTGGAAAGAACATCAGAAACGCTAATTATATTTATTTTTTCACCAATAATGATAATGGCTTTACTGGCTATACACTAGAAACATTTAGAACAGAGCATCTATTTGTATTGTATTTTCAATCAAAAACTGACGCTGAAGATTTCTTAACTGGAGCACAAAAGGCCGTTAATTTAATTGTTAAAGACTTAGAAGAACAAAGAAATGTCATTAAAGAGATATCGTCTGAAGATAGTGATGAGTACAAAAAATATTCAAAAGCTATTAGAAATTTAAAAAACTATACATTTAAAGTATCTAACAAATGTGCATACTTAGGAACATCAGATATAGCAAGTGCTTTTGCAAAGTAGGAAATATTTGTATTGTAAAAAAGTAGTAATCAAATTATAGATTACTACTTTTTTTATTCATATGGCGTCCCTGAGACAATTCAAATATCCAACACCCAACTTAGGAGTTTTTGTAGTTGTTCGTGTCTATCTATGTTTGGGCGATTTTTTTAAAAATGAACGTAAAATTCACCTAAAAGCAAATTTTACGATCGTATGTTGTATGTTTACGAGTGCCTTTTGCAATGCTAAATATCTGGCAAGTGTACAAAAGATATACAAAATCAAATTATAAACTCGGCTACAATAGCGGCGTGATCGCTACCGGCTTTTATAGCTTTGTCATATAAATACTCGCAACTCGTTATCGTAAAATCGTTGTTAGAAAACAAAAAATCATACCGAACTGCACCTTTTCGTTTAATATTATGAGATACTGTAATTGGCTTCCCTTCCTCACAGTCTGCAATGTTCTTGTATTTAACAAACGTATCACACAAGCCTTTGTTTTTTACTTCATGAAAAAATATTTTTGCGCCCTTTCCATTATCAAAAAATTTCATTTTTTCGATATCATAAGAATCTATTTGCGGTTCGTTAGCATCAATTCCAATAATATCAGGAGAATATGAGTCTATAAACTCCGCAAATGAATCATATTGAACGGATTTTGCCATGTAATAATTACACCCCGTGATAGAATGAAGCGCCAAAATTTTCAGTTCTTTGCCATTCATATCAACTGTTGCATATAATGTTCTATCGGGAAACACATTTCGCTCTATTATGCCAGTTTCTTTTACTGATATGTTTTTGCTTAAAATTATCATAACGCCCAATTTTCTTGCGTCAGAATCAAATTTGCTTGGAGTACGATAATTTAGAGAGTAAATAATGGTGTTATCTTGATATTTGGATTTTATGTACTCATATACGTGAGGTTTGACCTCTTGTAGTAGAACACAATAATTGCCGTGCAAAAGAGAGAACAAAAAATCAAGTTTGCTTTCATGATTCCCCATATAACTGATATTCCAATTCACCACTTGAATTTTATTATTCATAATCCCACCTCGCGATTTGTTAATTTGTTTGTATAAATTGCATCATAGAATTGTGAATAAGTCAATCGCTTTTATAGGACACGAATTTTTGAAAATGCAATTTTAAAAAACAGGATAGGCGTAGAGTATAAATTGCAGTCACGGATATAATTTGCCACATACTTTATATTTTATGAAGTGAAAAACTAACCTTGTGTAAAAAGAAAAAAGGTAGCCGTTTTCGACTACCTTTTGAGAAAATGGCGTCCCTGAGACGATTCGAACGTCCGACACCCAACTTAGGAGGTTGGTGCTCTATCCTACTGAGCTACAAGGACATTTGTTACTTACCAGTATATTATACTATATATTTGTTTATTTGTCCAAAAATATTTCTTTAAAAAATAAACTAGAATGTCAGTTGACATTCTAGTTTTCTCTTACGATTAATTTTCCTTGATAATCTATAGTGTATGATTTTGTAGGTTGAACCTCAGAAGATATAATCTTTTTAGCTATTTCAGTTTCAATATTCTTTTGGATGAATCGTTTAATTGGTCTTGCGCCATAAGTAGTATTATAACTATTATCAATTACATACTTTCTTACGCCATCAGTAAATTCAACATTTATGTTGTTCTTTTCAAGTCTGTTGCGTAAATCATTTAATAATTTATCGACAATCTTGATTTGAACTTCTCTTGATAGAGGGTTAAACATAACTATTTCATCTATACGGTTTAAGAATTCGGGTCTGAAATGAGCATGTACCTCATTCATTACTAATTCATTTGCATTAGGGTCATGATTTAACAAGTATTCACTACCTAAGTTAGATGTCATAATAATTATTGTATTCTTAAAGTCTACAGTACGACCTTGTGAATCAGTTAACCTACCATCGTCTAGTATTTGTAACAATAGATTAAAGATATCACGATGAGCTTTTTCAACTTCATCAAACAATACAATTGAATATGGTTTTCTTCTTATTGCTTCAGTTAATTGACCACCTTCATCGTAGCCAACATATCCTGGAGGAGCACCGATTAATCTAGAGACTGAATGTGGCTCCATATATTCACTCATATCGAAACGAACAATATGGCATTCGCTATCAAATAGAGCTTCCGCTAAACTCTTGCATACTTCAGTTTTACCAACACCAGTTGGACCTAAGAATAAGAATGAACCAATTGGTCTATTTTCATCCTTTATACCAGAACGTTGACGAATAATTGCATCGCTTACTAATTCTAGAGCTTGGTCTTGACCTATTACTCGCTTTGCAAGAGTATCTTTTAAGTTAAGTAACTTTTCTTTATCGCCTTGTACTAACTTTGAAACAGGGATACCAGTAGATTTAGAAATGATTTCCGCAATATCATTTTCAGTTACTACTTCTGAAATCATCTTATCATTACCAGTTCTTGTTTCATATTCGTTAATTTCTTTTTCAAGTTCAGGGATAGTCTTGTAGATTAATTCACCTGCACGATTATAATCTGCCTTTAACAAAGCATCTTCATATTCTTTACGGTAATTTTCTACTTCTTTTTGTTTTTCCTTAACACTTGCAAGTTCGGCTTTTTCTTTCTTCCATTTTTCCATCATTGTGTTGAAATTAGTTTGTTTTGTATCTAATTCTGCACTGATTTTTTGTAAACGATCTTTTGATAATGCATCTTTTTCTTTTTCTAGAGCAGTCTTTTCAATTTGTAATTGAAGAATTTGTCTTTGTAACAAATCAAGTTCATTAGGCATTGAATTCATTTCTGTTCTAATTGAAGCACATGCTTCATCAATTAAGTCAATTGCTTTATCAGGTAAGAAACGATCGGTTATGTATCGGTTAGAAAGTGTTGCTGCAGCAATAATTGCAGGGTCGGAAATTCTTACGCCATGGAACACTTCAAAACGATTCTTCAAACCTCTCAATATACTTATTGTATCTTCTACAGTAGGTTCATTGATATATACTTTTTCAAAACGTCTTTCAAGGGCTGAATCTTTTTCAATATAATTACGATATTCATTTAAAGTAGTTGCACCAATACAATGTAACTCACCACGAGCAAGCATTGGTTTTAACATGTTACCAGCATCAAGGGCACCATCGGCACGACCGGCACCAACAATCAAGTGAATTTCATCAATAAATAGGATTAATTCACCATTCTTTTCCTTTATCTTATTAAGAACAGCTTTTAATCTTTCCTCAAATTCACCACGATATTTTGCACCAGCAACAAGCGCACCCATATCTAGTTCATATATATGACAACCCTTTAAGTTTTCAGGAACATCTTCTTTAACTATACGAGTTGCTAAACCTTCAATAATGGCAGTTTTACCAACACCAGGTTGACCAATTAATATTGGGTTATTTTTTGTTTTACGCGCAAGGATTTTTACAATACGCAATATTTCTTCTTCACGTCCGATTACGGGGTCGATTTTACCGGCCTTTACATCTTCAGTTACATCTCTACCAAATTTTTCAAGGATATTTTCATCTTTAGAGTAATCTTGCATTTCCATATATCTCACTCCTTTTAGCACTCTCATACCTTGTGTGCTAATATTATTATACCCTTTTTTTTGCATTTGTCAATACTTTATTTAAAAAAATTAAAATAATTTAAAAAACTTCTATTTTTGAAAAATAGAAGTCTTTATTTATTCTTTTATTCAGAACGTAAAGCATTAACAGGATCCATTTTAGCAGCTGCACGAGAAGGTATTAATCCCGAGAATAGTGTTAAGAAAATACTTAAACTAATCATAATTATAGCATGATACCACTTCAATGAAACCAAAGAATATATGCCAGTAAAATGACCTATTATTAAATTACCAATTATTTCTAAAATTAAAGTAATAATTATACCTATTATACCAGCTACTGCTCCAATAATAAATGTTTCGGCGTTGAATAGATGTCCAACATCTTTTTTACGACCACCAAGTGATCTAATAACACCTATTTCTTTTGTACGTTCAACAACTGATACATATGTAATGATACCGATCATAACCGTTGAAACAACTAACGATATGGCAGTAAAGACGATTAAAGAAGTTGTAACAACTGTAATTAGGGTATTAATCATTGAAATTACAAGTGATAAATTATCAGTGTAAGTGATAGTTGAGCGATCTGCTTTGGTTAAGGTTTTACCATTTACAACAATAGTTTCCTCATTATTCCATGCATCTAAATATTTTACTACTAAATCTTTAGTATCAAAATCAACAGGATATATCGATATGCCAGTTGGAATATTACTTCCGCCTACTTCATTTAGTGATAATGTGCACATTGTAGTTGAAGACGATGAACCACTACCACCGCCCATAATAGAACCCATCATACTTGCAAATCTTGATTGCAAAGATGTGCTGCCTACTAATCCAATGCCTTTTTTATCACCATTAAAATAGTAATCATATTCATAAACGATACCTGCTTTGATTCCTGGAGTAGAAGTGCCAGTTTCAGAATCATAATTTACTGTATATATACTAGTAAATTTATTGCCATCAATTTTTCTTAATTCTTCAGCAATTTGTGAATTCTTATTTACTGCTAATATATGATTAGTTAAGGCTTCTGTATAAAAGAATCCACTAGTTAATGATCCATAATTAACATTTTCCTTAGGACATAGAATACCAACAACTTGAAGTTCTACCGCATTCGATGTTGAACTATATTCATTATCCATATACGGGTTATAGAAGAATGGGTATGCAGAAGCAGGTTTTAAAATATTGTTGCCTTCATTTTTAGTATATATTGAGTTATTAGGATACCAATAGAATTTTTTATTTTTAAGTTCTTGGTAAGAAAATTTCTCTTTATCCAAAGCTGGGTTATATTTTGCATTATTTTTATCAAAGGCTTTATATGCTGCATTTAAAAATTCTTCTTCAGTGTAATAACCAAGTTGGGCTAAAATTAAATCAGAAACTTCACTGTTTCGATTAACTACTAACATTATTTCATTCTTTTCAGTAGCCATTTTACCATCGACTAAATCGTATTGTGATAACAAATATTCTTTATTAGGTAATAGTTGAGTAAATGCTTGTGAAAGGGTTGATACTGCAGATGAAGATTCTTTAAATTCAGTTTCTTCTAATAACGATGCATATATATTCTTAATAGTAGCAATTGACGTACTTCTTGTTTTATTATTAACCGTAAAATCAGTATAGATACTAAATGATAAATCAACACCATAATCAAATGCTAGTGATTCTAAATAAGAACTTGGCATATTTTTCAAATACGCAACGTAGTCTTCATTTATTTCATTAGTAACTAAAATTGAATTCATTTCTTCAGCTCTTTTTGCAAGTTTTTCTAAAATTGAATCAACATAAATATAATTAGATTCTTTTAAGATTCTTTTTTCTCACTTCGCGTCATTGAATTCATCATAGCATTTATATCGTATGCTTGTTCAGTAATTGTAATTGGATTACCGGACAACATATCTTCTTGCATACTATTTATGTAATCTGTTATACCCGATGATAAAGCTAAAACTACTGATACACCAATAATACCAATTGATCCCGCAAAACCAACCATCAAAGTTCTTTTTAACTTGCTCATTAAGTTACGCGCTGAAAGTCTAAATGCAGTCCAAAATGACATTTTAGCTTTTTCAGGGGTTGCTGAATTGGCAAACTTTTCTTTTTGTTCTTCTTCGTTTGAACAAACCATGCTATCACTTGATACTTCACCATCTAATAGTTTAACTATTCTTGTTGAGTATTTTTCCGCAAGGTCTGGATTATGAGTTACCATTATTACCAATTTTTCTTTTGATATTTCTTTTATTAAATCCATAATTTGTATAGAAGTTGTTGTATCAAGAGCACCAGTTGGCTCATCAGCTAATAGTATTTCAGGTTCATTTACTAAAGCTCTTGCGATAGCTACTCTTTGACATTGACCACCAGATAATTGATTAGGTTTTTTATTATATTGGCCTTTTAATCCAACTTTATCAAGAGCATTTTTAGCTTTTTCTACTCTTTCATTTTTTTCCATCCCCGCAATCGTTAACGCAAGTTCAACATTTTCTAAAATAGTTTGATGGGGAATTAAATTATAGCTTTGAAAAATAAAGCCAATACGATGATTACGATAAACGTCCCAATCGCGATCGGTAAATTCTTTAGTTGAAACGCCATTTATTACTAAATCTCCATCAGTGTATTTATCAAGTCCACCAATTATATTCAATAGTGTTGTTTTACCACAGCCAGAAGGTCCTAAAATTGAAACAAATTCATTTTTTCTAAAGTTTAAATTTATGCCCTTTAAAGCTTCAACTTTAGTGTCCCCCATAATGTAATCTTTCTTGATATTAACCAGTTTTAACATTATTCTACCTCCCTTTTATTTAATATAGTGTTTATTTGTTTAATAGTTGAAAAGAAAGCTTGGTATTTTTCTTCACCAATTTCCTCTTTTAATAGCTTTGCTTGTTCTTTATGAACCTTAAAAATATCTTTACATACTTGAATTGCTTTTTCAGTAGGGACAATAATAAAACTCTTTTTATTTTCTTCTACTTGTTGTCTAGTTATTAATCTTTTGAGTTGTAAACATACTAGTGCTTGAGAAATTGCTGATTTAGATACCTTTAATTCTTGCGATAGTTTAGATACATTCATTTTATCAATACTAGATAGTCCTATTATCATCAGTTCTAAATGATTGATTTTCAATTGATGACAAGCCTTTGAAGTTATTTCTTCAATATATTTATTCATTTTATAAACCTGGATTATTGTCTCATATTCACAATTCATAATACCTCCATATATTGTTAAGTTCTTAACAATATTAGTATACAATATTTAAATTCTTTTGTCAATAATTTATAAAAATGAAAACATTTTCAATATTTTATACTTATAATTGACTTTTACCATAATTTTAGTATAATATTATTGTACTATTTCATTGTCTTATTTTAACGTAAGCATTAATAGTAAGCATGATTTATTAATAAATAATTTCATTCGCCTTTATGTGAGATAGATTTGGCAATATGGCTTTTATGTGGTTCGATTCCACACTCAACATTTTTTTATAATACTTAGGAGTTAAGTATAACCTATCCTGTTAAAGAGAGAACTTTAAATCAATGAATTATTTATTGTATAGCATTATTAAGTTAATGCTATGCCTAGGGAAATGTGCTTGTGTAAGGAAGGATACCGTTTTTTAACTAAATAGTCATTTTTATATTTAGGTATAAAACCCATTATTTATCTTAACTAACTTAATTCTTTACCCCCATCACTTAGTTTATTACTTTTAGGAGGAAAATATATATGAAAATTTATATCAATAATAATCAAATGGGAGTTATCACTAAAAATTGCAAAGCAAAATCGCTACTTCCAGGTGCACGTCACATTGCCCCTTGGAAGAATTTAATAATTGTAAATGACAAGCTTAGCTACGAAGAAAGTGCTTTCTTATTCGATAACTATTCTTGTTCTAAAAAGTTAGTAGATAACACTGAAACATTAGTAGTGAAAGAAGGAGAGTTCGCAATTAGATTTGTAGATGATGTATATACTGGTTCATACAAACCTGGCACTTACCACTTTTTAAAAAGTAGTTCAGCTAAGGTAGTTAAAACTTTCGATAAAAATGTTCTTCTTATTAAGGATCTTCCAAATAGAATTGCCACAGATTTAATAAAGAAAGAAATTGCTACACGTGCTATCGTTGGTCCAAATGAAAAAGGAGCATTATTTATTAATAATAAATTCCATAAAATAGTTGAACCAGGTGAATATTATTTAAATAATCTAAACATTGCATTATCAGTAAAAGCATATCCAAGTAATATTACTACTATATTATCACAAAACCAAGAACTTTTAACAAAAGATAAAGTTAATCTACGAATTAACTTTTGGGTAGATTATTTAATCACTGATTTAGAAAAACTTGTTACAACAATTGGTGAATCATATTATGACCATCTATATAATTTAGTACAAATGGCTCTTCGTTCAGTTATATGTGACAAGACACTTGATGAAATATTACTAGAAAAAGAAAAGATTTCTAAAGATATTTTAAGTTATCTTAAATCATATGAATCTAAATACTTTGTTTCTTTCGAAGATGCCGGCATAAAAGACATCATTCTTCCTGGTGAAATCAAAGATATTCTAAATACTGTATTGATTGCGGAAAAACAAGCTCAAGCAAATGTTATAACAAGACGTGAAGAAACAGCCTCAACTAGAAGTTTGTTAAATACCGCTAAATTAATGGAAGAAAACGATGTATTATATCGTTTAAAAGAATTAGAAATGTTAGAACGTATCTTTGATAAAGTTGGTAACATTAATGTTGATGGTGGTAACTTTATTGAATCACTTGAAAACATTGTTGGTACTAGAAGAAAAGAAAAATAAAAAGCAAAAAAGGATGCAAATGCATCCTTTTTATTTAGCGCTCTTAATCATCAATTTGCACATCATATTAGAGAATTCCACATTATTTGGAAGTTTGAAGCCTTCCATTAATAATGCTTGATTATAAAGCAATTTAGCATATTCTTTAATTTCACTAGGATCTTCAGAATAAACTTTCGATAAGGCTTTAAACAAATCATGATTAGGATTTACTTCTAATATACGATCGGCTTTAATCTTATCATTAGTAGGCATTGCGTCAATGACTTTTTCCATTTCAAATGAAATGCCATCACCAGATACTAAGCATACTGGAGAATCAACTAGTCTAGTTGATAATACAACATCTTTTACTTCATCTTTTAAAGCTTCTTTCATGGCTTCTAGTAAATCTTTATTTGTTTCTTTTTGTTCATTTATCTTTGCTTTTTCTTCTTCAGTCAGAGTGCTGATCTTGTAATAAGCACCTCTTACCTTGTAAGCGCCGGTATACTGCATGTTCTCCGGCTTGAAATATACCTTATTTCCGGTCTGTGCGGAAAAATATTCGCTGTAGATCAGCTTTGTCTCCAGAGTGACCTCTTTTACGATCTCAGAGGCCTCTTCAAATTTCTCTAATGTGAGTTCTTCCATGGTAGTCTTTCTCCTAAAATTGATTATCATGTATAACTATAACACTTTATCTCATTAAATTCAAGTTACAGTTCAGCCATGATATTTAAGATTGTACATGAAACAGGGCGTTGACGAAATCATTTGCGTCAAATTTCTGCAGGTCATCGATCTTTTCACCGATACCGATATATTTTACAGGAATTCCCAGTTCAGACTGGATGGCAACTGCAATACCGCCCTTTGCAGTACCGTCAAGCTTGGTAAGGATGATACCTGTAATATCAGCTACTTCCATAAACTGTTTTGCCTGCGCCAGCGCATTCTGTCCTGTTGTTCCGTCTAAAACAACTAAAGTCTCCCGGTATGCATCCGGATATTCCTTATCAATGATGCGGTTGATCTTCTTTAACTCCTCCATCAGGTTCTTCTTGTTGTGAAGACGGCCTGCTGTATCACAGATCAGTACATCCGCCTTTCTGGATTTGGCTGCTGCTACAGCATCATAGATCACAGCTGCCGGGTCAGAACCTTCCTGCTGTGCGATAATATCAACTCCTGCTCTGGCAGACCATTCTGTAAGCTGCTCAATTGCTGCTGCACGGAAGGTATCTGCTGCTGCTAAAATCACTTTCTTGCCCTGGTCCTTTAACTGGCCTGCCAGTTTTCCTACAGAAGTAGTCTTTCCAACGCCATTGACACCGATCACCAGGACAACGGACTTTCTGTTTTCAAATTCGTAAGCATTTTCACCCAGATCCATCTGTTCTTTGATGCTGCCTATCAGGATCTCCTTGCACTGCTCCGGATCCTTGATATGTTGCTCTTTTACTTTATTTCGCAGATCTTCTACAATCGCCATGGTCGTCTGGATACCCAAATCGCCCATGATCAGGGTTTCTTCGATCTCTTCATAGAAATCGTCATCAATATTGGAAAATCCATTGAATACCGCATCAATGCCGGAAACAATATTATCCCTCGTCTTGCTCAGTCCGGAAACCAGACGGCTCCAGAAGCCTTTTTTTTCTTCGCTCATCCCTTTTTCCTCGTTTCTATATGAT
>OGOV01002730.1_pt1 | contig 12838 bp, 14 predicted proteins | sample 1552711 | NCBI WGS metagenome assembly OGOV01 (sample SAMEA2580216, study PRJEB22360) | human gut metagenome | biome: human gut; feature: human-associated habitat; material: faeces | place: Denmark | collected 2008/2010 | reverse complement strand
CGGTTGCTTCCGAAGTAGAAACTGTTGATATTTTTATCTATTCCTAATCGGCTGTGTGTCAGTGTATAGAGACTTGCTGAAAAATCTGCGCCAAACGATTTTTCAATCTCAGGCGAACGATTTTTCGTTTGGCTGAGATTGATTTTTCGTTTGCCGCAGAACGTTTTTTGTGTATTCTTTTGTTACATCTTGCCTGTCAATATCTCCTTGCGCAAGAATCCGTAGACGTAAACGGGACTTTGGAAATAAAGACCGGACCTTGTGTCCTTTAGTTTGGCGTAGGTTTCGGATTGGTATAGGGCGTCTAACGCTCCATGCAGTGACATTTTCTGTTCGTCTACTAACATGACGACTAAGTCACGTGCCATACATTCTTTCATATATTCAATCTCGCTCATATTTTTTCTAAAAGGTCTATGGCACGTTGCGTGCCGAAAAAGTATTGGAAAGTGATGTCTTTCATGAAAGACATTTTTTTGAGAAAGGTGTCGAAATCTATGTTGCCTTCCATGAAGTTGCGGATTTGTACTCCGACTTTGTCGTGGACCATAGGACCCTATACAATGTCGTGGGCATGTATGTTTTCCTTTTGTGTGTTTCTTCGGTTCGCTAAAACGAAATTGGCCCATTCACGAGAATATTTTTGGAAACATAAATAATTCAAAGTGCCTGAAGAGAGCATACTTTCGTCAAATTTAAAGGAGTGTACGATTGGTGTACCTCCTAATTGTATTGATTTGAAAACCGCAAAGTCATATGCTTGGCTCTCACTGTCGGAAAGATAGAATCCTTTACCGAAATCTTTTCCCTTGTGGGAAGCTGACAAGTCGATAGTCGAAAAATTTATGTTTGTTCCGTGATACAAAATCATACTAAAGCCCCTCCGTGGCGTTGGCAAAGGGCGGTCAGGCCTTCGATGATGTCATCGAAGCTTTGTGTGTGTGCCACGTCGTACTGGTTTTCCAGGAAGTCGATGGCTTTATAATGGTTCAGGTAGCGGTAGGCTTGCTCTTCTTCCAACTGATGTCGCTTGGCAAATTCGTGGATGGCGATAACGATATATTCGGCCATGTCTTTCAACTTTGCATCCATAGTGTATCGTTTTTACAAAAATACGGATTATTCCGTGGATGGCCAATGTTTTTATTCTTTTTTTGTTCTATTTATGTCAGTATATGGTTGGTTGGAAGGTTGATTTTTGGATGGATTATAATGTGGTTGTTCTTTTTATGAAAGTATTGGAATATTAACTGATAATGCATAATTTTGCATGTGGTAACTGATGTTTTTTTAATGTATGTACCATGGATAATGTAAGGTGTCATTATGTTTATGATGAGGAAGAGAAAATTGTACATGTGGACGATGTTTCGCGAGACACGGCCAAATCTCATCGGTATCATTGTATTTCGTGCGGGGCAGAGATGATTCCCAAATTAGGAAATCTGAGAGAGCACCATTTTGCCCATAAGGCAGCTTGCTCTTGTAACTCGGAAACGTATTTGCATAAACTGGGAAAGATTTTGTTGAAAAAGAAATGGGATGAATCGCCTGAGTTTTATATCCGTTATATGCAGCGTGTGAAATGTGGCAAATATAAAGATTGTGTTTTTTATAAGGATAATGTATGTGAAGATAGTATGCTTTCTGAAAAATACGATTTGAAAGAGTTTTACGATACGTGTGACGTAGAAAGGTCTGTCGGGGAGTTTAAGCCTGATTTGTATTTGTATCATAGTGGATTTTCTAACAGACGTGGGGTTTTTATAGAAATAAAGGTAACACATGAAAGCACAGATAAAAAGAAAAACTCAGAGAATAAAATAATAGAAATCCATGTACAGTCGGACGTTGAATTAAGAGAGCTTTTGAAAGGCGAAATCATAGAAAACAAAGAAATCCGGTTTATGGGTTTTAAACAAGAATGTAGGAAAGAAATCTTATTGTCAAAACGAATGTTATTTCGTTTTTTTCTATATTCCAATGGAGGGGCTTATGTTTCAAATTATGAAGATATGCTACGATGTGATGTCGGAAAACTTAAATCTAAGGCAATTCTTGAGCTTAATATGGATAGTGACAAGTGTAGTTATTTAGGAGAAGTGAACCTGTACGAGGTGGGGCTAATGTATGCCGTACATGAAGGATTTAAAATAAAGAATTGTCATTTATGTAAATATCATCGTGTAGGTGAGGATTCTCCTATCTTTTGTTGCATGAGTAAAAAGTATGGTACACCACGAGAACCAAAGCAAACTGAAGCTAGTAGTTGTCGCTATTATACGGTCGATAAGGAATTTTTTGATAAGAAAGAAGAATATTTTGCTAAAGTACAAATATCAGAGGTGAAATAGTACTTCTTAAATATGATAGAAATGGAAAATATGAAAGCCATGATTTTTGCAGCGGGGTTGGGAACCCGCCTGAAGCCTTTGACGGACACGATGCCGAAAGCACTTGTCCCGGTGGGAGGAAAACCCTTGTTGGAGATATTGATTCGTAAACTGGTGGCTTCCGGATTTACGGAGATTGTGATTAATGTGCACCATTTTGCCGACCAGATTATACGCTTTGTGGAGGAACATGATGCTTTCGGTGCGGATATTCGTTTTAGTGACGAGAGCGGGAAGCTTCTGGAAACAGGAGGAGGCATCAAGAAGGCCATACCTCTTTTATTGGAGAGCGGTGTCACGGAACGCCCGTTTCTGGTACACAACGTGGATATATTGAGCAATGTGGATTTGCAGGATTTTTATCGGCACGGGGCAGGAGCGGCGGCTTTATTGTTGGTGAGCGAACGGCAGACGCAACGTTATCTGTTGTTCGATGAGGAAAACCGTTTGGTAGGGTGGACGAACGTCAAGACCGGAGAGGTGAAGTCGCCTTACAAGGGGCTGGACGTGGAGGCTTGCCGGAAGTATGCTTTTGCCGGTGTGCATCTGTTTTCTCCGCGGTTGTTCCCTTATTTCGATGCGTGGCCGGACAAGTTTTCCGTGATTGACTTTTATCTTTCGGTGTGCGATCGGGAGCCGATTTATGCTTATCCTTCTCCCGGGCTTAAAATACTGGACGTGGGGAAACAAGATGCTCTGGAGAAGGCGGAGGATTTCTTAACGGGAGAGTGTTGTCAGTCTCGATAATTTGTTGTACTTTTGCGCACAAAATCAGATAAAAATCTTTTTATGCAACAGAAAATCATCATTCTTGATTTCGGGTCACAGACTACACAGCTTATCGGACGTCGTGTCCGGGAGTTGGATACTTTCTGTGAGATATTGCCTTATAACAAGTTCCCGAAAGAAGATCCGTCGGTTATCGGTGTGATTTTAAGCGGTTCGCCTTTTAGCGTATATGATAAGGAAGCGTTTAAAATCGACTTGGACGAAATTCGCGGGAAATATCCGATATTGGGTATTTGCTATGGCGCGCAGTTCATGAGTTATACTTTGGGCGGCAATGTGGAACCGGCCGGAACGCGTGAGTACGGTCGTGCTAATTTGGCTTCGTTCGACAAGGAGAATCCTTTGTTCAAGGGATTTGAGGAGCATTCCCAAGTGTGGATGAGCCATGGCGACAAGGTCATGACTCCTCCCCCTGGATTCAGTGTCATCGGCCGTACGCCTACGCTCGATGTCGCAGCCATGGCCTGCGACGAGAAGAAAATTTACGCTGTGCAGTTCCACCCGGAAGTGCACCATACCGTCCTCGGCACGACCATTATCAATAACTTCCTGTTCCGCATCTGCGGGCTCGTGCCTGACTGGACCATGACCTCTTTTGTGGATCGTGTGGTGAAGGAAATGGCCGCCAAGGTAGGTGACCGTCAGGTTATCTGCGCTCTTTCCGGCGGCATCGATTCCACTGTCGTGGCTGTGCTTCTGCACAGGGCCATAGGCAAGAACCTGCACTGCATTTTCGTTGACAACGGCCTGCTGCGTAAGAACGAAGTCGAAGAGGTCCGCCACCTTCTCGGTGACAACCTGGATCTCAATCTTACTGTCGTAGACGCCTCCGAACGTTTCCTTTCCCGCCTGAAGGGCGTGGATGACCCGGAGAAGAAGCGTAAAATCATCGGCCATACTTTTATTGAGATCTTCGATGAGGAATCCAAAAAGATTCCCCATGTGGATTTCCTGGCCCAGGGGACGCTGTACCCCGACGTCATCGAGTCCACGTCGGCCAAGGGACCGAGTGCCGTCATCAAGAGCCATCACAATGTTGGCGGTCTGCCGGATCATATGAAGCTTTCCCTCATCGAGCCCCTGCGCGAGCTCTTTAAGGATGAAGTCCGTCAGGTGGCCAAAGAACTGGGACTGCCTGATACGATTGTCTGGCGTCAGCCTTTCCCCGGCCCCGGTCTGGCTATCCGCGTTCTCGGAGAAGTGACCCGCGAACGTCTGGATATTCTCCGCGCCGCAGACAGCATCGTGCAGGAGGAACTGCGCAATTCCGGCTGGTACCGCAAGGTCTGGCAGGGCTTCGCCGTGCTTCTTCCCCTGCGTACCGTTGGTGTCATGGGTGACGGTCGTACCTATGAGCATGTCATTGCCCTGCGCATTGTGGACAGCGTCGATGCCATGACTGCAGACTGGAGCAGACTGCCCACTGACCTGGTTGCCAAGATATCCGGACGGATTATCAACGAGGTCAACGGCGTGAACCGCGTGGTTTACGACGTCTCCTCCAAGCCGCCGAGCACTATTGAATGGGAATAAATATATGAAGCCCTGTAAGCTTGAATCTATAAAGCTTGCAGGGCTTTTTTTACGCCTGCTGGGGCATCTGATTCAGAACAGGGGTGGAAGGAGATCCGGGAAAAGGTGATTTTTTATCTGAAAGCCTTCCATAATCTTGCTATTTTTGATAATAATTACTATTAGTTTTATTAAAATAATTTTCTGAGAAGGGTCGTGTAAAACTCCTTTCTGCGATTGTACCGGAAGATTTCCTCCTGCAGTTTCCGAAAGAATGTTTTCATAAGAGAATTTTTTGATAGTATATATTTGCATCTCTAAAAAAGGAAAAACGGATATGAACACCCTTATTATCAATGCCCAGCCAGATTATAAAAACGACGCGCACTACTCTATCCAGCTTATGGATCATTTCATTGGACTTTTTAAAGAGAAGTATCCCAATGATACGCTGGAGATCCGTAATCTCGCTGGGGAATGGATCCCCAGGGCGACAATGGATGAACTTCTCACTGTCAGGGGAAAACAGATTGCGAAGAAGCCTCTCACGGAGCAGGAAGAGAAGGTGGCGCAGAGAACTGATGAGCTTTTGAATGACTTCATGTCCTTTCACAGGATCGTCATCGTTATGCCGCTCCACAATTTCAATATTCCTTCGATCCTGAAGGATTATATGGACAACATTCTTGTCGCCAGGAAGACCTTCAAATACACGCCCGAGGGCCTTGCCGGTCTGATGACAGATGATCGCCGCGTCCTGCTCCTTCAGGCGAGCGGATCAATTTATACCAATAATGACCGCTATTCGTCTTTTGAGTTCTCCCGCATGTATCTGGATACGGTCTTTACCCAGGTCATGGGTTTTGACTCATTCCAGATTGTCAGGGCGCAGGGGACTTCCAAAAGTGCCTGGAAAGCTGAGAGGGATATGCCGCTCGCCCTCGGGAAGCTCGATGAGGAATTCACCCGGTTCTATGCCTAAGGACTGAAGACGGACCTCAGTTTCCATTTTCTTAAAAATCCGCCCTTCACCGGTACTGTCCGGTGCGGGGCGGATTTTTCTGCTTTGTTCAGATATGTTTTCAGTTCGGGGGATAAACTGCCTCCGTGGGCAGTTCGCGGATCACGGGCCTGTGGAGAGCTAGGGGTAAGTCTCTACAACTCCTCGGGGTCAGCAGGACTGTCTCCATTGAAGCAGGAAATTCCCGGCTCTGCGGGCGGAAGGACTTTTGAGGCCGTTTTCCTCCGCCAGGTCAGCAGGAGCGAAGAGTTCAGGATGACAAAGACTGAACCGGCATTGTGCACCAGAGCTCCCCATACCGGGTTCAGTATGCCGGCCACGGCCAGGGCTACAGCAGCAAAGTTCAGGCAGAGAGAAAAAGCCAGATTCGCCCTGATGACCCTCATCATGTGTTTTGAGAGAGCGAAGAGATGGGGGAGCTCTTTCACTTCATCGTTCACGAGGACGATATCCGCCGCGTCAATGGCGATATCCGATCCGATGCCTCCCATGGCAATGCCGACGTCAGCCGCCCGGAGGGACGGTGCGTCATTGATGCCGTCCCCAATCATGCAGACCCGGCCGCCCCGTTTCTGATATTCCCGGATGCAGCGGATCTTGTCTTCCGGCATACAGGATGCGCGGAAATCATATATGCCAGCCTGAGAGGCGATGGCGGAGGCAGCCCGGGCATTGTCGCCGGTGAGGAGCGTCGGCTGCACATTCAGTCTGCCAAGTTCGTGTATCGTCCTTCTGCTTTCTTCCCTCATCGTGTCAGTGAGAACGATCATACCGGAGTACTGTCCGTCTATAGCAGTGAGAATGGCAGTGCCGCCTTTCCTGAGGAAATTTTCCGCCTGCAGTTCCGCCTCCTCAGGTATTTTTATATTGTTTCCGGCGAGAAGTTTCCGGTTCCCTGCGAGCACAGTATGATCTTCAACAAGCCCGCAGACCCCCTGGCCTGGGAGCATGCTGAAACCGGCAGCCGCTGCCGGAGCGATGTCCCTTTTCTTTGCACCCAGAACAACCGCCTGGCCCAGAGGATGCTCTGAGTCTTTTTCCACAGCCGCGGTGATGCCGAGAAGCTTTGCCGGTGAAAGAGAGCCGGCCGGAACGACGGCTGTTACTTCGGGAGTCCCGTGCGTGAGCGTCCCGGTTTTATCAAACGTGATGTTCGTGACAGTGGATAATTTTTCAAGCGCGTCGCCTTCCCGCACGAGAAAACCATGCTTTGTGACGTTGCCGATGCCGGCCATGACCGCTGTGGGCGTGGCAAGAACGAGGGCGCAGGGACAGAAGACGACCAGTACTGTCACGGAACGGATGATATCATGGGTGAATATATAGGAAAGGACGGCGATGGAAGCGGCTCCCGCGACGATCCAGACAGCCCAGCGATCCGCCAGTCTGACGATTTTCGCCTTCCCGGCGTCGGCAGACTGGACGAGGCGGATCATTCTCTGGATGGAACTGTCTTCACCAACTTTCGTGGCTTCCATCTCGAACGCCCCGAACTGGTTGACGGTTCCTGAAAAAACGTCATCCCCAACAGTCTTGTCGACAGGCAGGGATTCGCCGGTCATGACGGCCTGGTTAATCGCTGTCTGCCCCTTCGTGATCCTGCCATCGACGGCGATGGCTTCCCCCGGTTTGACAAGCAGCCGATCCCCGATTCTGACGTCTTCGGCGGGAATGATTTTTTCCGTGCCGTCGTCAAGCAGATGTCTGGCCGTGCGCGGAGTAAGGTGGACGAGTTTTTCGATGCCGGCACGGGCGCGTGCGACAGTGAGATCCTCGAGCAGGCCGCCAAGCTGCATAATGAAGGCGACCTCACCGGCGGCAAAGGTTTCCCCGATGTAGACTGCAGCCCAGAGAGCGAGGGCGACAAGAACGTCGGCCGTGATATCGAAATCACGGAGCAGGCCGACCAGAGCTTCGATCGTGATCGGTATGCCGCAGAGCACGATGGCAACCCAGGCCATGTCAAAAGGAACAGGGCTGTAATCAGCCAGACTCAGCAGAATGGAGATGCCGGCAATGACAAGGAGAAGAATGTCCTTTCTGATGCCGCCGGCTTCGAGAAATTTTTCGGCCAGATCGAAAATCGCTTTCATGGTTGCCTCGCTGCCAGGAAAATATCAGTGCGGTATATGTAACAGACACATATACCCGTATGGGTATATGTCTTTAGATGCACATACCCGTATAGGTATATTCCTGTCAATCGCAAAGCATATCCCCGAAGCGCCGGTGCGCCGGAGACACAGGGTACCGGCCTGCGGGGAGAATCAGATTTTTCTTTTTTACTGCATATTGGCGAAGCGTTCGATGGCCTTCGTGAAGTTCCTGATCTCGGCCTCGTCGCCTTTTTCAAAAGCCTCGCGGACGCAGTGGTTAATATGCCCTTCAAGCACAATCTGGCCGCACTTGTTCAGAGCGGATTTGGCGGCGTTGATCTGGGAGAGGATATCTTCACAGGGGATATCTTCGTCCACCATTTTGTCGATGGCGTTGACCTGTCCGATAATTTTTCTGAGTCTTCTGTGCAGATTGGCCGCATCCATGCATTGTTTCATCGTATGTTCCTGTACCGGTTTCCCGGAGATATGACAGGGGATTTACAGGTAACGTCCCGTGATGCTTTCAGGGCAGTTTCTGATTTCCTCTATCGTGCCTGAAGCGACGATTTTTCCACCTTCTTCCCCACCGCCCGGGCCCATGTCAACAATATAGTCCGCATTATGGATGACGTCCCGGTCGTGTTCGATGACAATGACTGTGGCGCCATGTGAGAGAAGTGTTTCAAATACCTGCAAAAGCGTTCTGACGTCCAGAGGGTGCAGGCCTATTGTCGGTTCGTCAAAGACGAAGAGGGAGTCTGACTGAGGGCGTCCCATTTCGCTGGCCAGCTTCAGCCGCTGCGCCTCACCTCCGGAAAGACCCGGGGTTTCCTCTCCCAGCGTCAGATATCCGAGCCCGAGCTTCCGGAGGACGTTCAGCCTTCTGGAAACAAGAGTCAGATCTTTACAGGCCCCGATGGCCTGGTCGACGCTCATGCCCATGATCTCCGGCAGGGTGTATGGAATTCCTTCTCCGCTGATCCAGTGCACGGATTCGGCCTTTTTCCCGTACCGTGTCCCATGGCAGGCGGGGCAGGTGATTTCGACGTCCGGAAGAAACTGCACATCGAGGCTGATAGTACCTGTGCCGTCACATTCCGGGCATCTCAGGCTGCCGGTGTTGTACGAGAAGGAGCCTGCTTTGAAGCCATGCTCCTTCGCTTCCGCTGTCTTCGCAAAGACCCTGCGCAGTTCGTCGTGGACATTGGAATAGGTCGCTACTGTGGACCGCACATTGACGCCGATGGGCGTGGAATCGATCAGTTTGACCTGGCGTATACCGTCCGCTGTCAGCGTGGTCACATGGGGAGGAAGTTTTTTCCCTTCAATGACCGCCTGAAGTCCGGGGATCAGTGATTCCAGAATGAGCGTTGTCTTGCCGGAACCGGAAACGCCCGTGACCACGGAGAGCCTCCCTTTGGGGAAGATGGCATGAAGCGGCTTCACCGTGTGAATTTCACGGGTTGTGAGGCGGATCTCTCCCAGGCTGAACATTTCCCCCGCCTGCGCCGGTCTGCGGACGAGGACATTTCTTTCCCCGGAAAGGTACGGTCCGATGACGGAGTCCGGATTCTTTTCCATCTCCGGAATGGTGCCCTCCGCAATAACCCTGCCGCCGCCAGCACCGGCCCCGGGCCCCATCTCGATCATATAATCCGCTTTTTTCAGGATATGTGTTTCATGGTCGACGAGCACGACGGTATTTCCGTCTGCCACCAGATCGTTCATAACGCCTTCCAGCCCTTCGATATTGGCCGGATGCAGGCCAATGGAAGGCTCGTCCAGTACATAGAGGACGCCTGTCGTGCGGTTGCGGACGGCCCGCGCGAGCTGCATGCGCTGTCGTTCGCCAGTGGAGAGCGTCGCGGCCGCGCGGTCGAGAGAAAGATAGCCGAGTCCGAGCTCCAGGAGACGCCGCGCCACGTCATGAAAGGCGTCGCAGATGCTTTCCGCCATGGGGCGCATGTATTCCGGCAGGGAGTCCGGCACACCCTTCACCCAGTCTGAAAGCCGGAGCAGCGTCATTGAGCAGGCCGCATCAAGTGAGATGCCCCTGAGCTTCGGCGCACGTGCCGCTTCAGAGAGCCGCGTCCCATGGCAGTCCGGGCATACGTCCGTCCTCAGAAATTTTTCCACCCGCTTCAGGCCTTTTTCATCCTTGATGTGGGCCAGGGCGTTTTCCACGGTATACTTTGCGTTGAAGTAGGTGAAATCCATTTCTCCGGCCGCGCCGGAGGTTTTGTTCTGGTAGATTATGTGCTTCTTGACTGCCGGACCGTGGAACACGATATCCCGTTCTTTTGCCGTGAGCTCCCTGAAGGGAACATCCGTGCGGACACCCATTTCTCTTGCGATATCCTTCATCAGCGACCACATCAGGGTCTGCCAGGGCAGAACAGCGCCTTCGTCAATACTCAGATTCTCATCCGGCACGAGAGTTGACTCATCAACGGTCTGCACCATGCCCGTTCCGCCACAGCTTCTGCATGCGCCTCCGCTGTTGAAGGCTAGATCCTCAGCACCGGGTCCGAAAAAGCGGACGCCGCAGACCGGACAGACGAGTTCCTTCATGAGAGCGACGTTCATGGATGGTTCCAGGTAGTGCCCGTTCGGGCAGCGGTGGCTGCCGAGCCGCGAGAACATGAGCCTGAGGCTGTTCAGAAGTTCCGTTGACGTGCCGAACGTGCTCCGTACCCCTGGAACTCCAGGCCTCTGGTGCAGGGCGAGGGCCGCGGGAATGTACCGGACTTCGTCCACATTGGCTTTCTCTGTCTGCGTCATCCTGCGCCGTGTGTAGGTGGACAGTGCCTCGAGATAGCGTCTTGATCCTTCAGAATACAGAATGCCGAGCGCCAGGGAGGATTTACCGGAGCCGGAGACGCCGGCAATGGCCGTGATTTTCTGCAGCGGAATATCGACGCTGATGTTTTTCAGATTGTGGACGTGCGCGCCCCGTACTTCTATGCAGGATGGCTTTTTCATTCTCTTTTCGCCTCTACAGAAGATTTACACCATCGGAAGATATCTTTCACTCCCGGATCCTCCCTGGCAGAGACAGAAACGGACGGCCGGACTTTGTGCCCGGCCGTCCGTGTGAGAGATAAAGAGTATTACTTTCCAAGCGCTGCTGCGCCGGCCTTCGCGACGTTGGTGTCTTCCTGAACTGAACCACCGCTGACGCCAATGGCGCCAATGATGACGCCGTTCCTGTCTCTTAAGAGCTCTCCGCCGCCGAAAATGGCCAGCCCGCCGTTGGTGGCTTCTATTCCGAAAAGTTCCTTGCCTGGCTGCGCCAGGGCGCCGAGCTCAGCGCTTGACATGTTGAAGCGCCGGGCCGTTACAGCCTTCTTCTGGGAAATGTCTATACTGCCCAGGAAGGCGCCGTCCATGCGGCAGAAGGCTTTGAGATTGCCCCCGGCGTCAACAACGGTGATGTTCATGGGAACGCCCTGCTTTTTCGCGAATTCCAGGGCTCCCTCAACGACCGTCCGGGCCTGTTCGAGTGTGATGTCGCCGGGCAGCTGGAGTTTGCTGGTGTCAACGGCTGCGCCGGCTGGAAGAACAAATACTGCCGAAAGAAGAAGGGACAGAAAGAGACTGCGCATATGCGTACTCCCGGTTAGAGTGTGGCCCTTCGGCCTGTTCAGGCCAGGTGTTGTTCTTTGCTTCCAGCGTATCTGATTTTCAATGGTATAACAACGGAAATGACGCTATTTTTTGAGGAAAGTACTTCTTTTCTGATAAATTAGTGGCATGGCCTGCGCCACCGCATTTCCTGTCCAAAAGACGCGCAGCCAGCCGCTTCTCCGGTGCATTACTGGTCTTGCGGAGATGGCGCCCTGCGTAGCATAATAATCAGTCCGCCAATCCGGCGGGGATTTATCCCGGAGTTTTTTATGGGCGTGAAGGCCATTATCCTCTTTCTGCCACTTGCCGTACTGTGTGCCCTGTGCGGGCCTGTACAGGCCGAAGATTCTGCGCCGGTTCAGGACGAACCGGAACCTTATGACGAAAATCTGCTCCGCTCATCGTACTATGAGTGTATGGAGAAAGCCGGAGGTAAAACTCCGGAGGAAATGAAGTGCATCAGGCTGGAGACAGCCTATTGGGAAAAGCGCCTTGACGAAAATTTCAACCGGATTCTGAAAGAGACGGATGACAGGCACCGCAGTCATCTTCTGGACTGTCAGAATGCCTGGCAGGTCTACAGGGCCGCGCTTTCCCTCTATGCTTCTGACAACTACAGGCCGGACGATGCAGAGGAAGTTGGCGCTCTGGCTGCTCTGAAGGAGACAGCCAGACAGGCGCTTCTTCTTGAGAAGACGGATCCCCAGAAGACGGATGGCAGGTAGGGTGTGCGCGGCTTCAGTTTGTTGCACGGGCATTTCCATTAGTCTATAAACAGGGACTACGGCATACAGTCTGCCGGGCATTCTCCGAAAACGCACAACAACCGGGCTATATATGTTTGGCATAGGAAGTACGGAATTTATCGTCATTCTTCTCGTGGCACTTCTGGTTCTCGGTCCCAAGAGTCTGGCCAAGATCAGCAGAACGGTGGGCAAGTACATGGGCGAATTCAGGCGCGTGTCTACTGAATTTCAGCGGACGCTCAATGTTGAAGCAGCCGAGGAAGAACGCAAGGAGGCCAAAGAGGCCGTGAAAAAGAAGGCTGAGGCGGCAAGGGCCGGACGGGAGCGCAGGCAGAAGGCCCTGAAGGGCTCCGGAGATACCGAAACTGCTTCCGTCTCCCCCTCCAGGCCGGTCCCGGAAAGCCGGCCTGAGTCTGAAAAGCCTGCTCCGGCCGCTGCTGAGGCCGTTGCTGCGGAAGGCCCTGTGGCTCCCAAAGGAAGCCCTCTTGAAGAAGCTCTGAAGAAAAGTGCGGCTGAGGCTGGCAGCGCCGTTTCCTCCGGGGAGAACAAGGCATGACCGATTTTGAGAAAGAACGCACCGCCGCTGAAAAGCTGGCGGAAGCGAACCATACAGTCCCGGGACCGGCCGCCGTGTCCGGGAACATCACCTCC
>OGOV01002724.1_pt1 | contig 12868 bp, 7 predicted proteins | sample 1552711 | NCBI WGS metagenome assembly OGOV01 (sample SAMEA2580216, study PRJEB22360) | human gut metagenome | biome: human gut; feature: human-associated habitat; material: faeces | place: Denmark | collected 2008/2010 | reverse complement strand
AAATATTAAAGGGGGATTACCGCCCGGTGGACGTCCATATCCGCCGTCTGCGGGAAAAGGTGGAGCAAGACCCTGCCCACCCCGCCCACCTGTGCACCAAATGGGGGGTGGGGTACTATTTTAAGGAGGCGTGATGGGACGGCGCGGAAAAAAAGGGGGCCCCATGGGGGGAAAGTGGAACATCAGCCACTCCCTGCAAATGCGTCTTGCCCTGGGGTATTCCTGTCTCATTGCTGTTTTGCTGGTTCTGATGAATACCTATCCCCTGATTATGGGACAGAATCTGATGTTTCGTTCCCAGCAGACCGCCCTGGCCAACCAGCTGGTTTTGATCACCAACACCCTCACCACCGCCGACGAGCTCACGCCGGAGACGGTGGAGCAGGCCATTGGCCAGCTGGAGGAGCTGGAGGTAGGAGTCCGCCACCTGGCGGAGCAGGGAAAGCATGAGCGCGCGCTGGCCTTCTTCGGAAGCCAGATAGTCCGCGCGGGCAGCTTCCGTCATCCGGCGCGTTTTGCCCCAGATATCCAGTTCCCAGGAAATGCCGGCGTCAAGCGCTCCAGGCGTCAGTGTGGTTCCGGTAGTCTGGACAATGCTGCCGCCGGTATAGTTGGAGCCTTTGCTGACGGAGCCGGAATAATCCGCCCACGGGAAGAGCGGGGCCTCCGTGATGGTGATGTACTGGCGTGCCTTTTCCACGCGCGCCATGGTAGCTTTCAAATCGCGGTTGTTATTGTAGGTGTCCGTCAGGAGGTCCTGAAGGTCCTTGTTTTTGAAAACTTTCCACCAGGGAAGGTCCGCAATGGATTCCGTCGCCGCGGGGGCTCCCCTGAATGCCGCGGGCATGGGCATGTCCACCGGTTTGAAGTCGGGGCCCATCATGCAGGAGGAGGCGGCAAAAGCCGTTCCCAGCAGGATGGCGCGTGTGATGTATGGGTTTGTTCGCATATGCGTTTAGTCTGTTTTTAGATGGTTGCAGGGGCGGTTTTACCCTTTTAACGATTCATGGGCTTCGTGGAACAGGTATTTGCGGGCGATGATTTCGTCCGGGTCTTCCGTTTCCACCGTCTTCCGGGCGATGCGTATGCGGAAGAGCTTCATGATGAAGTAGAAGGAGCACGGAATCAGGAAAATGCCCACGACCGTCGCCATCGTCATCCCGGCAATGACCACGATTCCGATGATATTGCGGGAATAAGCGCCGGAACCGGAGGCCAGCGCCAGCGGAACGCAGCCCAGAATGAAAGCGAAGGATGTCATCAGGATGGGGCGCAGGCGGATTCTGGCGGCGGAAAGCGTCGCTTCCATCAGCGTCTTGCCGCGTTCCATTTCAATGACGGCGAATTCCACAATCAGAATGGCATTCTTGGCCGCCAGTCCGATGAGCATCACCAGGCCGATTTGCGCGTACAGGTTCAATTCATAACCGAACCAGTACAGGCCCAGGAACGCGCCGAGGGCCGCGATGGGCACCGTCATGAAGATGCTGAGGGGCAGGGACCACCGTTCATACAGGGCCGCCAGAATCAGGAAGACAAAGACGGAGGAGAGCAGGAAAATCTGCACGATGCCGATACCGTTCTGGATTTTTTGTTCCTGGTAGCTCATGTCCGCATAGCTGTAGCCCATGTCGGAAGGCATGCTGGCTTCAAAGGTTTTTTCCAGCGCCTCCATGGCCTGGGAGTTGGAGTAGCCCTGGGCGGGCGTGACCATGAGCTTGGATGAGTTGTACAGGTTCTGGCGCAGCAGGAATTCCGGCCCCTTGATATCCGTGATTTTCACGAGGGTGGAAAGGGGGACGGAGCTTCCCGTGTTGTTCTTCACATAGAAGTTTTTGAGCATGTCCGTTCCGGTGCGGTCACTGCCCTGCGCCTGGATGTACACTTGCCACTGCTGGCCGTAAAGGGTGATGTAGTTGATGAACAGGGAACCCATGTAGGCCTGGAGCAGGCTGTTGGCTTCACTGATGCTGACGCCCAGCGTGGCGCATTTTTCTTCATCCAGCCGCACATCTTTCTGTTCCACGGCGAAGGACATCACACTGCGCACGCTGCCGTTGTTGTTCGGGTCGAATATCGGAAGCTTGTTCGCTTCCTTCACAAAGATGTCCGTTTGTTCCGCCAGGTATTCCGTACCCTTGCCGTCGCGGTCTTCCAACATGAAGGTGACGCCGTTGGCGGAACCTACCCCCGCAATGGCCGGAGGCTGGAAGCACATGGTGATGCCTTCGGAAACTTTCGTGGTCAGCAGGGCGTTCAGCTGGGCGGTGACCGCCTGGGCGCTCTGGTCCGGATTGGGGCGTTCCTCCCAGGGCTTGAGCATGACGAAGAAGAAGGCATTGTTCGTGCTTTGCACGCCCGTCAGCAGGCTGAAGCCGGAGATGGCAATCACGTCTTTTACGTTCGGGTTCTGACGGATGAGTTCGGAGACCTTGTCCGCGGCGGCCGTAGTCAGCTGGAGGGAGCGGGCTTCCGGCATGATCAGGGCCGCGAACAGGTAGCCCTGGTCTTCGTCCGGCAGGAAGCCGTTGGGGATTTTCTTGGCTACGGGGACAATCGCGTAGGCGATCAGAGCCAGCAGCGGAATGGAGATGATGAGCTTGCGGGTCAGGAAGTGGCACACTTTGGTGTAGCCGCTGGCCGTGGCGTCATAACTGCGGTTGAAAACGCGGTAGAAGAATTTCAGCGGGCCTCCCTTGGACGGGTCCTTGGGTTTGAGCAGAATGGCGGACAGCGCCGGGGAGAGCGTCAGCGCGTTGAACGCGGAAATAAGCATGGAAATGGCGATGGTCACGGCAAACTGCTGGAAGAGCGTGCCTGTAATGCCCGGCAGCAGCAGGGAGGGCAGGAACACCGCCGCAAGCACCAGGGCAATGGCGATGACGGGGCCGGAAACTTCCTCCATGGCGGCGAAGGCCGCCTGGCGGGGCGTGAGGCCGCGCTCCATGTGGGATTCCACGGCTTCCACCACCACAATGGCGTCATCCACCACCAGGCCGATGGCCAGCACCATGCCCATGAGGCAGATGGTATTCAACGTGAAGCCCAGGAGCGGAAACAGCGCGAAGGTGGCGATGATGGATACCGGAACGGCGATGGCCGGAATCAGCGTGGCGCGCCAGCCTTGCAGGAAGACGAACACCACCAGGACCACCAGCAGGAGGGCTTCCACCAGCGTGTGCTCAATTTCCTCAATGGAGGCGCGCACGGCCAGCGTGGTGTCCAGCGTCAGGTTGTATTCCATTCCGGCGGGGAAGCTGCGGGAGCGGTCTTCAAAGAGCTTGACCAGGGCGTCCACCGTGTTGATGGCGTTGGAGCCGGGAGCGGCGTACACGGCGATGGCGCCGGAATCCCTGCCGTTGTATTTGCTGGATACGTTGTAAGTCTGGGAGCCCAGTTCCACCTTGGCGATGTCTTTCAGGTAAAGAAGCTTGTTCCCCTCCGCACGGATGATGATGTTGCCGAATTCCTCAGCCGTCTGAAGGCGCCCCTTGGTCTGGATACTGTACGTGAATTCCGTTCCGGGAGGGGCCGGCTCCGCGCCGATCTGGCCGCCGGGAATCACGGTGTTCTGCGCCTGGATGGCGGACTGGACTTCACCCACGGAGATGTTCTGGGCGGCCATTTTGGTGGTGTCCAGCCAGATGCGCATGGCGTAGCGGCCTGCGCCGAACACCTGCACGTCGCCCACGCCGGGAACGCGTTTTACGGGGTCCACCAGGCTCACGTAGGCATAGTTGCTCAGGAAAATGGCGTTCAGGCTGTCATCCGGAGAATACAGGTTGATTACGGCCAGCGGGCTGCCCGTGGACTGCGTGATGGTGATGCCCATCTGGGAGACCTCCGCGGGAATCTGGGCGGTGGCCTGCCCGTAGCGCATGTAGGCCAGCGTCTGGTCCATGTTGGGGTCCGTACCGACTTCAAAGACGATGCTCAGGGAGCAGATGCCGTTGTTGGCGTTGGTGGAAGTCATGTAATCCATCCCCACGACGCCGGAAATGGACTGCTCAATGGGGGAGGCTACGGAATTGGCCACCGTCTCCGCATTCGCGCCCGGGTAGGTCGCCTGCATCTTGATGGTGGGCGGGACGATATTCGGATACTGCTCAATGGGCAGCCCCATCAGGGACAGGCCGCCGAGCAGGATCATCACGATCGAGATGACGATGGCAATGGTCGGGTGTTTGATGAAGAAGCTGGACATGGCGTTAAATCATGAAAATGCGCGGGAAAAGGGAAGATGCTGGGTCTCCGGATAAGGGAGGTTACTTGGCGGACGGCTGGGCTTCTCCATCCTTCATGCCTTCCGGCGTCCTGGCCTTTTCAAAGGACTGGGCCCCTATGGAGGGCATGACGGGCTGGGAAACTACGGGTTTGTAGGGAAGCGGTTTGACGGGGGCTTGTCCCTGCACCTTGGCCGCCTGCATGATTCCCTCCACCACGATGGGGCTGTCCTTCGTGAAGGTGGAGTGCGGCATGGGAATGATGTTGATTACCTGCATGCCGTCAACAACGGGGCCGAGGTTGACGACCTGCATGTGGGGGATGTTCTTGTCATCCAGGTAAATGATGAATTTGGCGCTCTGGGCGGACAGAATGGCGCGCGGAGGCACCAGCGCGGCGTTTTCCAGCGTTTTCACCGTGGCGCGGACGCGGACGAACATGCCGGGCCGCAGCGTCAGGTTCGGATTGGGAATGTGCCCGACGATGTTGATGGTGCCGGTCTGGGCATCCACATTCCTGTCAATGGCCACGGGTTCGCCCTGCATGGGATATTCCGTGCCGTTGGCAAGAATCACGTCAAATTTGAGGTGCTTCTGCCTGGTCAGATTATTGTCCATGGAGTTCAGGAAGTCCCGTTCGCTTACGGAGAAATCCACCCGAATGGGGTCAATGGAGGAAATGGTGGTCAGCGGCGTGGGGCTGGAGGGCGTCAGCAGGTTGCCGATGGAAGGGGTTGCCAGGCCGGCCAGGCCGGAAATGGGGGCTGTAATGGTGGTGAATTTAAGATTGATTTTTGCTTCATCCACCTGGGCCTTTGCCGTGGCGATGGCGGCTTCCGTTTCCTGGACCTGCTGCAGGGCGTCGTCCAGCTGCTTGCGGCTGACGGAGCCGGTTTTCACCAGCGGGGTGTAGCGTTCCACGTCCAGCTTGTATTTTTTCAGCGTGGCTTCATATTGTTCCAATCTCCCCTGGGCCTGGTCCAGCGTTGCCTGGAACGGGCGGGGATCAATCTGGAAAAGCACCTGGCCCTTCTTGACATAAGCGCCGTCCCGGTAATCCTTGGAAAGAAGATATCCCGTCACCTGGGAGCGGATTTCGGCATCTTCCGTGCCGCGCAGGGTGCCCACCCATTCCTGCCTGATGGGAACATCCTTCGTGACCAGTTTGGTCACCTGCACTTCGGGAACGAGCGCCGGCGCCTGGGCTGCGGAATCCTTTTCCCCTTCGCAGGAAGTTAATATCATCACCGGGGAGCAAAGGAGCAGGGTTGTTGCGGCAAACGTCAAAGGCTTATTATACATAAATGAATGCGGTTGGTTGCGGCTGGTGCCGGAAGATGCGGCAAAGCGAAAGAATTTTCTCTTCTTTTTCTTGCAAAGTCAACGCAAAGATGTGTTCTGAATTCTGCAAAATATCTGTAACCTTTGCATAATGAAAGGATAATTTAATTAAACAAATGTATAATATGTGATTTGTCCCGGTACCGCTTGGAAGCGGCTGCTGCAGTTTGGGGCTCCTTTTTTTCAGGATGCCAGCCGCCTCTTGCGGAGCATGGCGTCCATGCGCGGCTTTCTTCCCATGAAATCCATGAACTGCCGCATGGGCGGGACCGCATAGCCTTTTTCCAGAATGGTTTTCCGGAATTTTCCTGCCGTCTCCCTGTCCGGGCCTCCGGCCCGTTCAAAGGCTTCAAAAATATCCTTGTCCAGAACTTCCGCCCATTGGTAGGAGAAATAAAAGGAGGCATAGCCCGCAGGAGAGGAAAACAAGTGACGCGCCGTGCGCAGCTTGCCGGCTCTTTTGAAATCTTTGAAATAATCCATATCTCCCGCTACGGAGGAATCCACATCATCGAGAGAGCCGGCGGAGTAGCGTTCCGGTTCCGAATGCACGGCCAGGTCCATCTTTGCGTACAGGAGCTGCCCGGCCAGCGCGAGGGCAGGCGTATTGCCGCGGGAGGCGTCCAGAGCGTTCAGCATTTCCTCCGGAATGGGGAATCCCGTTTGTTCATGACGCGCAAAGCTTTTCAGCACGTCCGGCCGCCAGCACCAGTTTTCCATGAATTGGGAGGGGACTTCCACAAAATCCCGCGGCACGCTGGTCCCCGCCAGGGAAGGAATGGAAACCCTGGTAAACATCAGGTGCAGCAAGTGGCCGAACTCATGGAATAAAGTCCTGACTTCCCGGTGGGACAGTGTCACCGTGTCTTCTGCCGAGGGGGGATGGATATTGAGGCAGACCATGCCCAGGCGCGGTTTGCCCGGGGTTTCCGGCGTGGACGGGCTGCCCGTATCCAGGGTGTTCATCCACGCTCCGGCCCGTTTATTGCTACGGGAGAAAAGATCCAGGTAAAAGGAACCCAGTCGGTCGCCGTTGCCGTCGTCAATCGTGAAAAAGCGCACGTCCGGATGCCAGACTTCCACGGCTCCGGCGGATTCGCCTGCCGGGATGCCGGAGAGGGACTGCCGCGTCGGAATCTCCTTCACGCGGATGCCGTACAGCCGCTCCGCCAGGGAAAACAGGCCGTCCAGCACGCGGGGAAGGGGAAAGTGGCGGCGCAGTTCTTCCTGGTCCAGCCGGAAATGTTCTTCTGCCCGGAGATTGGCGTAATAGGCCACGTCCCAGGGATTCAGTCGGGCGTTTTCCTGCCCCGTAAGGCGGGCTTTCAGGCTGCGGAGCGTTTCCATTTCACGGAAAAAGGGGGCCTTGATCTTGTCCAGCAGCTCATTGACGAACTTTATGGCGTTTTCCCCGTTTTCCGCCATGCTCTCGCGCAGGGCGTAATCCGGGTATTCCTTATATCCGCACAAATGCGCCTTTTCACGGCGCAGGGAAAGGATTTCCCTGATGACGGGTTCCGTGTCGCATGCTCCCGTAGCCAGAGACTGGCGGTATTCCCATAAATCCTTCCGGCATTCTTCCCGGCGGGCTTTTTCCATGACCCGGGCGGAAGCCGCGGAATCCAGCGTAAACGTCCAGCCCGGATCGGACTGGCCGGGATGGCGCCTCAGGAACTCCTTGCGCGCCTGTTGCAGGGCGCTTCCGTCTATCCCTTCCAGAAGAGCGGCGTCCCGCACCGTCCAGGTCCAGGATTTCCTGGCGTCCATGTACAAATTGTTGAAACGCTGGGAGGCGAGCGTCAGTTCCCTGTCAATGGCCTCAAGCCGTGCGCGCTTGTCCGGCGGCAGATCAGCGCCGTTGTCCCGGAAGCTCTGCATGCTTAGTTCCATGTACCGTTTCTGTTCGGGAGTCAGATGGGTTTGCCGCAGGCGTTCCTCCGCGGTTTTCAGGACTTTCCACAGGGCCTGGTCTTTCGTGACGGAGGAAAGGAAGGCGGACACGCGAGGAGCCACGGAATCCATGGCCTTGCGAAGTTCCCCGCTGTCGCACAGGCTTTTCAGGACATAGGCCTTGCACATGCCTTCCGTAAGGAGGCCATTGCTTTTCTCCAGCGCTCCGAATGTATTTTCATACGTCATTTCCTCCGGACGGAGGCGGCTGATTTCCTCTACGGAGGCCCGGGTGCGGCGCATGGCTTCCTGAATATCCGGTTCCAGCTTGTCCGGAGTCAGCCGGCTCCAGCGGATGGGACGCTCCCTGTCCAGAAAAGGGTGGGCGGAAATGGCCGCCGGGGAGGGAAGGGACACGGAAAGGAAGAGGAAAAGGAGATAAAGAGACTGCCTGAGTAAACTCATGGCGGCCATTCTACTGGAAGCCGGTTTCTCCTTCAAGCCTTGCGCTTTTCGTGTCTGCATCAGGGGAAAAGCCGGGGCCCGGTCTTGAACGGCTTCCCGTTTGCATGTATGAATCAAGGGGATGTCCACCAAAATCTTTCTCTATGATACCACGTTGCGGGACGGCGCGCAGAGTGAAGACGTCAATTTGAGCGCGACGGACAAGGTCCGCATCGCCCGCCAGCTGGATTATCTGGGCATGGATTACATTGAGGGCGGCTGGCCCGGCGCCAATCCGGTGGAAACGGAATTTTTCAACGCCATGAGAGGTGTCGGATTAAGGAATGCAAAGCTGGCCGCTTTTGGAAGCACGCACCATCCTTCCCATACTCCGGAGACGGATCCCACGCTGGCCGCCCTGATATCCAGCGGCGCGCGGGTGGCCGCGGTTTTTGGGAAATCCTGCCCCCGCCATGTGGAAGTGGCCCTGGGCATTTCCCGGGAACGCAATCTGGAAATTATCGGCAATTCCATTTCCTTCCTTAAGAAAAATATGGAAGAAGCCTTTTTTGACGCAGAACACTTTTTTGACGGCTTCAAGCGGGAGCCGGAATACGCCCTGGCTGTGCTCCGGACAGCCTGGGAACATGGAGCGGACTGCCTGGTGCTGTGCGATACCAACGGAGGCACCATGCCGGAGGAAATCAGCTCCATTATCAGGACGGTCAGGGAACGCCTGCCGCATGCCCTTCTGGGCATCCACGCCCACAATGACTGTGAACTGGCCGTCGCCAACAGCCTGGCCGCGGTAAACAGCGGAGCCATCCAGGTGCAGGGGACCGTAAACGGCATCGGGGAGCGTTGCGGAAATGCCAATCTTTGTTCCGTCATCCCCAACCTCCAGGTGAAGATGAAAGGCTTTTCCTGCCTCAGCGGCGCTTCCCTGACGCGGCTCAAATCCACTGCCGCCTTTGTCTCGGAAGTATCCAATCTGGCGCCTTTCCGGCGGCAGCCCTTCGTAGGGAACGCCGCTTTCGCCCACAAGGGCGGAGTGCATGTCAGCGCGATTATGAAGGAAGCCGCTTTGTACGAGCACATCGACCCCTCCCTTGTGGGGAACGCCCAGCGCGTGCTGATGACGGAGCAGGGCGGCAGGAGCAACATCCTTTCCCTGTCCCGCACCCTGGGTTTTGAACTGGAAAAGGGGGACCCCCTTCTGGACGTGCTTTCCGCCGCCGTGAAGAAAAATGCCGCACTGGGGTATGATTACGTGGCCGCCCCGGCCAGCGCGGAGCTGCTCTTCCTGCGGCACATGCCGGACAATGCCTTGAAACCGTATTTCAACATCCTGCGCACTGTGGTGCTGACCTCACGCCATGAAATGGACCCGGACATGATGGTGGAAGCCTCCCTCAAGCTGGATGTCCACGGCAATGTGGAGCACACCGCCGCCGGGGGCTTTGGCCCCGTGCATGCGCTGGACAGGGCCCTGCGCCGCGCCCTGACGCGCTGGTATCCGGAATTGGAACAGATGCACCTCATCGACTACAAGGTGCGCGTGCTTTCCCCCACCCGGACGAACATTCCGGAGGCGGAGGATGAAAACGGCACCGGCTCCAATGTCCGCGTGCTTATTGAGTCCTCGGACGGCGTCGCCACCTGGACCACCGTGGGCGTTTCCTACAACATTATTGAGGCCAGCCTGGAAGCCCTGGCGGACGCCGTCACGTACAAGCTCTACAAGACGGAGCAGGCCAGATGGCGTGCGGAATGCTGAGGGGCGGCGCTCCTTCCCAGGGGACGTGGGCGCCCCTCATGGCTTTTCCTTTTTCTTCCCGTTCCTTTGCGAGGGGCGGGCCGGAAGCTGAAGGGCGGAAAAGGTTCCTCCTGCCGGTTGAATGGCTCAAAATGAACAGGAAGAGGAGCAATGAGCTTCGTGAACAGGTTCGGGCGACGGTGTCCTTTTTTGAGACGGCTCCTGTGTTCTTTCCTGTTCTCCATTCATGTTGGTCAATCACGTTGCCGCAGTTAACGCCGGATTGCTGCCAGTTTGCCCGGAGAACGGATGCCCTGCCGGGAAAATACCGTTATTTTTCCGGTTTTTGCTTCCCGGTCGCATCTGCCGGGGTAAATAAAACATTGACCCGCCAGCGGGGAAGCTTTATCCTGAAATCCTCATTCAACCAGAGGTAGATTACAGCCGTGGAGGACGATATTATTTGTACAGAAAAAATCATTGCGGAACGCAAGACGTTCTTTCTTGATCTCAAACAGAATGCGCGCGGCAAAGTGGTGCGTATTACGGAAAAGGTGAGCTCCAACCGGGACCGGATTATGGTGCCTGCGGAAATTTTGGATGATTTCATCGCCGCTCTCCAGGATATCCGGGAGACCCTGAAGCAGCAGGGGGAATAAATTTTCCCCCTCCCTCCTGTTCTTTATTTCACCAATAGCGGGGCTGCGGCCGTCCCGCCATTTCTTAGTATCCGGGGCATTGCAAATCCGGCGGGCAAAAAGCCGTTTTGTCTGAATTAGGCGTTGTCAAAAATAAAAAAGGGAGTATTTTTACTTCCCGGTTTTGCCGTCCCCTTTTTTCATATTCCGGAGCATTCTGCATTCCGGAGGCGCGGGGCCGGAATGTTGATGCAACCATGAATATTTCAGAGATATGACGACACAACAGGAATTGACTCCGGAATTGATACGGGCTGCGCTGACCACGGTAAAATTTCCGGGGTTCAGCCGCGACATCGTATCTTTCGGGCTGGTGAAAAAGATTGACATTGACGCTGAAAACAACGTCACGATTGATTTGGTGATTGAGAGCAAAAATGCGGATATTCCCCGTTACATTTTTGAAGGCGTTCACGGCGTGATGAAGCATTTGCCCGGCGTGAAGCACTGCGACGTCAATATCGAGCATAAGGCTCCGGAAGCCAAAAAAGGAATCAATGACGATCCCTCTACCTGGAAATCCTCCGTTCCCGGCGCCAAGCACGTCATTGCCGTGGCTTCCGGCAAGGGCGGGGTGGGCAAATCCACCGTTTCCGCGAACCTGGCGGTGGCCCTGAGCAAGCTGGGGTATTCCGTCGGTCTGGTGGACCTGGATATTTACGGCCCTTCCATGTCCCTGATGTTCGGCACCAAGGAACGCCCCGGAGCCAATGAGAATGACGAATTTATCCCGGTAACGGCCCATGGCGTGAAACTTCTTTCCATGGGGCTGCTGATTAATGAATCCGATCCTGTAGCGGTGCGCGGTCCTCTGGCGACACGCTACGTCCAGCAGTTCCTGCGCAACGTGGCATGGGGGGATGTGGATTTTCTGATTCTGGACCTGCCTCCCGGCACCGGAGACATTCAGCTGACCATTGTCCAGACGGCCGAACTGGACGGCGTGGTGGTGGTGACCACCCCGCAGGAAGTGGCGCTGATTGACGCCCGCAAGGCGATCGGCCTCTTTGAACGGGTGGAAACCCCCATTCTGGGCATAATTGAAAACATGAGTTATTTCCAGTGCCCCTCCGACGGCAAGATTTACCATATCTTTGGCGAAGGAGGCGGCGAACGGGAAGCGGCCAAACTGGGAGTGCCCCTGCTCGGCAAGATTCCGCTGGATATTTCCACCCGCTCCGGCGGGGACGAAGGCCGCCCCGTGGCCCTGGAAGATCCCGGGCAAAATCCGGTTTCCGCCGCGTTCCGCCAGGTGGCTGAACAATGTGCCCGCGTGGTGCTTGACCGCTGAATGTCCCGGACGGGGCGGAAGGCCCGGTACGGTTGGTCACCCTTAAATTTGAAGCCGGATTGGAGCCTGCCGCTCCGGTCCGGCTTGTTTGCCGGCATGTTCCGGCTCCTTTGAATGAGGAATGCATGGAAGGAAATAAAAAATGAATAAGACGTGGAATTTGAAGGAAATGAAAAAGTTGATACCGCTGGCCCTTCCGGTGCTGGTGGTCAACCTCTCCATTGTGGGCATGGGGGCGGTGGACGCTATTGTGGCCGGGCGCGCCGGCGTGACGGACATGGCCGCCGTGGCCCTGGGGTCTTCCGTGTACCTGCCCGTGGCTCTCTTCGCCTGCGGCGTGCTGATGATCATCGGCCCCGTGATTGCCAACATGCGGGGGAAAAGCCATGAAAGCCGCGTGGGCTACATGACCAACCACGGCCTGTGGCTGGCGTTGATGCTCAGCCTGGTTTCCATGCCGGTCATTTATGTGTTGAGAAATGTATTCGGCTGGATTTCCGATGACGCCGCCATGTGCCGGATGGCTTCCGCCTACATGTTCGCCATTATGTGGGGCCTTCCCGCCAACCTGGGATTCGTGGCCCTGAAGAGCCTGAACGAAGGCTCCAACATGACGCGTCCCGCCATGTACGTGGGATTGTGCGGCCTGCTGCTCAACATTCCCCTGAACTACATGTTCGTCTTCGGCATGTACGGTTTTCCCCGCATGGGCGGAGCGGGGTGCGGCGCGGCCACGGCAGTCATTTTCTACATTGAATTCCTGCTAATGTTCCTGCTGGTTTACTTCAATCCCAAGCACAGGCCGTACCGCAGGCAAATCATTTCCTGGCGGCGGCCTACGCCTTCCGTCATCACGCACCTGGTGCGTCTGGGCGTGCCGATAGGCGTTTCCCAGCTGTGCGAGGTGATGCTCTTCTGCGCGGCGGCTCTGGTGCTGGCTCCGCTGGGAGAGACGCAGGTGGCGAGCCACCAGATTGCCGGGAACGTGGGAGGCCTGGTGTTCATGCTCCCGCTCTCCGTAGGGCTGGCGGCTTCCATCCGCGTGGCGTACCATCACGGCAGGAATGACCTGGCAGGCACCAGATCCGCCATTCTGTCTTCCTATGTGCTGGTGCTCACCATCTGTCTGTGCACCTTTGGAGGCATCACCCTGTTCCGCGAGCAGATTGTGCACCTGTACAATGACTCGGAGCTGATTGTCAGCACGGCTTCCGTCCTGCTGGTT
>OGOV01002705.1_pt1 | contig 12959 bp, 9 predicted proteins | sample 1552711 | NCBI WGS metagenome assembly OGOV01 (sample SAMEA2580216, study PRJEB22360) | human gut metagenome | biome: human gut; feature: human-associated habitat; material: faeces | place: Denmark | collected 2008/2010 | reverse complement strand
CGATATGCAATTCAACGCTGTTGCTGTTGCATTAAAAAGTTGAATTGCTATGTCTGGCGGCTAAGAATCTTAGCTCAAATCGTCCCCAAACACAACTGTTCCGTCATCTTTCACATCCGAACTGCCCGTTTTTCTTTTCTTCCCACCCCAAAAAGGACAAACAAGAAACCCCCGCCTCCGGGAGTACCGGAGGCGGGGGTTTCGCCGAACTGTGATTTATGAAGAAGGTTCTCGGAAGGACCGCTTATCAGGCAGGCTGTGCCTTGTTGGCGTTCTTCTTGCCCGTCATGAAGCAGTAAGCCATGATGAGTGCGCATCCAGCAATGCCGATAATATCAGACATGGAGCTGGGCAGGATGAAGATGAAGGCCACGACATAGCAGGCGATGCGCTCCCACATCTTCAGGGGACGGAACAGGTAGCCAGCGATGCCGCAGGCCAGCAGATAGGTGGCTGCAATGACGATGCAGTATGCAATGATGATCTCCACCATCGTGCCTTCCAGCAGGATAGCGGGACGATACACGAATGCAAAGGGGACGATGAAAGCGGTGATGGCGAAGGAGAATGCCTTCCAGCCGGTCTTCCATGCGCTTGCACCCGCGATGCCTGCTGCAGTAAAGGATGCCAGACAGACGGGAGGAGTGATCTGAGCCACGACACCGAAGTAGAAGATGAACATATTGGTGACCAGAGCGGAGATGCCCAGACCCTGGATAGCCGACGCGAACAGAGTGACAGCGATCAGGTAAGCGGCCACGGTAGGCAGTGCCATGCCCAGCAGCAGGCAGCCCAGAGCGGCGATGAGCAGTGCGATGAACAGGCTGCCCTCACCAGAGGTACCGATGAGCTTTGCGATCTTGACGGCAACGCCGGAGTTGACCACGATGCCGATCATGATGCCGCAGGCAGCGGTGGGGATCGCAATGTTTGCGGCCTGACGGACGCCGTCCATCAGAGTCTGGAGCAGCTTGCGGGGACCCATGCGGGTCTCAGGAGAGATCGCTGCGATGATGATGGAGAAGATGGTGCAGTAGATCGCGGAACGGGGCAGAGAGTAGCCCATGATGATCATGATGACCAGAATGATGATGGGCAGCAGACGGTACACGCGGGGCAGGATGGGCCTGCCTTCGTAATGTACGCCGGAGTCTTTGCCCAGACCCTTCTTCTTTGCGATCATGTGGACAAGGATGAACACGGCGAGGAAGTAGGCCACAGCGGGCAGGACGGCTGCTGCTGCGATCTGCGCATACTGCACGCCGATGATCTCGGCCATGATGAATGCGCCAGCGCCCATGATGGGGGGCATGATCTGGCCGCCGGTGGAAGCAACAGACTCGACTGCTGCCGCCTCTTCGGGGTCATAACCGGTCTTTTTCATCAGGGGGATGGTCAGAACGCCGGTGGTGGAAACATTTGCGATCGCAGAACCAGAAACCATGCCCAGCAGGCCGGAAGAGATGACAGCTGCCTTTGCGGGGCCGCCGACCGTCTTATCGCTGAGCTTCATGCCGCCGTCGATCAGGACACCGCCGCCGCCGCAGTTGGAGAAGAAGGTGCCGAAAACGAGGAAGTAGAACAGGGTGCCCAGAGAAGTGACCAGCGGAGAGCCGAAGATGCCATTCTCGCCGTACATCAGGACTTCCATCAGTTTGGGGAAGCTGATGCCGGAGAAGCGGAACAGGCCGGGGATATACTGGCCGAACCATGCATAAGCAAGGAAGAAGCAGATGACCCAGAACAGGGACATACTGACCACGCGGCGGACGGCCTCCATGACATTGATGACCAGAAGCACCGCCACGATGACCTCGGTGGTGGTCATAACGTCAACATTGAAGATGCGGTAGTTGAGCTGTTCTGCGTGGCTCAGGAAGAACCAGCAGATAAAGCAGCTGGACGCGATGAGGAAGATGTCGTAGATCCACCACAGCTTATTGTGGCTCTTGGATTTCTCGACCATCGGATTGTACAGCCACACCACGACCAGTGCAAGGCACATATGGAGCGGCAGCTGGAACCACGGGTCGAGGGGCTTGACCAGCTTGATGTAGAGCTGGAACACCGTCCAGATAACGGTAAGAACTGCCAGCGAATAGAAGCGCCATTTCGGCATATTCTTCAGCAGCTTGGCGATTTTGGTATCTTCGTCCTCTTCGTTTGCCAGAGCCTTGGCCTTGGCGTCGAGAGCCGATACCTTGGTTTCTTTTTCGTTGCTCATATTTCCCTCCGTATTATCCCTTGTGAAAGCAGAGGCCGGACACCGCAAAGCGTCCGGCCTCTGCCTACGGTCAAAGGATAGATCTGATGTCGTGCGGAGCGCCTCCGCCGAAAGCTTTCAAAGCCGGAACTTACTTCATGTAGCCTGCTTCCTTGTAGTACTTCTCAGCACCGGGATGCAGCGGGCAGCCGCCGCGCTTCATCTCTTCCCAAGCGGTCTCAGGCTCCCACGGAGACAGGGAATTGTACTCGGCCACCAGAGCGTCGCGGTTCTCGCTCAGGCTCTTGGTGATGGCGTAGACGACGTCCTCGCTCAGGCTCTCTTTGCAGAAGACGCAGTCGGGAGTGCCGGGCAGCGTCAGCTCCTTATCCTGACCCTTGAAGGAGTTGGCCGGGATGGTGATGAGGTCGAAGCCCTTTTCGCTGACGAACCAGCTGCACAGGTCATCGCCCCACTGCAGGAAGGTGACATCCACGCTGGTAGCGATCTGAGCCATGGTGGAAGAAGCAGAAGAGGTGTGGTCGATGTAGAAGTCGATCTGGCCGTCCGCGATGGCGTCTGCGTTGGCATCGCCGCCCTGGTTGGTGATGGAGCCGCCCCAGCTCTTCAGGTCGTCCTCGGTCACGCCGAAGTACTCGAGCAGCAGGTAAGCGCCCTCAGCATCCATGGAGCCCTTTGCGGAGCAGCCGATGCGCAGGGGCAGCTTCTGCTCGAAGATCTCCTCGATGGTGGAGACATTGTACTTCTGCAGGAATGCGTTGGACACGCAGTTGATGTAGCAGACAGCAGTCAGGCCGCCGATGACCGCTGCATAGCCGCTGGTAGCAGGCTTGCCCAGAGTACCTTCCTCCATTGCCCACTTTGCAGGAGCACCGTTGATGAAGGCCAGATCGGTGTTGCCGGAAGCAAACAGATAAGGAGCACCCATACCTCCCGGAGAGTCAGGGTTGACGTTGACAGTCTGGAAGCCGCCAGCCTTCTCCAGCACCTTGGACATTGCAACGATCATATTGTAAGAGCCAGAACCGACCTTATCGGAGCTGAAGTTCAGAGTCTCTTTGCTCATATCGGGCAGACCGTCCACAGCCTTTGCCTCAACGGAAGGAGCCGCCTCACTGGAAGCTGCGGTGCTGGTGGAGGAAGAGCCGCCGCAGGCTGCCAGAGCACCAGCCGCTGCCATAGTACCAGAAACCTTCAGAAAGCTGCGACGAGAAATCTTTTTCATAATCTTGTTCTCCTTTTCTCTTGGGGTTCTCGTGTAGCGAACCGGACTGTGTACTTCATGCCTTCTTCTGCGGCGTCGCCGCTTTTCACAGTCTTTGTTCGTTTTTGTTGTCTAAATTATATTCAAAATAGCAGGCCCTTACAACGGCTAAATCGCCTTGTTTCCGTTTCATTCTGAAACATTTCCAGGATATTTCATGAATGTTCTATTAAAAGCGTAACATTTTAGAACATTTCAGCAGTCTTTCCCGGATTTATCTGTTTCAGGATAGAACTTTTCTTTCAGCCTGTTAAGCAAAAAAACACCCGCCTCGCAGCAAAGCTGCAAAAGCGGGTGTGCAAGGAGCTATTGGGAAATTTACGCCTCGCGGCCAGTCATCTTGACGGCATACTTGATGGCGTTGACAAGGCTCAGCTCATTGCCGTTGCCCTTGCCTGCATGGTAGAAGTCGGTGCCGTGGTCCACGCTGGCGCGGATGATGGGCAGACCCAGCGTGACATTGACGCCCTCCACAGCCTTCCACTCCTGCTTCTCACGGTCGTAGACGAAGCCCACGGTCTTGAGGGGGATATGGCCCTGATCGTGGTACATGCAGACCACGATGTCGTACCAGCCGCCGATGGCCTGAGAGAAAACGCTGTCCGGCGGGCAGGGGCCGACAACGCCGGTGATGCCCTCGGCCTTAGCAGCCTCGATAGCCGGGGTGATCTCCTCGATCTCCTCGCGGCCGAACAGGCCGTTCTCGCCGCAGTGGGGGTTCAGGCCGGCCACGGCGATGCGGGGGTTCTCGATGCCCATATCCTTGCAGGCTTTATTGGCGATCTCGATGACTTCCAGCACGCGCTCTTTCTTGACCCGGTCGCAGGCTTCGCGCAGGGAGACATGGGTGGAGACGTGGACCACGCGCAGGTCGTGGTGGGCCAGCATCATGGTGTACTTCTTGGTATGGGTGTAGGTGGCGTAAATCTCGGTGTGGCCGTCGAAATGGGTGTAGCCGTCCGACTTCTCGCCGTGATAGTATTCCAGAGCCTTGTTCATGGCTTCCTTGTTCAGGGCGTTGGTGCAGGTAGCATCCACCTCACCGGCCATGGCCAGCTCGATGACCTTCTTGACGCACTGGAAGGCTGCGTTGCCGCCCTCCACGCTCACCTTTGCCATCTCGAACTTGTTGATGTCCTCGATGAGGTCGAGGTGCAGCACGTCGATGGTTCCGGGGGTGAACAAAGCATCCGACACCTTGTCGCAGCGGTGGATGACGATGTCCTCACGGCCAACGAACTTCCTGGCCTGCTCGAACACCTTCACGTCGCCCACAACGATGGGGCGGCAGTAGGTATACTGCTCCGGATCTGCCAGAGCCTTGATGGTGATCTCCGGGCCGGAGCCGGCGGGATCGCCCATCGTAATGCCAACGATAGGTTTATTCATAACAGTGCTCTCCTTGCTCTTCTCAGTTCAGGCCCTTGGCAGCGTTCTCGGCCAGGACCTTCTTGATGGCTTCCAGACCCTCTTCGGGGACGTAGTTGAAGGGGGCGCGGCACTTGCCAATGTTGTGGCCCTGCAGGGCCACAGCGGTCTTGATGATGGTGTGGGGATTGCCGTACTTGTAGGTCTGCTGCAGGATGGCGACGGCGTCCTGAGCGGCCTGTGCGCCCTCGAGGTCGCCAGCCTTGAAGCAGTCGTAGATTTTTACGACGGTAGCAGGCCAGATGTTGGCTCGGCCTGCAATACCGCCTACACCGCCCTCCTTCAGGCAGGTCAGGATCGCATCGTCTTTGCCCGCGAAGATGGCAACGTCCTTGTCCAGCTCACGGGTCAGGCGGATGTAGGCCTTCAGGTTCTCGGTGTCGCCGCTGGAGTCCTTTGCACCGACGATGACGTCCACGTCACGGCAGAGGGCCTGCACGGTCTCGGGCAGGAGCTTGTTGCCGGTGCGGGGCGGGATGTTGTAGAGGATGATGGGGATGTTGACCTGCTTTGCCACGGCCACATAGTGGTCGTACAGCTCTTTCTGGGAAGCCAGTGCGAAGCTGGGGGTGATGATGGACAGGGCATCTGCGCCCATCTCCTCGGCGCGCCTGCTCATGCGGATGGTCTCGGCGGTGGTGATGCAGCCGGTGCCTGCGTAAATGGGGACACGGCCCTTGACCTGGTCGATGACGGTAGCCAGGATCTCTTCCTTCTCCTTAAAAGAGAGGGCGTAAGCCTCGCCGTTGGTGCCCAGAGGGAACATGCCGTGGACGCCGCCTGCCAGCAGGCGCTCGACCTGCTGCCGCAGAGCCTCGTGGTTGACGGTCTGCTCGTCATCGTTGTTCATCGGGGTAATTACCGGAGGGATAATGCCTTTGATGTCGCTGGTCTTCATAACGTGTTCTCCTTTTCTATTACATGATCTCCTGATACAGTTTGCGGGCGTCGTCAGCGGTGACGGGGCGCATATTGTTCACCAGCAGACGCTGCACCTGCATACCGGACTCGACCAGACCCTCGAGGTCCTCAGCGGGGACGCCGAACTCCTTCAGGCTGGTGGGGATGTCCAGATGCTTGACGATTGCTTCGAGGCGGGCGATCATCCATGCAGCCTTCTCGTCCACGGTGGTGCAGGTCTTGTTCTCGTGGCAGCAGCGGTCATAAGCCACAGCCAGACGCTCTTTGACAGCCGGATGCTCGCTGTTGAAGCGCATGACAGGAGCCAGCAGGATGGCGTTGGAGACGCCGTGTGCGATGTGGTACTTGCCGCCCAGAGGATAGCTCAGAGCGTGGACTGCGGTGGTGCCGGAAGCGGTGATGGCCAGACCGCCGTAGTAAGCTGCGATCTGCATCCGGTTCTTCTCGGCCATGGCATCGGGGTCATCGCAGGCTTTCTCAATGTTGTTCAGGATGAGGTCGAGGCCCTCCAGAGCGTACAGGTCGCTGAAGGGGTTGGCCTTGTTGCTGGTGAAGCACTCGATGCAGTGTGCCAGAGCATCAACGCCGGTAGCAGCTGCGATCTTGCGGGGCAGGTTCTTGATCATGCGGGCGTCGAGGATGACGTAGTCCGCGATCATGTTCTCGTTGACGATGCCGACCTTCAGCTCCTTCTCGGGGACAGCGACGATGGCGTTGGGAGTGACCTCAGCGCCGGTGCCGGCGGTGGTGGGGATGAGGACGATGGGGACGCACTTCTGAGCCATACCGGGGTTGTCCAGCAGCTCCTTGACGCCGTAGTCATCGGTCACCAGCACGCTTGCCAGCTTGGCTGCGTCCATGACGGAGCCGCCGCCGCAGGCCACGATGAGGTCGGCGCCGGAAGTCTTGAACTCATCCACCAGCTTCTGGACAGCCATGTAGCTGGGTTCGGGAGGCAGCTCGTCCAGAACATAATACTCTGCGCCGGAAGCCTTCACAGCTTCCTCGGGCAGGGCGAACAAGCCAGCGCCCTCAATGCCCTTGTCGGTGAACATTGCCACCTTCTTTGCACCACGGGCCTTGATGATGGCGGTGATGTTGTCCATTGCGTTCTCGCCGCCGTAAACTGCGTGCGGCATCTTCAGATTGTACTGGGTCAGCATAACAAATTTCCTCCTTCAAAAAAATCAGCGGGTCTGGATACCGGTGGGCAGCAGGGCTTCCAGCGTATCCATCTCTTCGTTTTCGTAGATCGTACCGTCTCAGGGCAGGCCGGGAAGTTTCTGATAGGCCATGGTTTTCTCCGAATCCATCGTCTATCTCAAGTTTGCTCGGCTGCAATGCGGTCTGCAAGGTCGAGCAGCAGTTTTTCGTGGCCGAAGCCGCCCGACTTGGTGATAACGTAGCGGGTGCAGCCGCGGTAGGTGAAGCGGGCCAGCACGACGCCCTTTTCCATCTCGCACACCGGCTCAAGCTCCTTGATGCCCACGCAGTTCATGCACTGTAACAGCGTGTCGCCGCCGGTGAGCAGCAGGGTCCCAAGCGCGGGGCTGGTGAACAGTTTGCCCAGCATATGGCCGATGCTGCTGGCAATGCCGACCCGCATGCCCTCAAGGTCGAGGCCCCGGGCGGCGGCGTAATCGGCGGTAAGCTGGTTGCCCCCGGCGTCATTCGTCTCGATGATGCAGCGGGGGTTTGCTGCCAGCATCTGTTCAATTTCTGCCAGCGCAGCCTTGCCGTCGGCGCTTGCCCAGTAGCCGGGCTCCAGCTTCTGCCGGGGGGTCAGCCGCAGGCGGGCAAAGCCTGCCTTTTCGGCGGTGTCCATCTGCCGCAGGGTGATGGGGTTCACGCTGCCGCAGAGCACCAGCAGCCGGGGGTCCAGCTGCGGGGTCTCGACCACGCTGCCGTCCGAAAGCCCCAGCAGCTCCGGCAGAAAGGCGGCAAAGCCTGCACAGCCTGCCAGCACCGGGGGTGTTCCATTCTGGAACAGCTGCCGCCCGGCGGTTTCCAGATCTGCGGCGGTTGCAGCGTCATACACCAGAATGCCGGTCTTGTCCGCTGCCGTCTCACCGGGGCGCAGGTTCTGTGCGGGGATCTCAGTCTGCAAATGGATCAGCTTTGTCACCTCGGCACAGCGCACCGGTTCGAAGGGGTCGATGCCGAAGGGGCTTTCGTTCACCGGCACACCGTCGATGTAGTGGACGCCTTTTTTTGTGGTGCGTCCGATCTGCGGGAAGGCCGGCAGAAAGGGTAAATTGCGTGCGCCGCTTGCCTTGAGCAGGGCGGCAAGCTCTGCGCCGATGTTGCCGCGCAGGGCAGAATCCGTCTTTTTATAGATGCAGCCCACGCCGTTTTCCACCGCGCTGCGGGTCAGCTCTTCAACAGCCTTGGCAGCCTTTGCGGCGGGCAGATGCCGCGTTTCGGTATCCACCACCAGCACGGTGCTGCTGCACGCGGAAAGGTCTGCCTGCCCCACCACGACCTGCGTGGGGATGCCGTGTGCCGCAAGCTGTACGCCGGTATCCAGCGCACCAGTAAAATCATCTGCAATCATCAGCAGGCGAAGCATTCGTTCGTGCCCCCTCACTTGTTTTTGTGCTTTCATTATGCCGTATCCGGCAGGGGATTGCACCCCGCGCAAGGGGCAAAAGCGTTTCATTTTAGCACGTTTTCAATTTTCTTCCCGTTTCAAGTGTAAAAACGTTCTATCTTGAAACCACTTTCTGTTTTCTTTTTGAACTACACCGAGTATAATAGTTTCAAAGAGAAACATGGAGGGACGTTTTATGGTCGAAACTCACACCCGCATTCTGGGCATTGCCCCCTACGACGGAATGCGCACCGCCATGGAGCAGGCGGCGCAGGCCTACCCCAACGTTGAGCTGGAGGTGTACACCGGCGATCTGGAAGAGGGACAGGCCATCGTGCAGAGCATGACGCCCAACAGCTACGACTGCATCATCTCCCGCGGCGGCACCGCCACCCTGATCCGGCAGGTGACCGACCTGCCGGGGGTGGATATCCATATTTCGGTGTATGATGTGCTGCGCACCATGAAACTGGCAGAGAACTACACCAGCCTGTACGCCATCGTGGGCTTTCCCAGCATCACCGAGCCCGCCCACACCCTTTGCAGCCTGCTGAACTTTGATCTGGACATCCTCACCGTCCGCAGCGCCGAGGAGGTGCGCCACACCTTGGAGCGGCTCAAGCAGGGCGGCTACCGGATGGTGGTCCGGGATATGGTCACCCACACCATTGCCCGGGAGATGGGCTTTGACGCCTTCCTGATCACCTCCGGCATCGAAAGCCTGCACAGCGCCATCGATCAGGCGGTGAACATCAGCACATGGTTCGGCCAGCTGCGGCAGGAGAACCTGTTTTTGCGCAGCATCACGCAGGAGCAGGGCGGCAGGGTCGTGGTGATGGAGCCGGACGGCAGCCTGTTCTATAATAATATGAAGGACATCTCCCCGGAGCTGCACCGCTGTTTGCAGACCCATCTGCGGGAGATCCCCGCCACGGGCAGCTTAAAGTTCTATTACACCGAGCGCAGCCAGCTGTACAGCATCACAGCACAGGTGCTGCTGATGAACAACGTGCAGCGGTACCTGTTCTACTGCGTGCCCTCCCGCATCCCGCTGCATTCCAGCCGCCCGGGGCTGCGGTCGCTGAACCAAGGCGAGTGCGAGTATCTTTTCTCCAACAGCTTTTACAGCCTGAGCGGTGCCATGGGCACGCAGGACGCCGAGATCAACGCCCTTGCTGCCGTGCGTCAGCCCCTATTCATCTGCGGCGAGCCGGGCACCGGCAAAGAGCAGATCGCCCGCTACCTCTATCTGCACAGCGCACTGGTGAACCGCCCCCTCGTGGTGGCAAACTGCGCTTTGATGAACGATAAATCATGGGATTTTCTGCTCAACCACTATAACTCGCCCCTGAACGCCAACGGCAACACGGTCTACTTCCAGAACTTTGAGTCCATCCCGGAGCAGTGGAGCACCGAGCTGCTGGCTGCTATCGAGGAGACCGGCCTTGCCCGCCGGGTGCGGCTGCTGTTCTCCCGCTCGGTGCGGCCGGAGGAACCGGTCTCGCCGGTCACCCGCCGGTTCATCGAGCGGCTGGGCGCACTGACGCTGGAGCTGCCCCCGCTGCGCAGCCGGTCGGACGAGATCCCGTCCCTTTCCAGTTTGTACCTGAACAGCCGGAATCTGGAGCTGGGCAAGCAGCTCTCCGGCTTTGAGCCCCGCGCCATCGAGATGCTGCGGCAGTACCCGTGGCCGAACAACTACACCCAGTTCAAAAACCTTCTGCGCTCCCTTGCCACCCTGACGAACGGCCCCTACATCCGCAGCAGCAGCGTGGCAGACCTGCTCTCCAAGGAGCGCAGCCTGCGCAGCGCCCCGGCAGCGCACCCGGCGGCGGTGGTCAGCACCGACACCTCCCGCACGCTGGAAAGCATCATCGGCGAGGTGGTGCAGCAGACGGTAGCCGCCCACGGCGGCAACCGCGCCGCCGCCGCCCGGCAGCTGGGCATCAGCCGCACGACCCTGTGGCGGTACCTTGGAAAAATTGAAGCCGGGGAGCCTGCCGACCCTATCTGATGCTTTTGTCCCACAATGGGTTCGTTTTCCGTGCTTCATACGGAGCACCGAAAGAACGTTTTGCAAAAATGTACAGCCTGCATCCATCGGATGCAGTTCAAGGGCTTGGGGATTTCCCAGCAAGTATTTTGCAGCGCAAAACGGTCTTTGTATATACGAAGACACTGCTTGCGGATGCTATGAAACCTCTCAACATACTTTCCAAAATTCGAAAATCATTTTGCGATCAAGACCGTCCATTTTCAAGTTTCACTTGATGCGGGCGACTATTTTTTTGCTCAGGAAGTTTTCGAGTTTGCAATCGCCGCAAGCAGGGTAATCCGGTACCACCTCGCAAGTTTTGAACCTAATTTTTTACAAATCCAGCTTCAAAACACTTGTTGGGCTTCGCCCAAACCCGATATTCAGCGCAAGAACGCGCTAGTTCCGCACCTTAACGGACGCTGAATAAGCAAATTTTCTTGAGAAAAATTCGTTTCAGAAAAATCAGCGTTGATTCATCCAATATCACATCAAACCGGACCTATTACTTCCGGTTTTGAAGGTAAAAAGCGGAACTACCAGTTCCTAAAAAATCAAGTGACTTTATGGTATGCTCTATCCAGAACATTTTCTAAGAAGCGGAAGCATCCCTTCCGGTTTTTCCTTGAGATTCTCCTAAAATCCACTGAAAACCGGAAGGAATGCTTCCTAAAAATTTCTGCTTCATTGTGATATGCTTTCTACAAGCCTTCATCGAACCTTGAAAATCACATGACCGTCTGCATGGAATACCCGGCGAAGAGACCCTATGAGGACGAGCCGGAAAACGCCGCTGGAAAGGGGCAGGAACACCATACAGAGAGAACGGCGTAAGAACAATGATATTCTATTTCATTTCAGAAAGGATGGTTTGCCTATGACAAAACTGAGCCAGCTTAAAATCGATCCGGAGTTCCAGAATCAAATCAACCCTCCGTCGTTTGAGGAAACCCACCAACTGGAAATGAACATCCTCAAGGAAGAGCGTGTGCTGAATCCGATCATCACTTGGAACGGCTACATTGTTGACGGACACACGCGCTATCAAGTCCTTCAAAAATATCCATTTATTCCGTTTGAAGTCATCGAGAGAAAATTTTCTAACCGTTATGAAGCACTGGCATGGATCTGCAAGAATCAGCTGGGTCGGCGTAATCTGACCCCAGAGCAGAAAAAGTTCCTGATTGGAAAGCAGGCAGAAGCGGAAAAGCAAATCAAATCGTTTCACGGCAATCAGTATACTTTGGCATCTGAAAGTGGTCTGGTTCAAAATGAACCAGACCGCACAAAGCACGGTTCACGGTCGAAGGTCGCTGCGGAACATGGAACATCCGAAAGTTATGTTTACCGTGCAGAACAATTTGCAAAAGGTGTGGAAGCGGCGGAGGAAGCAGTACCCGGTGTGCAAGAAGAAATCCTGAGCGGAAAGATTCGTGCAACTGACCGTGAAATTTCCTCGATTGCAAAGATTCCAAAGAAAAAGCGTCCCGAAGTTGTGGCAGAGCTTCGTAAGCCTAAAGGCGAACGGGATTCCAGTATCACGGATTCGTATTCTTCGTCTTCAAAGGGCAATGAGTTTATAACGACCTTCAAGCAAGACATTCAGGGGCATAAGAAAGGACTCAACAAGGAAGAAAAACAGAATCTCAAGGATGTCGTCAAGAGTATCTATTCGCCTCGCCGTTTGGCAGATGGCGAAGCCATGATGTGCGAGATTCAGGGAGCGCAGGAGGATTTTGTCCGGCGGTGGGAAATGTGCTTTCGTGAATACCCGGATATTCTTACCGAACCAAAGAACAATGATAAACTGCTGATTTTTATCGACCGTGCCAGTCGGTATCTTCAGACGGTAAAAGATCGTCTGAACAATGATAGAAACCAAAACTCTCAAACGGTCTAGCACTAATTCGGATGTAAAAATGGAGGTGAATGCCATTTCGGATTACTTGAAACCCAATATGCCACTGCCGCAATATCTGCCTTATGCCCGCTTTTTGCTGGACACAGACCCAAGCCACACAGCGAAGCTGCTCTACACTCTGCTGCTGGACCGGGCTACGCTTTCTCAAAAGAACAACTGGATGGACGCACAGGGGCGCATTTATGTAGTTTATCCGCTTTCCAAGCTGTCAAAAGATTTGAGATGCACGCTGCTATGTGGAACAATGGCAGACCATGCGCGCAGAGAACCTTGGGCTGCTCCTCTGGGGCGGTGTGGGCACAGGCAAGAGTTTCCTTGCCGGGTGCATTGCAAACGCTCTGATGGAGCAGGAGGTGCCTGTGCGTATGACAAACTTCGCCCGAATCCTGAACGAGTTGAACAGCAGCTTTTCCGGGCGGAACGATGTTGTGGACAGGCTCTGCCGCTATCCCCTGCTCATCATTGACGACTTCGGCATGGAGCGTGGTACCGAGTACGCACTGGAACAGATCTACAGCATCGTGGACAGCAGATACCGCAGCCAGAAGCCACTGATCGTCACCACCAACCTGACGC
>OGOV01002702.1_pt1 | contig 12976 bp, 10 predicted proteins | sample 1552711 | NCBI WGS metagenome assembly OGOV01 (sample SAMEA2580216, study PRJEB22360) | human gut metagenome | biome: human gut; feature: human-associated habitat; material: faeces | place: Denmark | collected 2008/2010 | reverse complement strand
TTGCCAGATACACGCATCCGAGCAGGAAGAACATCAGAATCGACAGATAATCCACCTTCAGATACGCCGTTCCAAAGCTCTTAATGATAATTGGGAAAATACAAAAAATCAGACACGGTACCGCAAATACCGTCACCATCGCAAGGTATTTCCCCATCACGATATCAAATAATTTTACCGGTGCGGCAAGCAGAAGCTGGTCTGTCTTGTTCTTCCGTTCCTCCGCAAAGGAACGCATGGTGAGCACCGGAATGTAGAGCAGCAGCACAAAAATAGTGCGGCACAGCGTGTAGTAGCCAAAATCCGGCAGACCGTAGCCCAAATTCAGCGCCACAAAATAGATAGCCGTAGCCGCCAGCATAAAGGCAGTAAGCACCGCGCCGATCATGCCGTGAAAGCAGCTGCGGAGCTCTCGTTTAAAGATGGCAAGCATCTCAATTCTCCTCCCCTTCTGCCGGGGCTTCCTGCTCCGGCGTTTTTTCGGTCAGCGCAAGGAATACCTCCTCAAGGCTGCGGTTCTCGGCGGCAAGTGCCAGCACGGTGCAGCCGGCCTCGGTCAGCGCCCGGGACACGGCGGCGCGGCGGTCGGCGGCATCCTCGCTCTCGGCGGTAAAGGTGACCTGACCGTCTGCGGCGCTTTCCAGTTCTACCTTGCAGATGCCCGGTACGCTGCGCACAGCGGCCAGCACGGTGTCAGTCTCGCCCTGCGCGGTAGCGCGCAGACGGCTGCCGGGATTCAGAGTCTCGCCCAGCTCCTCCGGGCTGCCCACAGCCACCAGATGCCCTTTAGACAGGATAAGCACTTGCTGGCATACCGCCTGCACCTCGCTGAGGATGTGGCTGGACAGAATGACCGTGTGCGCCTTGCCCAGCTCCCGGATGAGGTTGCGGATCTCGATGACCTGCGCGGGGTCCAGCCCTACGGTGGGCTCGTCCAGAATGATAAGCTGCGGGCTGCCCAGCAGCGCCTGCGCAATGCCCACCCGCTGACGGTAGCCCTTGGACAGGCTGCGGATGACCCGGGGCAGCACTTCTTCCAGCCCGGTGCGGCGGGCAGCGGCCAGCACCTGCTGTTTGCGCTGCGCACGCTTGACCCCCTTAAGCTCTGCCACAAAGTCCAGATACTCCTGCACGGTCATTTCCGGGTAGAGCGGCGGCTGCTCCGGCAGATAGCCCACGCAGGCCTTGGCGGCGTCGGCTTCCTCGGGCAGCGGATGGCCCGCCACCGTCACCTGTCCCTCCGTGGCGGCGAGGTAGCCGGTGAGGATGTTCATGATGGTGGACTTGCCGGCACCGTTCGGCCCCAGAAAGCCCAGTACCTCGTTTTCCTTTATGGTAAAGCTGATGCCTTTGAGAGCAGCTTTATTTCCATAGTATTTGGTCAGGTTTTGAATTTCAACCATATCATGCTCCTTTCTGCAAAAAGCCATTTTGTAGGCAGTTTGCACCTTCCTCTTATTATCGCAAAATAATATGTTGTTGTCATATACAGAATGTAACCATATCATGAAATATAGAAAAAATGGATAAAAGGGCTTCTGCAACTGGCAGAAAAGCTTGTGCGTATCGCAAAAAGCAGTATGCCATATTTGTGTGATAGGGCTGTGAAAAACAGACGGAAAACCGGCGAAAGTACAAAAAACTACGGAAAAGATATGTGATGCCATAAAAATATAGGTCAACTTGCACAAAACACCGATGGAAAATCTGTACATTGCTACAAAAATGCGTTTTTCAACAGCAGGAATTTGTGCAAAGGGTTGACATCGATTGCAAAGGGGTGTATAATTTTTGGTATGAAAGAGGGTATCCTTGTGTGCGTTCTGTGAAAATGGACAAAGGATACGCTCAAAATTATGTGTCGCCTGTTCGCCGGGTCCTGCCATGAAGAAAGGATGCGAGCCTGCGGCATTCCACCATTTCCTACATTTATCTTTCAGAGAGGGGAATTTCTAAACATGCAATTCAAGAAAAGCAAAACATTTCTGGCTGCTGTACTGGCTGCTGCAATGACATGCTCGGCAATCCTGCCGACTGCTGCATCTGCTGCCGGCTCCAGAACTAAGGACGAGGCTTACGGTGATGACTCTTATGCAGCACGCTTTATGTCGCTGTATGATGACGTTGTAACCAACGGTGTGGAAAACGGCTATATGTCCAGCACAAACACCGTTTCCGGTGGTCTGGGTATCCCGTTCCACTCGGTAGAAGAACTGTGCATCGAAGCTCCGGACTACGGTCACGAAACTACTTCTGAAGCACTGTCCTACCTGGTATGGGCTGCTGCAATGCGTGATAACATCGTAAACGATGCAAGCAAGGGCGAAGTAACCGTAAAGAACACCAAGGATGCTTCTACCGAATCCATCGGCGATCTGGCTAAGGCTTGGAAGACCATGGAAGCAACTATGATCCCGGATCAGCAGGGCGGCAACTTCATGCAGAAGGGCGGCCAGCTGAGTGCTACTTACAGCGACGAGTGGGGTCAGATTGAACAGTATCCGACCGATATGGCACAGGGCAACACCGCACAGAACCCGATCCACCAGAGCTTCTGCTCCGCATACGGCAGCGATAAGGGTCTGTACCTGATGCACTGGCTGGCTGACGTTGATGACTGGTATGGCTTCGGCGGTAAGAATGGTACTCAGGGCAAGCAGACTGGTGTCACCACAAGCGGCAGCAGACAGTTCACACTGATCAACACCTTCCAGCGTGGTGAACAGGAATCCTGCTGGGAAACCATTCCGCACGCTTGTACCGACCTGCACGATGTAGGCTATGGTCTGAACGGCAACGGCGGTATGAAGGGCTTCTTCAACACCGAACAGAATCCGGCTCAGCAGTGGTCTTACACCAACGCACCGGACGCAGAAGACCGTGCAATTCAGGCTGTTTACGATGCAAACAGATGGGGTGTCGGCGATCAGACTGTTGACTCCAAGTGGGGCGGCGGTCAGTCCATCTCTGCACTGGCTGGTAAGATGGGTGACGAAACCCGTAACAATATGTACGATAAGTACTACAAGGCAATTGGCTGCCAGGACAAGTGGGCTAAGGGCGGCAGTGATAATGGTAAGCATTATCTGATGAACTGGTACACCTCCTGGGGCGGTGCAATGGACGGCTCCTGGGCATGGCAGATCGGTGCATCTCACTGCCACGAATTCTATCAGAACCCGCTGGCTGCATATGCACTGGTAAATGATTCTGCACTGAACGCAGGCATGAAAGCACAGGGTGCTACAGAGGACTTCGAAGCTTCTCTGAGCAGACAGATGGAACTGTACCTGTGGCTGATGTCTAAGGACGGCCCGATCGCCGGCGGCTGCACCAACTCCTGGAACGGCCGTTATGAGCAGTATCCGTCCGGTCAGGCTACTTTCTATAATATGGCTTATCTGGAACACCCTGTATACGCTGACCCGGGTTCCAACCACTGGATCGGTAACCAGGTATGGGCTGTACAGCGTCTGGCTGAACTGTATTATGTTGTAAAGAGCGACAATGCAAATGATCCGCAGGTCGGCAAGACTGGTCTGAAGCTGAGCGAAGCTCTGGAAAAGATCCTGGATCGCTGGGTAGGCTGGTTCATGGACAACACCATTCTGGGTAAGGCAAACGGCGAAAAGACATTCTCTGCAAAGTATGAGCCGTATGATACTACTGAAACAGAGTTTACAATTCCGGATCTGTCTAAGGGTATAACTGATGACGGCGAATCCTTCTCGATCCCGTCCAGCCTGATCTGGTCTGGTCAGCCGAACGATTGGAAGGGCACATATCAGGATAACAACAACCTGACCTGCACCATCGTTGGCTACGGCGACGGTGACCTGGGTTGTGTATCTTCTCTGGCAAACACTTTGATCTACTATGCAAAAGCAAAGGGCGTTGCAACAAGCGACATGGCTGCTGCAAAGACTTCTTATGAGAACAAGACCACTGCATCTGCTGCTTCTGCTACAGAACTGGCACAGCAGTCCCTGTACCTCGGCAAACAGCTCCTCGACAGAGAGTGGAACAAGTATCGTGATGATATTGGTCTGGGCGTTTCCGACCACAACACCAACCTGAAGAGACTGTGGGAAACCAAGCTGGCTCTGCCGGACGGCACTCGTGCAAACGGTGAAAACAAGGTTCTGTCCGCTAGCCGTTACACCGGTACAATGCCGAACGGTGATACCGTTAAGGACGGCGTAGCATTCGTAGACATTCGTTCCAACTATAAGGATACCACTGGCGAGTACATGAGCAAGGACGCTAACGGCAAGACCATGTACGATTATGCTAAGGAATGCTATGATGCAAAGGGCAACACCGATGATTACTACTTCACTCTGCACAGATTCTGGCATGCAGGTGACATCATGATGGCTCTGGGTACTATGCATGAACTGTATCCGGATATGCCGGTTGATGGTGACGATACTCCGTCTGAAGATCTGGTTGTAACACCGTCTGATATTGAGATCACTGTTGGCGAAAGCGAAACCTTGAAGCCGAATCAGACTGGCTGCACTTTCGAGTCTGCTGATTCTACCATTGCTTCTGTAGATGCTGATGGTAACGTAACTGGTGTTTCCGAAGGCGAAACCACAATCAAGGTTTCCAAGGACGGCAAGACTGCTGAAGTAAAGGTAACTGTTAAGGCTGCTGCTACTACTGACACAACTGCTACCACTGATGTAACTACTGAAACTACAGATTCTGATGTAACTACTGCATCTACTTCTGTTTCTTCTGTATCTATCACTCCGGGTCAGCTGCTGCTGGGCGACACCAATCTGGACGGCTCTGTAGACGTTACAGACGCAGTTCTGCTGAACAAGAAGGCTGCAAATGTTGTATCCTTCAATGAACAGCAGACTCTGAACGGCGACTGCTACGATCAGAACGGCGAAATCGACGGCAACGATGCAACGGCTCTGCTGAAGTTCCTGGTTCACATTCTGAAGGGTCTGCCGGAAAACTCCAGCATGAACGCATAAGAGAATCACGAATCTCAACGATTTTCATCTATTACAAAAGGCACTATAGCTGTAAAGGCTGTAGTGCCTTTTTGTATTGTCGGTGTCTGCTGTCTGGGTGGCACGGAAAAAGTTTCACAATATGACTTGATTTTTCTGTGCCAAAATGCTATAATAAGATACTATGGAATATTATTGCATGGAAACTCTGGCGGTTTCCGGAGGAGTGTGACATTTTTGAAAAGTATGACGGGATACGGTCGTGCGACGGCACGGACGGAACGCTATGAGATCACCGCAGAGGTGCATTCCGTGAACCACCGGTTTCTGGAAACCTCTGTGCGGCTGCCCCGCAGCTTCAGCTATCTGGAAGAAAAACTGAAAGAACAGGTGCAGCAGAAAATTTCCCGCGGCAAGGTCGAGGTAACGCTCACCATGCAGACGATCGGTGCAAAATCCACTGTGGTGGAAATCAATCACGATGTGGTGACGGCATATCTGCAAGCCGTTGCGGCGGAAAATGCACTGCTTCGGGAGTCCGGCTTCCGCAGGAACCAGATCATGCTGGGCACTGCGGCGGACGAAAACAGCAATGCGACAGATGCCCTGCCGCTTTCCACACTGCTGCGGATTCCCGATGCCTTTCAGGTGCAGCAGGTGGCAGATGATCCCGATGTGATCTGGAGCGAAGTCCAGCCAGTCATGGCAGAAGCGTTGCAGCAGTTCGTGGCAATGCGGGAAACCGAGGGCAAGCGTCTGGCAGATGACGTGGCATTTCATCTGGATCGTCTGGCGGAAATGACCGATGCCGTGGAAAAGCTGGTGCCGGAAACCGTGCAGCAGTACTATGAAAAGCTGTACCGGAAAATCACGGAATTGCTGGGCGACCGGACTGTGGACGAATCCCGTCTGGTGACAGAAGCTGCCGTGGTTGCGGAAAAAATCGCGGTAGACGAAGAACTGGTGCGGCTGCGGAGCCACATTGCACAGTTCCGTGTATTCCTGACCAGTACGGAACCGGTAGGCAGAAAAATGGATTTTCTGGTGCAGGAACTGAATCGGGAAGTCAACACCACCGGCTCAAAATCGCAGCATTTGGAAATCACCAAATTGGTGGTAGATATGAAATCTGAAATCGAAAAAATTCGGGAACAGATTCAAAATATCGAATGAGAAAGGAAGTATGCAGCATGAAAAAAGGAACATTGTTTGTCATCTCCGGTCCGTCGGGCTGCGGAAAAGGCACCGTGCTGAAAGAGGTGCTGAAAAATCCTGACCTGTATTTTTCCGTTTCGGCAACCACGCGTGATCCCCGCCCCGGCGAAGTGGACGGTGTCAACTATCGCTTTATGACCAACGAAGCCTTTGAAGCCCTGATCGAACAGGACGGTTTCTTGGAATATGCCGGCTACTGTGACCACTATTACGGTTCGCCGAAACAGCCGGTGGAAGAACAGCTGGCAATGGGAAAAAGTGTCATTCTGGAAATCGAAGTCGAGGGTGCTATGAAAGTTCGTGCGGCTCGTCCGGACGCAGTGTTCGTGTTTATCCTGCCGCCGTCTATGACAGAACTGGAAAACCGGCTTCGCGGTCGTGGCACTGAGGCAGAAGAAGTGGTGCAAAAGCGTGTGGCACAGGCAAAACGGGAAATCGGTTTTGCGGAAAAATACGATTACGTTGTGATTAACGATGACTTGTCTGCGGCGATTGCTGATGTCAATGCAATCCTGTGTGCAGAATCTCATAAAACAAAGAAAAATTTGGAAGAAATCAAAGAGGTGCTTGGAAAATGAATATGTTAAGACCGTCTGTCAATCAGCTGATTACAAAAAATGAAAGCAGTTATTCTCTGGTAATCGGCGTGGCGAAACGTGCCCGCGAGATTGCCGATGAACTGTATGAAAATGGAAAAACATTAGAGGAAAAGCCGGTGAAAACAGCCATTCGCGAACTGGCTGCCGGAAAATATCGTATCGTAGACAACTTCGAAGAACCGGCTCAGAACCACTAAGTAAATGGAAAAACAAGCGGAATTGCCGAAAATCTGGTGCGTAGGCGTGGCAGTCTGTGCGGCTTCTTATACGTTTGACCGGCTGTTTTCCTACATTGCCATGCAGGAGATCCCTGCCGGCTGCCGTGTAGTCGTGCCGTTCGGCAAGGGAAATGCCAAACGTGTGGGAATCGTGCTGTCCTGTGCAGAACAGGCTGCCCAGCCCGAACAGCAGCTGAAGCCGGTGCTTGCGGTGGTGGACAAACAGCCGATCCTGTCGCCGGAAATGCTGGATCTGGTGTTCTGGCTCAAGGAAATGACGTTCTGTACATATTACGATGCAGTGCGAACCATTTTGCCTGCCGGCATGCAGGTGCAGCTGGTGGAAACCATTTCGCTGGCAGAGCCGCAGCCGGACTGCCCGCTGACAGATGCCGAAGCACACCTGCTGTTTTTCCTGCGGGGAGCAAAGACCAAGCAGGAATTCCGGCGGATTCTGGCGGACGCAGATACACAGGGCAAAAAAATCGTGGATACGCTGGTACAGAAAGGCTTTCTGCTCCGGCAGGAAACGGTAAAGGAAAAGACCCACGGACAGACCGGCATCAAGATGCTGCGAATGGCAGTTCCGCCGGACGAAGTGCCGCCTGTGACCAAAACCCAGCAGAAGCTGGTGCGGATCTTACAGGAAACCGGTGCCGTTTCGGAAAAAGAGGCGTGCTATCTCAGCGGCGTGACTACAGCGGTGGCGAAAAAGCTGGTGCAGAATGGCGTGGTGGAATCCTATACGGTGAAGCCGCCGCTGCACACATATGCCGCCAGCGGTCAGACCTGCCAGCCCGCAGACATCGTGCTGTCCGCGGAACAGCAGGCAGTATATGACCGCATGGTCGCTGCACTGGGCGAGGGCATGCACTGCTTTTTACTGCACGGTGTCACCGGCAGCGGCAAGACCAGCGTGTTTATCCGGCTGATCGACACCGTGGTGCAGCGTGGAAAGCAGGTGATCCTGCTGGTGCCGGAAATCGCTCTTACGCCCCAGATCGTGGAGCAGTTCTATCAGCTGTTCGGCAATATCGTGGCGGTGATCCACAGTGAGCTGTCCTTGGGGCAGCGGAGCGAAACGTGGCGGAGCATCGCTTCCGGTGCGGTGAAGATCATCATCGGCACCAGAAGTGCCGTTTTTGCACCGGTGCAGAATCTGGGGCTGATCGTCGTGGACGAGGAGGGCGAGCGTACCTATAAGTCGGACAGTGCCCCGCGGTATCATGCGATCTCCGTGGCAAAAAAACGCTGCCAGACCCATCACTGCCCGCTGCTGCTTGCTTCGGCAACCCCTTCGGTGGAAAGCTACTACTTTGCCAAACGGGGAATCTATACCCTGCTGGAGATGCACCAGCGGTATAATCAGACACCGCTGCCCCACGTGGAAGTGGTGGATATGCAGGAGGAGAGAACTCTCGGCAAAGAGGGCATGTTCTCCGAAACGCTGGCACAGGCACTGTGGGACAACTTAGAATCGGGCAGCCAGTCGCTGCTGCTGCTGAACCGCCGCGGGTATCATACCATTATCAGCTGTGCGTCCTGCAATCAGCCGGTGTACTGCCCAAATTGCAGTATCCCCATGACCTATCACAAAGTCAACAACAGCCTGATGTGCCATTACTGCGGACATACGCAGGACATGGTGGAAACCTGTCCCTCCTGCGGTGGAAAGCACCTGCGGAAAATGGGCTTTGGCACCCAGCGGCTGGAAGAAGAACTCCGGCTGATCGTGCCGGAAGCACGGATACTCCGCATGGACGCGGACACCACCATGTCCCGCTATGCCTACGAGGAACGGTTTCAGGAATTCCGGCAGGGCAAGTATGACATCATGCTGGGAACGCAGATGATCGGCAAGGGGCTGGATTTCCCCAATGTCACGCTGGTAGGTGTGCTGTCGGTGGACAAGGCTCTGTACGCCGGCGATTTCCGCAGCTATGAGCGAACCTTTTCCCTGATCACACAGGTCGTGGGACGGGGCGGCAGAGGTGAAAAAGCCGGCCGTGCCATTTTGCAGACCAGCATGCCGGAGCATTATGTGCTGCGGTTGGCGGCACAGCAGGCGTATCCGGCGTTTTACGAACAGGAGATCGCCCTGCGGCGGCAGCTGATCTTCCCGCCGATCTGTGATATTTGTGTGGTCGGCTTTACCGGCATGCGGGAACCGGACGTGCGGACAGCGGCAATGCACACCGCAGACGTGCTCAAAGATCAGATCCGGAAAACCGGCTTTTCCTATCCGATCTGGGTGCTGGAACCGGTGCCCTGTGTTTACGGCAGGATCAACGGAAAATACCGGTATCAGCTGGTGATCAAATGTAAGAATACCAAGCCCTATCGTGATCTGATTCATGCGGTGCTGACCGAAGCCGGTGCAGACCGCAGCTTTGCCCGCGTGCATCTGTATGCGGACATGAACGGAGATGTGGGCATATAAGGCTGTCCTGAAGTTGCGGGGCAATAGGAGGAATATCTATGGCAATTCGACGTATCGTAAAAGAGGGCGATCCGATTTTACGCATGAAGTGCCGTCCGGTGACCGAGTTCGGGGAAAAGCTGAACCAGTTGCTGGACGATATGCACGAAACATTGGAACAGGCGAACGGTGTTGGTCTGGCTGCACCGCAGGTGGGCTACTGCCGCCGTTTTTTCATTATGCATCTGGGTGATGTGAAAATCGAAGCGATCAATCCGGAGATCAAAAAAACCAGCGGCAAACAGTACGTGCTGGAGGGCTGCCTTTCCGTGCCCAACAAGTGGGGCTATGTGACACGCCCGAACAAGTGCAAGTTCCGTGCCCAGAACCGTAAGGGCGAGTGGTACGAAATGACACTGTCCGGACTGGGAGCACAGTGCGTCTGCCATGAAAACGCTCATCTGGACGGACAGCTGTTCATTGATGTGGTAGAAGAATTTGTAGATCCGGAGGATTTGGAAGAAGCATGAGAATCGTTTATATGGGAACGCCGGACATCGCAGTGCCGACGCTGCGGTTTCTGGCAGAGAGCAAGCATGAAGTCGTGGGCGTTCTGACCCAGCCGGATCGTCCCAAGGGGCGGGGACACCACACCATTCCCACGCCGGTGAAAGCGGCTGCTCTGGAATATGACATTCCGGTATACCAGCCCCTGTCCCTGCGAAAAGGGGAAGATGCAGCGGCAGCTCTGGAAACGCTGCGGCAGTTGGCACCGGATCTGATCGTGGTGCTGGCATACGGACAGCTTTTGCCGAAAGAAGTGCTGGAACTGCCGAAGTATCGCTGCATCAACCTCCACGCTTCTCTGCTGCCGGCATACCGCGGAGCAGCCCCGATTCAGTGGGTGATTCTGAACGGCGAAACCAAAACTGGTGTCACTGCCCAGCAAATGGCAGAGGGACTGGACACCGGTGATATGCTGGTAAAAAAAGAGATCGCCATTGGAGCAGAGGAAACCGCAGAGGAACTGTATGAACGGCTGTCGGAACTCTGCGTGGAAACCCTGAGCGAAACGCTGGAACAGCTGGAAGCCGGCACCTTGCAGGGCACTCCGCAGGACGATGCACAGTCCTCTTATGCATCGCGTATCACAAAGGAAATGTCTGCACTGGACTTCACCCGTCCGGCGGCAGAACTGCATAACCTGATTCGCGGCATCACCGGATTTACCATGCTGGAGGGCAAACGCCTGAAGGTGTATGGTTCTCGTGTGGTAGAGGGCGTTTCCGGAGAAGCCGGAACGATTGCAGAGCCGGAAGATTTCGTCGTTGCATGCGGTGACGGAAACGGGCTGCGGTTCACGGAGATTCAGCCGGAGGGCAAACGCCGCATGGCAACGGCAGATTTTCTCCGTGGCAAGAAGCTGAAAAAAGGTGAAAAACTGGGGAACGCAGAATAAGATGTGTAAACGAAAGTGAGGGAAGCCTATGCAGTTTTACGATGGTTGGTTTGATGTGGGATATGGACTGGTGATCGTCGGCCTAATCATCAGCCTTTGGGCATCGTGGAATGTGAAGTCCACATTCCGGCGGTATCAGAATGACCGCAACAGCCGCGGGCTGACGGCGGCACAGGTGGCACGGCAGATTCTGGACGACAACGGTCTGTATCAGATTCGCATTGAACAGATCGCCGGCAATCTGACTGACCACTATGACCCCAGCGGCAACGTGATCCGGCTGTCTGAGAGTGTGTACAATTCCACCTCTGTGGCAGCTATCGGCGTAGCCGCCCATGAATGCGGGCATGCCGTACAGCATGAGGTGAACTACGTCCCCATGCAGGTACGCAGTGCCATTATTCCCATTACCCAGATCGGTTCCCGCTTCTGGTATATCATTTTTGTGCTGGGCATGATATTCAGCAATTCTTATATCGGTGCTCCGCTGCAAATGATCGGCATTCTGCTGTTCACCCTGATCGTGGTGTTCCAGCTGGTGACACTGCCGGTGGAATTCAACGCCAGCCGCCGTGCCATGCAGACGCTGGAGAGCCGGTATATTCTCTCCGGTGAGGAACTGACCAAGGCAAGAAAAGTGCTGACCGCGGCAGCCCTCACCTACGTGGCAGCCCTGCTCAATGGCATCTTACAGCTGCTGCGTCTGCTGTCAATTTCAAAGAGGAACAATCGAAGATGAGTGCAAGAAAACTGGCAGTACAGCTGCTGAACCGAACCGAACAGGAACAGAGTTATTCCAATCTGCTGCTGGACAGTGCCCTGTCCCAGTCCCAGCTGGACGAACGGGACAAGCGGCTCTGTGCCTCTCTGTACTACGGCGTGATCGAACGGCGTATTACATTAGATGCGGTGCTTTCGCACTACAGCAAGCAGCCCCTGCGGAAGCTGGACAGCACCGTGTGGAACATTCTCCGTCTGGGCATTTACCAGCTTCTCTACTGCGACCAGATCCCCAGCCGTGCAGCAGTCAATGAAAGCGTCAAGCTGACCAGAAGCTGCCGGAAAGCCAGTGCGTCCGGCTTTGTCAATGCGGTGCTCCGCGGTTTCCTGCGGGACGACTGCAAGATTCCGTACCCGAAAGATCCCAAGGCGGCAATGGCTGTGGAATATGCCGTTCCCCAGTGGCTGCTGGAAAAGCTGGTGAACGCTTATGGTATGGATACCACAAAGGCATTTCTGGCGGACGCTCTCCAGCCGGCTCCGCGGTTTATCCGGCAGAATCCGGCGGCATGCACCTGTGCAGAACTGGAACAGGCATTGGGAGATGCCATTCGTCCCACAAATCTGACAGGTGCCTATGAACTGCACGCCGGCGATATTCGCAAACTGCCGGAATTCCGCAAGGGCTGGTTCTATGTGCAGGATCTCTCCTCCCAGATCTGTGCTCTGGCACTGGGGGCAGCGTCCGGCGAAACAGTACTGGACTTGTGTGCTGCACCGGGCGGAAAAACCTGTACCATTGCGGCAGGCATGGAGCAGACCGGCTGCGTACATGCCTTTGATCTGGCGGAGCATCGGGTAAAGCTGATACAGGACAACGTGAAGCGGCTGGGGCTGCGGAACGTGCAGGCGGCACAGGGCGATGCCACCCGGTTTCAGGAAGCTTACGCCGGTGCAGACTGTGTGCTCTGTGATGTGCCCTGCTCCGGTATCGGTGTGCTGCGGCACAAGCCGGAGGTCAAGGAAAAATCACCGGAGGCACTGGCAGAACTGCCGGCACTACAGCTGGCAATTCTGGAAAACGGTGCCCGCTATGTGAAAGCCGGCGGAATCCTTCAGTACTCCACCTGCACCATTCTCAAAGAGGAAAACGAGGGTGTGGCAGAAGCCTTTTTGCAGGCACACCCAGAGTTTGAACCGGTACCGGTGTATCCGGCTCTGGGCGGCGTACTGGAACAGCCTATGGCAACCATTTTGCCGGAGATGTTCGGCAGCGACGGCTTTTTTGTGGCGAAGTTCCGGAAAAAAGGATAGGGCAATCCCGCACAAAGAGCGTCTGGCGACTTTGCACGCCATCTGCTTGCAAATTTCCCTTC
>OGOV01002676.1_pt1 | contig 13065 bp, 9 predicted proteins | sample 1552711 | NCBI WGS metagenome assembly OGOV01 (sample SAMEA2580216, study PRJEB22360) | human gut metagenome | biome: human gut; feature: human-associated habitat; material: faeces | place: Denmark | collected 2008/2010 | reverse complement strand
CATGTACGGTTCTTAGGGGAGAAGGGGGCAGCAATGCCCTTGACTTACCCGATATCATAGCTATTTTTTCTTGCAGAGTCATACGTGAGAGAGCATCCTCCACACGTGATTCTATAGGTTGATTACCATCAAGATAAACGGGCAGCTGCTGTGCTTGCACAGAGAATAAAGCAAGTCCGGCTACACATGCCAGCGCCATTTTTTTCATAAATTCGTTTTTCATAATATTTTCAGTTATAAATTTTCAACTATACTAACGCGATGACTTCAGTTCACCATACCATTTATTCAAAGCCTCATCTGCCAGTAAACGCATATCTTGCGCCTCCTTTACAGATAAGCCATCGGGTACATAAGTTATCACAGAAGGACTTTCTTCAAATATAACAGCATACTCCATACACGCAGCCAGATAAGAGGCTTTAAGTGAAGGATGCCGATTGTCGGTATATAAAGCAGCACATCCCTTTTCTCCCTGTGTTTCAAATAAAATCTTATATGCCATTCCTACAGGACATACCACAACACCAGGGATTTCCCGACAAACATTCAAATAACTGCGTACCAGTTCCTCCGAAGATTCCTTAAACCGGGACCAGTCGCTGCTATATGCCCAGTTCATGGGAAGAACTATAACAGGCTGTTTTTCCGGATATGCATTGAGTAAAGCCAGCTTCCATAACTTAACACTCTCCATCAAGATTTCAGGACATAACCTGGGTAATGCACTCTGTTCCTGCAAAATAATATAATTCCAGTGACCAGACAATGCAAGTTGCCGAGAAGTTTCATCATTATAATGATACAACAAGGTACGTCCTAACTGGGTCCGTGCATGCCATCGCGCCTCCTTTCCCATACTTTTGACCATTTCATTAAATATCTCCGGCTGATTGTTATAGTCGATCAGACTGTTATTCAACGAAAAGATACTTACAGGCTGAGCCTGCATGACCTTCAGACCAGAAGGTAAAAGCAGGAAAATCAGACAAATAAACCGAAGTATACCTTTAATTTTCATGGCAGGTCAATCCTATTGAAGTTATATAATCTTTTTGCGGAACACAATTCTCAAATCTGCAACTCTTTATAAAATCATTCATTGCCTTTCTCACCATGTCCTGATCCGGACGTGCCTCTCTTATATGCTGATAGGTATCACGCAACGTTTCAGAAAAGGCAATTATCTTGTCCCAGTTCTCAGGCATCTTAATGCCCATCATACACGAGTCGTCTTTTTTCTTATAAGGCCAAAACGTATAGCCAATATTGTTGTCGGTCATGACCTTACAGAAAGCGGCTTGCCACTCGTCCGTGTTGTGACCAATTTCCCCCATATACATAGGCAGGTTCACGCTATCGCGAAAATGAATAAAATCCTGAATAGCTTCTTTTGTAGGTTCACCTCCATAACGGTGACAAGTATACATCAGTTTATCATCATATCTGGCATCGCTGAACGGTTTGAAATTACTGTTCCATTGTGCTCCTCCCAGCAAGATTATATGATTGTTGTCTACCTCACGTATAGCCTTTACCGCCCGTTTATGCAATGCTTCGAGCTTGCTGTTCAGTTCATCCCTGTTGTCAAAATAATGAGCTATAGGCTCATTTATTAACTCATACCCCAATATGACCGGTTCATTCTGATAACGTCCGGCTATCTTCTTCCATATATCACAGAACAACTGCTGGCTCCGTTCACTCTCAAACAGCCACGGGTAACCATAACTATCGTCTATATTATCGCCTGTTTGTCCTCCGGGGGCATCGTGCATGTCCAGAATGAGATATAGCTTATTGTCACGACACCAGTTTACGACACTATCTATACGGGCGAAGCCATCCTGACTGACAGAAAGCCCCATATAATCCTCATCGGTAAACAATTTATAATGAAACGGAAGCCGGATGGTATTTGCACCGGAAGAGGCAATAAACTCAATATCCTGACGGGTAATATAATTGTCTTTAAACTGTTTCCAGAAATCAGCCGTAAAATCCGGACCAACCAGCTGACAAAACATATCGTTTATCATTCTGGCTGAATTAGTTTTTGTAAAGCCAAACATATAGCCTTCGGGATTCAGCCAGTTGCCCAGATTTGTACCTTTAATATGTAAGGTATCTCCATCGGGCTGAATCAGATTTTCACCTTCAATGCGTATAAATGAAGAAGTGAAAGCTTTCTCTTCCTCAGATTGCTGTGTGCACGATGTGAGAAGAGAAAGGAAGAAAAAAAGGTAAAACAAATGTTTCATATAAGTATTAAATATTAGTATGTGTGTTTTTTAGTAATAGGATGATTAAAACTGTCGATAAGATTATATAATTCCAGAATTTATCAGACAAGAATTCTTTATTTTTTTTGGAAGACACGCACATAATCTACTTTCATCGTGACAGGTAATGCAGATTCGTCCACGCCTTTATAACCACCCCAATCACCACCCCAAGCGAGGTTGAGAATAGGATAGAAGGCATAAGTGAAAGGCCATACCTCCCGACCCGTCCCCTCATTGTTAAAGGTCATCAACACCTCACCGTCTACAAAGAAACGAATATAGTCTTCTGTCCATTCACAGGCATATACATGATATTCTGATTCTGCAGTACCGATATTACGGTTTGCTGTTTTCTGAGTGTTCATCGGATGATTGTAAGCCGCACAATGAATAGAAGAACTGACAATGTTAGCATCCGCCCCTACTTCCTCCATAATATCTATTTCACCACATTGAGGCCAGGGATTAGTACCATAGTCGTTGTTTACAGGCATCATCCAAAAAGCGGGCCATGTACCCTTCCCCTTGGGCAGCATGATACGCGATTCGAAATACCCGTACAGCCAACCCGTATTCAGGTGCGCATAGACGCGACCAGAATAGACTTTACCGTCACGGCCTTTAAAGCAGTGGATATTCAGTTTACCGTCCACCAGTTCAGTAACTCGTTTGCCATCGGCTTGTCCATTAACATAGGTCTGCAACTCATTATTCACCCATCCCGGTCCCTGTACCTCATGAGTCCACTCACTGCTTAGAGTTGTACCTTCATCAAATTCATCGTGCCAAACTAGTCGGTAGCCTTCAGGGGTAATAATGTCACGGTCTTCGGCAGACTCTTGATAAACGCTGACTGTAGCTTCTTCAGCTCCAGCCTTAATGCTGATTGTACCTCTTCTACTCTTCTGTGCATCATTAGGTAAGGTTCTAACAGTCAATGTATTCTCATCAGCCTTTTCCACCGTTATCCAGCTATCTGATGGCTGTGCATTCCAGCTTCCACTTGCTGTGACAGCAATGGTAAATGTTTCTCCACTGGAATTTGAAAATATTTCCTGTACAGAGAGTTGCATAGGGGCTTTCTGAGCTATTTCAACAGTTACTCGAGTCTGTCCTGATTTTACAATAACAGAACCATTACGCACACTTGCAGTATTATTGGCTTTTACCGTAATAAGTACCTGACCGTTATCGGTAGAAGGATTAACAATTTTAGTCGAGACCCAACTACTACAGTTATCGTTAGCAAAAGCAGTCCATTCCCCGCTACTGCAATTTACAATAAGAGGATATTCATCTCCGACAGCTTCTGCCTCGATGGATGTTGGGTTACACTCCAAAGTTACATTTCCACCTGTCAGTGACAAATCATTATCACTGTCGTCACAGGCAGTAAGTACCAAAAAGAGTATCGGTAAAATGTGATATATTATGTTCATGGTAAAAATGAAAATTGAATATTAGATTCAGGCTATCTGATTAAAATATCTTTGCTATCACTAAAAAAGAGGGAATGCCATAAATATTACGCAGAAAGTACTCTGCAGATACTATTGACATACCCTCTTTTATGAGGAATTATTTATTTCCTGATAAGCGTAATTTCATCAATAACAACAACAGTTCCTTCCTCGGCACCACTAAAGTCAAATACCAATTTAAGTTTTGCAGCATCAGTGCCACCTGCCAACTTAGCATTGTCAAAGCGGAAAACATAGCCATCTACTGGAACTTCACTGCGAGATTCAAAAAAGTAGTTCTCATCATTTCCGTTTTCAGTCAACTTTACTGTCATGCCTGGTAATTTCACAGCATCACCATTCAGAGTAGCATGTACTTTCAAAGAAAAGTCAACCAAGTCATCAGCACTCGCAGAAAGTTCTGTTTCCATATTATACTGTGCGTGCCAAGCTTCGTTAGGAGTTGTAGCAGGAATAGTTATCGTATGTCGGCTACCTTCATGGGTAGTTTCTACCGTACATGGAATTTCACTCCAATTGGCATCTCCAAACCAGTGACTTTCTGTAAATGCCTTAGCATCGTCAACAGCCTTCCAGATATTATTGGGATCGTTATAGTTGAATGGAGTGGCTGCCTGTTCAGGGATTTCTGTGCCATCATCATTTGCATGATCCTTCAGTACAAAGCTCTCAAATGTAATAGAAGTGTTATCTGCATTGCCTCCAAAGTCGAACACAATCTTCAGGTCACTAATATCTTTTCCTTCCAGCTCGGAAGCCCACAAAGCTTTCGGCTCATTAGCCTCAAGAGTAAAGTCCTTATCCATTAATACTATGTTATCACTCTCGTCGCATAATTTTACTTTCACACCACCGTGAGCAACTGTAGAAGTCATAATGACAGAGAAGTCATATGTTTTTCCTGCTGAAACAGCAATACCTGTAGGGAAGAACGACATCTGAGCCTGCCAACGTTCTGACGTTGCATTTGGAAGAGTAACAGAATAAGTACCATCCGATAGATTCCATGTTGGATTAGGCTGCTGTGTCCATCCCGGAGCATAATAGAAACCCGGCTCAGGCAATGTTACTCCATTAAACAGATTGAATTCACTATCCGGTACGAAACCAGGGAATCCATTCATTTGAGTATTCTCTATCTCAAATTCTTTCACGATGGATCCATCACTGATACCATTGGCATTTTTTACCTTACACTCTACAGTATAAATACCTTTTTTACGGTAATATTTCGACATCGTGTATGAAGCGGAATACGAACCGTCAATTATCCATACAGGTGTAATACCCGGAGCCGATTTAAACTCGAAATAAGCATAGTTGGTTTCCTGGTCAACTGTTATGACAACATTCTCAGCATAGTCGGATGCCAATGGAATATCGCCATTGGCTCCAACATAATCTTCTGGTGAACAGGCAGTCAGCGAAACGACAGTCAGAAACATCCCAGAAATATATTTAAATAGATTTTTCATATGTTTTTGTCATTATAAGGTTATTAATAGTTGTTTTGAACCAAAGCCGGATCAGAGTCTAATTCGCTCTGAGCGATAGGTATATATTTTTTCTGAGGAGTCCATGAATTGGTACGATATCCATAAGAGTCGGGAACAAGTGCTGTAGAAGCCTTGTTTTTGCTTGATACACCACTAATACCTTCCGCACGAACTAAGTCAAAATACCGTTTGCCTTCCCCAACAAACTCCAAATGGCGTTCTGTCAGCACATCATCAATGGTCACCTTGTCCAGACCAGCCAAACCTGCACGATTACGTACTAAATTTAACCAAGTCTTTGCATCACCGGTACCAGAACCTCCCGTACGAAGTGAAAGTTCGGCTGCATTAAGTAAAGTTTCGGCATAACGGTAATAGCGCAGGTTATTATTATAGTTTAAGTTTTGGTCGAAAGGAGCTGACTTATAATTCTTATCATAAGGACGGTATTTATTCAACCAAATACGAGTATCCTGATAACGTGCAGTATAAGTTACGTCTGATTGGCGCAAATCCCAACAAGTAGCTTCACGACGTACGTCAGCCTTATCAAACATATCGTAAGTTTCTACTCGTACAGGAAGGAATCCCCAGCCATCACCACCTTGAGACCAGCCTTCATCTCCTCCGAAAGAGTTAGGTGAAATAAGAGTAGGCAACACAGTACCACCTACTGCCAGAGGACTGCTCCATCCACGCTCTGAGTTAGCCTGCTCGTAGTTAATCTCCCAAATAGACTCAATACACCACTCTCCTTCAGTTTCCCAAATATTGGCATAGCTAGGATTCAAATCATATCCCGGATCTGCAATAATCTCTTTCATATAATTAAGTGCAGTAGCGAACCGGCTTTCATCGTTCTGATACATTACCATCTCGGCATATATCATATAAGCCATTGCTTGAGTAACACGTCCTAGTTGTCCCTCATCATCCATACCGTTGGCATCCTTATAATATTTCATCGGCAGAACGTGAGAGTTTATCACAGCCTCAAGTTCAGTAATCAGCTCATTGTAAACCTGGTCGGCAGTATATTGAGGAGCTGTATAGGGTGGTTCAGAAAGATTTTCGAGATAAAAAGGTATATTTCCAAAGTAATGCCACAGCATATTATAATAGAAGACTCTAAGTAAACGAGCCTGCATCTCGTAACTCTGTCGGTTAGCATCCGTTAAATCCGTTGCCCAATTGAGATATAGCAGCAAATCGTTGCAACGTTTCACACCAGAATAGTCTACAGTCCACAGAGAACCGAAAGTATTGTTTTCATTAGCCTCGAAATTAAACAGCATATGCCAGTTCTGCATATCGGTAGTACTCTGGCCACCAACCCAAAAGTTGTCACCCATTACTTCAGCATCAATATTCAGTGCGTTATACTGCCCTAAGCCCCAATCGGCCCAGTGTATCGGATCATAGGCCGCAATAAGTGCCTCTTGAATATGGGCATCAGTGGTATAATATTCCTCCAATGGTTCGCCACTTGGATTTTCCACTTCCAGAAAGCTATCTCTACATCCTGTTATAAGAGTTGCAGCAGCTATCAAGCCAATAGTAAATATTTTATTTGTCTTCATAAATTCTTCTTTTATAGATTAATTAGAAAGTGATATTAGCACCGATAGTAAAAATACGTGCTTGCGGATATACACCACGGTCAACACCCAATGACGTTGCGCTTGAAGAAATTTCAGGGTCAAATCCCCAATATTTTGTCCAAGTCATCAAGTTCTCAGCCTGCACATAAACACGCAGACGTTCAATAGCTATTTTTCTAGTAATAAATTTAGGTAGAGTATATCCTAAAGTAATATTCTTCAAACGCAGGTAAGAACCATCGCAAATGTACAAATCTGATACCATCCAGTTAGTGTCATTTCCCACAGCCAGACGAGGATATTTGTTTGAGGTTCCTTCACCGGTCCATCTTCCCAATACCCACGACGGATAATTACCAGAAGCCACATCATTACGGAAAGTACCGTCAAACACATCAGCACCGGCTACTCCTTGGAAGAAGATATTGAAATCGATCCCCCTCCAGTCTGCATTCAGATTCAGACCAAATGTCCAGTCAGGTGTACCGTTACCAATATTTGTACGGTCATCGGGAGTGATTTTCCCATCACCATTGACATCAACAAATCGGGTATCTCCGGGAACGGCATTAGGCATAATCATATTACCATTTTTGTCTGTATATGCTCTCACTTCATCCATATTCTGGAATACTCCATCTGTTTTATATCCGAAAAAGTAAGGGAAAGGTTGTCCATTAGAAGCTCGTGTTCCACCTCCACTATAACCCTGGATACCATCCAAATCCATATATCCGGTTTCATTTCCAAGATTCTTTAACTCATTTTTCAAGTAAGTTGCATTACCTTTAACTGAGAAATTTGCATCGGCGATACTCCATCTGTAACCCAGTTCCAGCTCAATACCACTGTTCTGCATATCACCAACGTTTCCTAAAGGCTTGCTTTCACCAACATAACTTGGAATAGGCATTTCAAGGATCATACCGTTTGTTTTCTTGATATAATAGTCAGCGCTGAATGTCAATGCGTTTCCTAATAATCCAAGGTCAATACCTATATCAGTCTGCTCACTTTCTTCCCATTTCAGATCTGGGTTCTGAAGTCTATTAGCTTTCGAACCATTGAATTTTATAGCATTCTTACCAAATAGCACATTATTCCCCATAGACGTCATTGAGGTATATGCGAAGTCTCCGATATTATCGTTACCATTCTTACCCCAACTGAAACGAAGCTTAAAGTTTGATAACCAATTACGGGTGTCTTCCATAAACATCTCGTTTGCAATGTTCCATCCCGCAGAGAAAGAAGGGAAAATACCATATTTATTGTTACTTCCAAAACGACTGGAACCATCACGACGGACTGTTGCCTGAAGCATGTAGCGTTCATCGTAGTTGTAATTCAATCGGGCAAACATAGAAGCCATGGTATGTTCAGTATATGGACCACCGTACACACTGAACTGTGGAGTAGCAACAGTATTGCCGTTAGCATCCGTAGTATACTGGATATTACCTGTCGCATAATCGATAGACGGCTTATTGACATTAACTAGATTCCAACGGCTACCTCCCAACTGATCGCCTTTATATTTCAATGCAGACTGTCCTAACACTATACCAAAGCTATGTTTATCGATAGTCTTATCGTAAGTAAGTGTATTTTCAATCTGCCATGTAACATTTTGCGCCTTGAATGCACTGGCACTGGTATGGCTCGCATTATTGTTTCCAGACAGATAATAGTTGCTTGTAGTTGCACCTTCATTACCCCAAAATCCCATATCAGCACTATAACTGAACTGATATTTCAAACTATCCCACAACTGAAGATTGATAGCAAATTTAGGGACGAACTTATGCGACCAGTTTTTTGTTGCCGGTAAAGTCATCATGGCCAAAGGGTTATTCATTTCAGCATATGACCCTCCAAAACCAGGCACTGTATATGGATTACCATTCTCATCACGCGGTAAGTCGAAATCACTATAGTTTTCTATCATCGCCTGTGCTGCTTCACCAGTCAAAGTTGGAGGAAGAATAGGTGACAGATAAAGAGCCGATCCCAATATAGAGCCGAACTCAGAGTTGGTCGATACACCTGTAGAATGGGTACGCATGTAAGCCATGGTCACGTTCAGATCTAATTTGTTCAGGAAATTACGTTCTTTACTTGCATCAATAAGTACATATGAGGTGTTAGACCGGATGGTCAGACGGTCGTAGTTTGACTGTCCGTAGTTACCTCCTACGATACCATCTTGAGCATAATAACCTAATGAAAGGTAGTAGTTCACTTTCTCCGATGCGCCACTGATGGATACGTCATGATTGACTACTGGTGCGTTATCGTAAAATACAAGATCTTGCCAGTCAGTACCAAAGCCCGTGATAGGATTTCCGTTTAAGTCGGTCAGATTATATGGATCTGCATAGATAGGAGCCTGACCACCATTTATATATTTTTCATTCTGCAAAATAGCATAATCGGTCGCACTAGTCACATCACGATGTTTCCAAGCACTCTGCCAACCGTAAGAAAAGTTATAATTAATACTAGCTTTACCTATTTTACCTTTCTTTGTAGTAACAAGAATAACACCATTTGCTGCACGTGCACCATAGATGGCTCCAGATGCGGCATCTTTTAAAACCTCTATAGATTCAATATCATTAGGATTTACAAAATCTAATCCACCACTGATAGGCATACCGTCTACAATGTAAAGCGGATCACTATTATTTATTGTACCAATACCACGAATACGTACGCGTGGAGCATCACCCGGCTGCCCCGATGCTGAAGTAACATCTACACCTGAAGCCAAACCTTTCAATGCATTATCCATACGTACAGGTGCTTTGTTTTCGAGATCTTCGGAGGATACTTTTGCAATGGATGCTGTTACTACACTTTTCTTTTGTACACCATAACCTACTACTACAACCTCTTCGAGAGTTTGTGTATCTTCCTTTAAAACAATATTTAAAGGAGTAGAAGAAGCTTTTACTTCCTGTGGAAGGTAACCTACAAAAGAAATTTCAATAGTAGCTCCTTCGGGAACATTCTCCAATACAAACTGACCATCAAAGTCGGTAATAATTCCATTGGTCGTTCCTTTTACCAATACATTAGCACCAATGATTGTTTCACCAGTTTGATCCTTTACTGTTCCTTTTACAGTAATACCCTGTTGGGTATACTCCTGATTAGGAGAAGTGGAATTGTCTTTTGCATGTTGGGCTGAAGCTCCAAAAGAAACGATAAGCAACAGACATCCAGTCAGGAAATACTTCCTTGACAACTGGGGGTGTTTGAAGTGTTTTTTCATAATTAGAAATAAATTAAGTTAACTTTACTTTTGCTTTCTGTTGATGCAAAAATAAAATTTAACTTCTTTTATTGTACGAACCGGTAAAGATAAGGAGTAAATCTAAAAAATACATAGTTTGTTTATAACCAACAGATTACACAAAAAGCAAGAGGTCTTAAAAGTAAACTTTTCAACTATTTTTTAGAAACCTATTGAAGCCGGATTCATATTTTTAGGAGCAATAATTCTTACATCTTTCACATATCATCATTGCTCTAAAACTTTTTGAACCAACAACCTTACTCCCAAATCTACAACCGACAATGTCCCTAGTATCATTGTTTTCAATCCCAATTCTTACTCAAGCATTATCTTACTAGTTTAAAATAAAATTAGGAAGTAGTAAATTGTCTATCATTGATAAAGTTCACCTCAATGACAAATTCCTTCCCAAGGAAAAAAGAGACAGTATACCATAATGGAAGAAATCGAATTTGCAATGAAGTTGTTAAAAAACAATTTATAGAATGTTCAATCAGAAAAATGTTCTTCAATTCACCATTAACCGAATCAAAATCCTTTTTCTCAACGAAATATTGTCAGCAATATTCATTAGGAAATTCCTCATATCATTCTTGATCTTAGTGACAAAAGCTATATAGAGTTAAAAAAGGTTCTCGAACAGAGGATTTCCCATATATTCCTTGCCCACACATAGTTTATCAATGTTTGCTGACATACTTCTTGTAATAATACTTGAAGTAATAAAACCGCTAGAATGAAATAAGATAAGATCAACCATGATAATCCAAGAATTGCTCATGTAGTTAGTTAGGATTTTTGAAGAATCTTTTCTCTAGTCTTCAATCATATATTTTTCTTCTTTTAGAACAAATTCCTTGCAAAAATCATCAGTCATACCAAAAATCTCTATAACTTGACACTATAAATCCATCACTATATTCCAGATTATATTTATTTTTATATTAAATTCAAGTTAAATTAAGCAATTCACTTATTTCAAACAGAACATAACTTATATCTGCAAATTTTTACCCAATACTCTTATTGAAATTTTATTAGTATAACTTAGGCCGGTTTATCCTGTACCTTACCCAACGATTTCACACGCTCCACAAATTCATCTTTAGGAACACATGCCCTGCTACGCATCTTTAAACGATTGTTATAAACAGTTTGGGGAGAACAATGAAGAAATTTTGCTATTTTCACACTATCATTGATCCCTAAACGCACCAAAGCATAAATTCGGAGATCTGTATTCAACAACTCTCCTTCCTTCATCACAATCTGTTCTTCCGGACGCAAGAGATTATTAAAGTCATGCACAAAGTCAGGATATATCCGGAGAAATACACTATCGAAACTATGGTAGAATTCCTTCAACTCCTTTTTCACGACAGATGCTTCCGTAATTTGCTTGACTTCTTCGGATTGCCCTGTTTTTATTTTACGATTAATCGTTTTACGGAACTCGTCAAGTTTACTTATATAAGTAGAACAAAGAGAAAATGCATAAGCGATATATTCTTCTGCAATATAATTCGACTCACGAAGTTGGTCATTCATGACAGCCTGTTCTTTATTCAATAATTGCAACTGCTTATTCATTTCTTCCATCTTATGATGCGTCTCGGATAACTGGACAATATGCTTATTTAACGAATTATTCGCGTCATTCAACTTTTGTCTGGACTCGGACAAACGCCTCATTTGCCTGTATACGTACAAAACAGCTACCAACAATATAACGGAAAGAATGCTCATCATTATCAGATAACGGGAAAGACGGCCCTGTTGTTCCTGATTACGCTTCTGATATGCTTTATGGATCTCATCAAGTATAGATAAAATATCCGCTACACGAATGCGATTATGATACGCCTGCCCCATTTGCAGGCAATAGTTCCCATAGGTATAAGCACGATCAATGTCACCTATGGTAAATAAGTCCTGTATAAGCTCCTCCAACGAAGCTATATCTTTGTTTGCCGTACGTATATCTGCCATGGCAGAATAAATAATATATTTCAGATAAGAAGTTTTATCGCCCTCGTCCAAATACAAATGAGCAAGGATATACGCATTCAGCGCATCACGGTAAGTATCCAACCCAGATTTGCTTACGGCCTCAATCAGTTCTTTTTGTATCTCTGGCACTTTATCAGCTCCTCTACTCCTTCCTCCTTTATACCAAAGATAAAGCGGATGCTCCGGAGTAATCAACATGCAAATGGAATCACGATAAAGCATTTCTTTGTTGTAATATTCCCGTTGGCTTTTAGCATCATCTCCTATATATTGTCCAAAATGAGAATACAGATAAATCATTTCTCCATAATACTCAATTTTTAAGACTGTCGGCAAATCATTTCCCGATATACCCTGCAATTCATCTACAGCCTCTTTTAACAGACCTGTTGCCGTCAATAAATGTGACTTCTTTATCTTCCACTCTAATACACGCTCTTTCCAATCCTTATCTGCAGCAATTTTCAAATTACGACTAATATAATAAGCTGTTGAATCGGCATCATAGGCATAATACTCGTCATAGAATTTTTTATTCAACCAATATTCCTCTTCCAAAGAAGAAACAGTCGCCTTTTGCAACCGAAGTTGAGAAATCCTCAATTCTTTCTCTTTTTCAATTATTTCTTTTTTGCCGATAAGAGAATCCAGTTTTAATAAAAGTTTCTCTATTTCTTCATTTTTCGGTGCTGCAATTAACGGTGCTGCAATAAAAAGAAACAACAGACTGAAGAGGTTTTTCATACGCAACTCTTTATAATTGGTTAAACTGATAACAAAGATATGATCTTTATTTTTAATAACATTATATAATTATAATTAAGTCACATTTTTAATATAACGTGAGTTCGACATTAGAATAAATATAATCGATTGGAATATCGGAACATA
>OGOV01002672.1_pt1 | contig 13079 bp, 6 predicted proteins | sample 1552711 | NCBI WGS metagenome assembly OGOV01 (sample SAMEA2580216, study PRJEB22360) | human gut metagenome | biome: human gut; feature: human-associated habitat; material: faeces | place: Denmark | collected 2008/2010 | reverse complement strand
CCCGAAGCCGAACCCGCCGAGGCGGCGGAGACTGAGGGCGAAGCAAAGGCCGAACCGGAATCCAATGAAGCGGCGCAGGCTGAGAGCGAAGATACTGCCGATGCTGAGATGGATGGCAAGGCGGATGCGGAAGAATCAGCATCTGAACAGGCGGCGGAGCATACCGAAGGCTGAATGCATAACAAACGCATATAATTTGGACCCTTTTTGCAGATAATAGGCAATATGCCTTTTGCGGGAGGGTCTTTTTATAATGCAGAAATACGATCTATACGGCGACCTGAGGGACGCCGAGCTATCAATAGAAAAGCTGAATGCGCTTGCGCGGGAAACGGCCTCGCGCGCTGTGCGGGAAGGAAAAAGCGCGTTTTACAGGGCGAACGCACGCGCCGCCAAGGACGACAGGCGTGCCATTGAGGACGCAAACGCCGCGCTGGAGGCGGCAAACGGCAGCGGTACGGAGCTGCCCGTGGGCGCGGACGAATTTGCGGATTCGTTTTACATAATAGAAAAAGCCGCAGGCGAAGCGGAGAACTACGCGCGGGAGCTTGGCGCGCTGCCGCTTGAAGCGGAGGGCGACAGGATAGGCTGCCCGCGGCTGTATTCAATTGCGGTTGAGATGGTAAGCAAGTGCGACGGGCGCATAACGGGCGAAACGATGGAAGGCTACCTTGCCGCGTATCAGGCCGCGAGGCCGCTTAAAATGCGGGAAGTGCGCGCGCTTATAGGTATGCTCAATTTGGCGCTTGTGCGGCAGCTACGGCTGGATGCGGACAGCATATGCATACGCGCCGAGAAGTATGCCGCGGCGGAGGCTGCTGCGGAAAAACTATGCGCAATGCCGAAGGGAAGCCGGCGCAGGGACGCGATAACAGCAAAGCTGGAGCTTGAGCAGAACCCTGCGGCGGCGGAGCGGCTGATGACAATACTTCGGGAGCGGGACGAATATGCGCTGTGCGAACGGATAGAGGAGCGGCTCTCTCTCAGCGGCAGCGCGGCGGACAGGCTCCTTTCGCGGGACAGGAACGTTGCTTTAGCCTGTGCGCGGCGCATAGGGAACGCCATAGCGTCGCTGAAATATTTGCAGGGGATAGACCGCGGCGCGTTCTTTGGAAGATACAGCGAACCGGAAAGCATATTGAGGCAGGATACAACATACCGCGCAATGGATGAAGCGTCCCGCGGGTACTATGCGCAGCAGCTTGAACGCATCGCGGCGCGGTGCGGCGCGGGGGAAACGGTTGCCGCGCGCATGGCGGCAAGGCTTGCGGGCGAAGGCACGGGCAAGGCGGCGCACATAGGCTATTATCTTATTGAGCAGGAGGGCATAAGCCGCCTTTGCTCCGCGCTAAGGCCGGACAGGCGCTTTGACTATGCGGATGAGGATACGCGCCTTGCGCTCGCCCTTTGCGGCGAGGGGGTTATAATGCTTGTGCTTATCGCGCTATGCGGTGCGGCGGGGTGGATAGCGGCGATGGTGAGCATAATACCGGCGTGGTGTATTGCACGGGAAATAATGGTTCGCTTCGCGCTGAAGCTATGCCCTCCGCGGCGCATACCAAGGCTTTCGCTTGAAGAAGGCATAAGCGAGCATGCCGCAACGATAGTGAGCGTGCCGGTGCTTATAACGGGCGAAGGGGACGTGACTGCGGCGCTTAGGCGGCTTGAAACGCATTACCTTGCCAACCCGTATAAAAACTGCTGCTTTGCCGTGCTTGGCGATTTTAAGGACAGCGATGCGGAGCATATGGACGGCGAGGACGGCATTATAGCCCTTGCCAAAAAGCAAACGGCGGAGTTGAACGCGCAATACGCCAAGGATGGCGAAACCATATTCTATTTTCTGCACAGAAGGCGCACATACTCCGCCGCAAGCGGAAAATATATGGGGCATGAGCGCAAGCGCGGCGCGATAATGGAACTGTGTTCATTGATAATAAATGGGGACGACGAGCCGTTCGCGCTGATAACGGCTCCGCTTCCGGCAAACATAAAATACTGCCTTACGCTTGACGCGGACACCGTGCTGCCAAAGGGCGAGCTTAAAAGGCTTGTGGGCGCGATGGAGCATCCGCTCAACGCCCCCGAGCAGGACGGCGCGGGCATAGTGCGCGCGGGCTACGGCGTGATAGTGCCGCGCATGCGGCAAACGCTCAGCGGCGCGGCAAGGAGCAGATTCGCCGCATTAATATCCCGCTCGGCAGGGGTGGACATATATTCTTCGCTTGCTGGCGAATATTATCAGGATGTGTACGGAACCGGCCTTTTCGGCGGGAAGGGGATATTCAATATAAGCTGCTTTTATTCTGCGCTGTTCGGTAAGCTACCCGATAACGCAATACTGAGCCATGATTTGATAGAAGGCTGCTACCTGCGCGCGGGCTTTGCGCACGATATTACCCTTTTTGATGAGGAGCCGGCAGCATTTTTGCCGTGGTGGAAGCGGCAGCACCGCTGGATACGCGGGGATTGGCAGCTTTTGCCCTTTGCCATGCGCAAAACGCGGGATGCTTCCGGCGCGGCTTACTGTAACCCGATAGGCGCGCTCGGCAGGGCGAAGCTTTTGGGGAATATGCTAAACAGCCTTGTGCCGATAGCGGCGCTTGTATGCTTTATGCTTATGCCGTATACCAACGGCGGGCTGTATGCGGCGCTGGCGCTTATTGCGCTGTGCCGCGGGGCGGTATGGGAGCTTATCGGACTTATAAGGCGCTTTGTTACCGCGCGGATTGATGAGCTGGACGTGCGCGGGGCTATTGAGGAGGCAAAGCCCGCGCTGCTGAACGGCCTTATGCAGCTATCCACGCTGCCCTATGCAGCCGTGCGGACGGCGGACGCGATAGTGCGCACGCTGTGGCGCGTGTATGCTTCGCATAAAAACATGCTGCAATGGCAAACCGCGGCGCAGGGCGGCGGCAACATGGGCGAGCTTGGCAAATATTATGCCGCCCTGTGGCCGTGCGCGGCTTTTGCGGCGCTGTTTCTTGCGGGGGCGTTCATTGGGGCGCGGCTTGCGTGCATGCTGCTGCTTGCGCTGTTTGCATCCGCCGGGGTGCTTATAATGTATCTTGACGCGCCGCTTACGCATAAGGAGCTGAGTGCGGAAAACCGGCAGTATATATTAGCCGCCGCGCGGGACACATGGGGCTTTTTTGAAACGTTCTGCGCGGAGAAAAACGGCTTCCTGCCGCCGGATAATTTTCAGCACAGGCCGCTCGGCAGGGCCGTGAACAACACCTCGCCCACCAATATAGGCATGGCGATAACGTCCGCAATAGCGGCGCAGGAGCTTGGCTTTATTGACGAAAACAGGCTTTATGAAATGCTTTCGGGCATGTGCCGCGCCATTGAGGGGCTTGAAAAATGGCACGGGCATCTTTATAACTGGTACTCCGTCGAAACCATGCGGCCGCTGCACCCGAAATACGTTTCAACGGTGGACAGCGGCAATCTTGCCGCGGCGCTTATGTGCGCGGAGGTGAAGCTTAGTTCGCTCGGGCATAAGGAGACCGCGGCGCGGTTTGGCGCGCTGTATACGGATATTGATTTCGGCTTGCTTGCGGACGGGGAAAGGAAGCTGCTTTCCATCGGCTTTGACGCGGAAACGGGCAGGCTTTCAAAAAGCCGTTACGATCTTTTTGCATCCGAAGCGCGGCTGACTTATTTCGTTGCCGCCGCGCTGAACAAGATAGACGCGCGGTATTATTATTCGCTTTCGCGCCTGCTCACCTCCGTGCGCACGCGAAGGGTGCATCTATCCTGGAGCGGCACAATGTTTGAATACCTTATGCCGGTAATCTTCACGGGCAGCGTATATATGAGCGCGGCGGGGGAAAGCGCCGAGAACGCCGTTTATGTGCAGCAGCTTTGCGCGCGGCGGGGCATTCCGTGGGGCGTGAGCGAATCGGGCTACTATGCATTCGATGCGAACATGCTTTATCAATACCGCGCCTTTGGCGAAAGGCGGCTTGCCCTTTGCCCGTACAGGGAGGAGGAAAGCGTAGCGGCGCCGTATGCAAGCATGCTTGCGCTGATGACCGACCCGAACGAGGCTGCGGCCAATTTAAGGCGGCTGGAGGCCATAGGCGCGCGGGGCAAGTACGGGTTTTACGAGGCGGTGGATTTCACCGCGCGCAGGCTTCCGGATAACTGCGATATGAAAACCGTTGAAAGCTACATGGCGCATCATCAGGGAATGGCGCTCTGCGCGGCGGCGAACGCGCTGAAGGATAACTGCATAAGCAAGTTGTTCCTTTCCAATGCATACGCACGCGCGGCCAACACATTGCTTGAAGAAAGGCGCAGCAGCCACGCCGTGGCCATCCGCCGGTATCTTCCGCGAAGGGAGCGGGAAATCAAGCCCTGCGCCGCAAGGCCGCCAAGGGTATCACACGGGCAATACAGGGTGAGCGAAGCAAAGCTCCTTTCAAACGGAAGCTACACCGTATTTGTGTGCGATAACGGCACGGGGTACAGCGCGCGCCGCGGCAGGGACATAACAAAATATACGCCCGACGGCATACGCTGCACGGACGGGACGTTCATAGCCGTGAACGCGGGGAATGCGGCCTTCACCCTGACAGACGCGCCGGCAAACGGGGAGGGGACATGCCGCTGCACGCTGGATGATTTCCGCACGGTGCATGAAAAAGAGCTGCACGGCGTTAAGCTAAGGGCAGAAACATACGTTGACCCCGCGCGGGATGCGGAGATAAGGCTGATAAGCCTTACCAATACTACGGACGGCGAGCTGCGCGCGGACGTGGGAACATTTACGGAAATGGCGCTTGCGGACAGGGAAGAATACGCCGCGCATCCGGCGTTCGTAAGGCTTAGCATAGACGCGGCGCTGCATGCGGGCGGGGTGCTGTTTACAAGGCGCAGCGTGAAGGGGGCCGCGCTTTGGGCATACGCCGCGCTTATTGATGCGGACACGCTGAAAAGCGACGCTGTGTATACTACCGATGCATTGATTATGCCGGGGCGCGGCAGGAACATAATTGACGCAATGGGGCAGCTCAGCATAACGCAGGGGGACGTGAGCGCACCGATAGAGCCTATGCTCTGCGCCCGCGCTGTGCGCACCATACCGCCGCAGGGAACGGCAAGGCTTGCGTTCGTAATGGGTGCTGAGGACACTGAGCACGCCGCAAAGGAGGCCATGCAGGCCGCGATAGACGGCACGCGGGACATTGAGTACCGCGCATGGGCTGCGGAGAAGCGCGAAAGGAACCTGAGCCGCATAAGCGCGGGCAAGGCGGAGCTGTTTGAGCGCATTGCCGCGCGGGCAATAATGCATATACCGCACAAGAACGCCGATATGGCGGGGATAAAGGCGGGAGCGGACATACTGTATAAATTCGGCATAGACCCGAACGTACCCATAATATCCATGCGCGTGCGCAGCATAAGCGAGCTGAGGAAGCTTAAAACGCTGCTTGAATTCATGCGCTATGCTTATTCGCGCGGGGTAAGGGCGCAGCTTGCCGTAATAGGCGGCTACCCTATGGAATACCAAAACGATCTGCGCAGCAGGATAGAAAGCCTTATGCACGCCATGCATATGGAAGGCATAAGGCTTATACACGGCTTTGAGCTTGGCGAGGGGGAGGCGGAGCGGATAGAGGCGCTCTCACTCATAGTTATAGAGCCGCGAACAAGCCTGAACAGGCAGTTTGCGCCGGAGACAGCGCGCATATATGAAACGGCAGCCAAGGAATACGCGGCGGAGGATAGCACGGCGGGCGATATTGAATACGGCTTTGATGCGGACGGCAGCTTCCGCTTCACCCTTGCCCCGGGGCAGGTAACGCCGCTGCCGTGGGCAAACATAATGGCGAACGAACGCTTCGGCACAATGGTTACGGAGCGCGGCGGGGGATATACCTGGTGCGGCAACAGCTCTCAGGCCAAGCTGACCCCATGGTATAACGACCCCGTGCGCGACCCCACGGGCAGCTTTATGCTAATAATGGATAAGCACAGCGGCAGAGTATGCCAAATTGAAGCGGGGCCGCTTGCGCACACGGCGCGGACGGTGCGCTGCGGGTTCGGATACAGCCTGTATACGGGCGAAGAAGGCGGCATACGCATGGCGGAATGCGTGTTTACGGACGATACAGCCGCCGTGCGCTATGCGCTGATAACGCTTGAAAACGCGGGCGATACGGCGGCAGAGATGCGGCTGTTCTTCGGCGCTGAGCTTACATTGGGAGAGCGCGAGCACCGCCACGCCATACATACGCGCCTGACGCGGCACGGGATACTTGCGCGTTCGCTTATGAACGGGGAGCAGGCGTACATAGCCTGCATAGGCGCGGACTGCGAATACGGGGACGAGCGCGAGGCATTGCTGAACGGCGCATGGATGGCGGAGGAAACGCTGCGCATTATAGGCACGGCGCAGGGCTTTGCCGCGCTGAGGGCAGATATAAGCATACCTAAGGGCGAAACGCGGAAGCTTTGCATATGCTTAGGCGGCGGGAATGAAGAAGCGATGGCGGCAATATGCAGCCAAAGCATAGGCGATATTGAGCATAAGCTTGATTGTATAAAGGCCGCGTGGCGGGATAAGCTTGGCGTAATAAAAATAAAAACGCCGGACGCGCGGCTTGATACGCTTATGAACGGGCGGCTTTGCTATCAAACGCTTGCCTCCAGAGTGCTTGGGAAAACCGGATACTATCAATGCAGCGGGGCGACGGGCTTCCGCGACCAGCTTCAGGATATGCTTGCGCTTATGTATGCGGAGCCTGAGCGCGCGCGGCGGCATATTATCGAATGCGCGGCGCATCAGTTCATTGAAGGTGACGTTATGCACTGGTGGCATGAGGGGGACACGGGCGTGCGCACGCATATAAGCGACGACAGGCTGTTTTTGCCCTATGTTGCGGCGGAATACACGCGCATAACCGGGGATAAGGCCATATGGCATGAGCGGGCGGAGTATGTTGCGGGGCCGGAGCTTGGCGAAGAGGAGCGGGACATATACCGCCGCATGGAGCGGACGGAGGAAAAGGAGAGCGTGTTTACGCACTGCGTAAGGGCGATAGATTCATCCCTTGCCGTCGGTGCGCACGGGCTGCCGCTTATGGGCGGCGGGGACTGGAACGACGGCATGGATAACGTTGGCAGGGGCGGCGGGGAGAGCGTGTGGCTCGGCATGTTCCTTTATGATGTGCTTATGCGCTTTGTGCCGCTTTGCGCGGATATGGGCGAGGGCGAACGCGCCGCAATATATAAGGAACACGCAGAAGGGCTGAAAAAGGCCGTGCAGGCGAACGCATGGGACGGCGCATGGTACAAGCGGGCGTATTTTGCCGACGGGCAAACGCTTGGCGGCGCGGAAAACGAATGCTGCCGCATAGACCTTATATGCCAGGCATGGGCGGGCATAACGGGAATGGCTAACGCGGAAACGGCGTTTGCAAGCGCGATGAACGCGCTTGTGGATACGCGGCACGCAACGGCGGCGCTGCTTGCGCCCGCGTTTGACAGGGCCGATGAGCGCATAGGCTACATTACGGCATATGTGCCGGGCGTAAGGGAAAACGGAGGGCAATATACCCACGCCGCCGCATGGATGATAAGGGCCGCGTGTGCGCTTGGCCGCGCAAATGACGCGCACGCGCTGATAAGGCTATTGAACCCGATAGAGCGCACGGCCTCGCGGGAAGGGATGCTAAGCTACATGGCGGAGCCCTATGCCGTTGCGGGGGACGTATACACAACCGCGCGGCAGAAGGGCAGGGCGGGCTGGACATGGTACACGGGCGCGGCTGCATGGATATACAAATGCGTGCTGGAGGACGCGCTGGGCTTTAAGAAAAGCGGGGATACGCTGAAAATAGAACCGTGCACGGAATTTGAGGAATACGAAATAGAATACCGTTTTGGCGGCGCAAAATACCGCATCACTGTCAAAAAAGGCGCGCCGCGCGGCTATGCGGACGGCATAAGGCTTGCCGACGACGGAAAGGAACACACGATCGTGCTTTACAGGGAGTGAGCATTTGTGGTATGGTTTTGCCATGAAGAACGAATTTGTGCAAAACGGAAACGAAACGGCTCCGCTGCCCATGTCACGGCGCGAAATGAAGGCGCGCGGAATAGAGCAGCTTGATTTTGTGTACATAATAGGCGATGCGTATATCGACCATCCCTCATTCGGCCCGGCTATAATAAGCCGCGTGCTTGAAAGCCACGGCTATACCGTGGGCATAATATCCCAGCCCGATTGGCACGACGCGGAGGCCTTCCGCGCGCTGGGGCGGCCTAAGCTGGGGTTTTTGATAAGCTCCGGCAACATGGATTCCATGGTCAACCACTATACCTCCGCCAAAAAGCGCCGCAGCGAGGACGCGTATACCGAAGGCGGCGTTGCGGGAAGGCGGCCTGACAGGGCGGTTATAGTATATTCAAACCGCTGCCGGGAGGCTTATAAGAACGTGCCGGTCATAATAGGCGGGATAGAAGCAAGCCTTAGGCGCTTTGCGCACTACGATTACTGGGACGATAAGGTGCGGCGCAGCGTGCTTTGCGACAGCGGGGCAGACCTTTTGCTATACGGCATGGGGGAGCGCAGCGTTGTTGAAGTTGCTGACGCATTGAGCGGCGGGCTTGACATAAAGGACATAACATACATCGCCGGAAGCTGCTACATGACAAGCTCGCTTGAGCGGGTTTATGACTACGAATTGATAGAAAGCTATGAGGACGTGGCGGCGGACAGGAAAAAGTATGCCTCCGCGTTCATGAAGCAATACCGCGAGCAGGACGCGATACGCGGCAAGCGCCTTGTTCAGCCGCACGGCAACGCATATATTGTTGTTAATCCGCCGAGCATGCCGCTGAGCGAAGAAGAGCTGGACGCGGTGTATGACCTTCCATATACACGCGCGCCGCATCCAAGCTACCGCGGGGAGATACCCGCGCTAAAGGAGGTCAAATTCTCGCTTGCGTCGTGCCGCGGGTGCTTCGGCGGGTGCTCCTTCTGCGCGCTCACGTTCCATCAGGGGCGCGTTGTGCAGGCGCGCAGCCATGCTTCGCTTATAAGGGAGGCGGAGCTTATGACGCACGACAGAGAGTTCAAGGGCTATATACACGATGTTGGCGGCCCGACTGCGGACTTCCGCTTCCCCGCCTGCAAAAAGCAGCTTAAATACGGCGTGTGCGCGGACAGGCAATGCTTAGGCTACGAACCATGCAGCCAGATGCGCGCCGACCACAGCGACTATGTGGAGCTGCTTGAAAAGCTTAGGCATGTTAAGGGAGTAAAGAAGGTGTTCGTCCGCTCCGGCATAAGGTATGACTACGTTATGTATGACAAGAGCGACGCGTTCCTCAATTCCCTGATAAAGTATCATATAAGCGGGCGGCTGAAGGTTGCGCCGGAGCATGTGTCCGACAGGGTATTGAAGCTTATGGGCAAGCCGCGGCATCAGCTTTACGACGCCTTCACGGCGCGCTACGCGGCGCTGAACAAAAAGGCGGGGCAGGAGCAGTTCATTGTGCCTTATTTTATGAGCAGCCACCCCGGCAGCGACCTTAACGCGGCGATTGAGCTTGCGCTGTACCTTAAAAAGAGCGGGCAGCGGCCGGAGCAGGTGCAGGATTTTTACCCTACCCCCGGCACGCTTTCCACCTGCATGTACTATACGGGCATTGACCCGCGCAGCGGGGAGCGCGTGTATGTTGCGCGGGATGCGGAGGAAAAGGCCATGCAGCGCGCGCTTATGCAATACTTTATGCCCAACTATGCCCCGCTTGCCAGAAAGGCGCTGAGGAAGGCGCACAGGGAGGATTTGATAGGCTTTTCAAAGGATGCGCTCCTGCCGCCGAGAGACATACACAGGCCCGCCGAAAAGGCAGGCAAAAATGCAGGAACGGAAAAGCAAAAATTCATAAAGGAAAACAGGCCGAAACAGACCAATCACAAAAAGTCCCAAAAACGGCCATAAAACGCAATATCAAACCGGATATGCCGGCATAACCGAACGAATATGCATGAACGAAAATAAAAGCTGCAAATCAAAACTTTGCACTTTTATTTTGGTTTGGTGTATGCTAAAATCCATATAAATAGTGTGACTTTTTTGACAATTCTGACGTAAAAAATCAAAAGGAGGACTATCGTTCATGGCAGTCGGCAACGGCAACCGAAAGGAACAGTTCGAGCAGCTGGACGGCGTAATTGCGCAATGGAAAGGCGTGGAGGGCGGACTGCTGCCAATCATGCAGCATGCGCAGGAAATACTGGGCTGCGTAGATGAAGAGGTGCAGCATTACATAAGCGCAGCAACAGGCATACCCGTAAGCACCATTTACGGCGTGGCCACGTTTTATTCCCAATTTACGCTTAAACCCCGCGGAAAGTACACAATGGGCATTTGCCTTGGCACGGCGTGCTACGTGCGCGGCAGCCAGCAGGTGCTGGACGAGCTTGAAAAGCGGCTTGGCATAGGCGTTGGGGAGACCACGGCGGACGGAATGTTTACCCTTAACGCAACGCGCTGCATAGGCTGCTGCGGCCTTGCGCCGGCAATGATGGTGAACGACGAGGTTTACGGCCGCCTTGTGCCGGGCGATGTGCCGGGCATAATAGAAAAATACCGCGCCCGCGGATAGGGCGGAAGGAATATGCGGGAAATTGCGCTGCATATGGCGGACATTGCGGAAAACTCCCTTGCCGCGGGAGCTGCGCGGATAAAGCTTAGCGTTATGATAGACCGCGCGGCGGACAGGCGGACAACAGCCGTTGAGGATAACGGCCGCGGCATGGATGCGGACACGCTTTATCGCTGCACGGACCCGTTCATGACAACGCGCACAGCAAGGCGCGTGGGCTTGGGGATTGCGCTTTATAAGCTGAGCGCGGAGCAAAGCGGCGGCAGCTTCGCAATACGGAGCGAGCAGGGCCGCGGCACAAGGGCGGAGGCGGTTTATATCATATCCGGCATAGACCGCGCGCCGCTTGGGAGCATTGCGGACACAATGGCGGCGAATCCCGAAACGGACTTTACTTTGGAATACGCGGCGGACGGCAAAGCCTTTGCCTTCGCAACGGACACGATACCATATCATGACAGAACGCCCGCTTTTGCGGCGGCAGCTAAAAAGGAAATACAACAACGCATTGATGAAATAAACGGAGGTGCCGAACCAATATGAGATCCATACAGGAATTGGAAGCGATTCGCGAAAGTACGCTTGAAAACATGACCCTCAGGAAGGAACACAACGGCACGCGCATAGTCGTTGGCATGGCAACATGCGGCATAGCGGCGGGCGCGCGCGGAGTGCTTACGGCGTTTATGGAGGAGCTGGCGGAAAGGAAGCTGATACACGTTGCGCTTACGCAGATGGGCTGCATAGGCATGTGCCATCTGGAGCCGATAGTGGAGGTGCATCAGCCCGGGCATGAAACGGTTACATACGTAAAGGTAACGCCGGACATGGCGCGCCGCATAGTGCGCGAGCATATAGAGGGCGGAAGCCCCGTTGAAGAATACACGCTTAGCCATTACAGAGCCAAATAAAAGGGCCGCATAGGAGGAAACATAATGGAATACTATCGTTCCCAGGTACTTATCTGCACCGGCACGGGCTGCTCATCTTCCAATTCCCCCGCCATAATAAAGCGATTTGAGGAATGCATAAGGAACGCCGGACTTGAAAACGAAATAAAGGTTGTGCGGACGGGCTGCTTCGGCCTTTGCGAAAACGGCCCGATCTGCATAGTGTATCCGGAGGGCGCGTTTTACAGCCACATTAAGGTGGACGACGTTGAGCGCATAGTGAGCGAGCATCTTGTTAAGGGCAGGGTGGTCGCGGACCTGCTTTATAAAAAGAGCGTTACGGAGGACGGCAAGATACGCTCCCTTGAGGAGATTGACTTTTACAAAAAGCAAAAGCGCGTGGCGCTGAGGAACTGCGGCGTTATAGACCCGGAAAACATAAACGAATACATCGCCTTCGATGGCTACAAGGCGCTTGCCAAGGCGCTTACGGAGATGAGCCGCGACGACGTTATAGACGTTATACTCAAAAGCGGCCTTCGCGGGCGCGGCGGCGCGGGCTTCCCCACGGGGCTTAAATGGAAATTTGCCAAGGCCCCCGAGAGCGACGTTAAATACGTTTGCTGCAACGCGGACGAGGGCGACCCCGGCGCATTCATGGACAGGAGCGTGCTGGAAGGCGACCCGCACTCCGTGCTGGAGGCGATGGCCATTGCGGGCTATGCAATAGGCTCTGAGCAGGGCTATATATACGTCCGCGCGGAATACCCCATAGCCGTAAAGCGGCTGCGCATAGCTATTGACCAGGCGCGGGAGGCAGGGCTTCTCGGCAGGGACATATTCGGCACCGGCTTTAACTTTGATATAGACCTAAGGCTCGGCTCGGGCGCGTTCGTATGCGGCGAGGAAACCGCGCTTATGACATCGATAGAGGGCTGCCGCGGCGAACCCAGACCGCGCCCGCCGTTCCCCGCGATAAAGGGCCTTTTCGGCAAGCCTACAATACTCAATAACGTTGAAACGCTTGCAAACGTTTGCCAGATTATATTGAACGGGCCGGAATGGTTCGCATCCATGGGCACGGAAAAGAGCAAGGGCACAAAGGTTTTCGCCCTGGGCGGAAAGATAAACAACACGGGCCTTGTGGAAATTCCCATGGGCACAACCCTGCGCGAGATTATATACGATATAGGCGGCGGCATACCCAACGGCAAGAAGTTCAAGGCGGCGCAGACCGGCGGCCCCTCCGGCGGCTGTATTCCCGCTTCCCTTATTGATACCCCCATCGACTATGATAACCTCATCGCCATCGGCTCCATGATGGGCTCCGGCGGTCTGATTGTGATGGACGAGGACACCTGCATGGTGGATATCGCGAAGTTCTTCCTGGAATTTACCGTGGACGAGAGCTGCGGCAAGTGCACGCCCTGCCGTGTGGGCCTGAGCGCGCTGAGCGATCTGCTCGCCGATGTGCTCGAGGGCCGCGCCGACGAGTCCACGCTCAATTTGATTGAGCGCACGGCCCGCACCATCTACCTTTCGAGTGACTGCGCTATCGGCTAA
>OGOV01002662.1_pt1 | contig 13123 bp, 9 predicted proteins | sample 1552711 | NCBI WGS metagenome assembly OGOV01 (sample SAMEA2580216, study PRJEB22360) | human gut metagenome | biome: human gut; feature: human-associated habitat; material: faeces | place: Denmark | collected 2008/2010 | reverse complement strand
TTCCGCCGTTTTTCGGCTTGTTCAGCGTTTTCCGCGATTACGCGGATTGCGGTTGCGACTTCGCCGTCAGCCTATCGGGTGGTCATCACCCTTATTGCAGCCCGCCGCAGCCGACCGCAGCCATCCACGGCCAACCGCGGCGGTCCGTCGTGCTTTACCACAGGCCGAACGGGTCGAACAGGCCGCCTCCGTCACCGTAGCCGTTGCTACCATTGCCGCCGCTCTGTCCATTTCCGTTGCCGCTATTGCCGCCGTTACCATCGTTACCGTAACCGTTGCCGTTCTGGCTCTGGCCATCATTGCCGTTGTTCTGCTGGTTCTGGCTGTTGGAGGAGTTCGTCTGGGATTCCTCCTGGTCAAGCGTCACGTCAAGCTCCATGGTGTTGCCGTCGCGCACGACCGTCAATGTCACCTTGTCATTCATGGCGGAGGCGCGCACGTAACCGAGCAGCGAGTAGTTGTTGTTCACTGCCTTTCCGTTGAACGCCACGATGGAGTCGCCGGCCTTCACGCCGGCCTTGGACGCCGGGCCACCGTCGGTCACGGCCTGCACCTGGGCGCAGCCGCGGGTCACACCGTCCGCTTCCACCGAGGAGCTCTTGATGGTGATGCCAAGCACCACATGCCTCACGGAACCATTGTCGATGATTTCGTTGGCCACGCGCTTGACAAGGTTCGACGGGATGGCGAAGCCAATACCAATCGAACCGGCAGTACCGGACGAGCTTGCGGTGGAGGCGATGGACGAATTGATACCGATCACCTGACCAGCCGCATTGAAAGTCGGACCACCGGAGTTGCCGGGATTGATGGCGGCGTCGATCTGCACGGCGTTGGTGACGATGGCGTTGTTGTCGTCATCGGTCACGGTCACCGGGCGGTTGAGCGCGGACACGATGCCGGTGGTGGCGGTGTCGTCGTAGCCGAGCGGATTGCCGATCGCCATGACGGCCTCGCCGACGGCGAGATTGTCGGAATCGGCGAATTCCGCGACTTTCAGATCGCTCGGCGGATTGTCGAGCTTGATCACGGCCAAATCGGTGGTGGTGTCGGTGCCGACCACCTTCGCGGAATAGACGGCGCCGCTGGCGAGCGTCACCTGTATCTGCTGCGCGCCGGAAATCACGTGGTTATTGGTGGCGATATAGCCCTTGTCGCTGATCACCACGCCGGAGCCCTTGGCTTCGCCGTCGCTGGTCGCCACGTCAATGGCCACCACGGAATCGGACACTTCCTTGGCCACCGCGGTCCAATCGACCGCCGTACCGGACTTCGCCTTGGCGGAACCGGAACCGGACGTGTTGGACTTGACGTCGGACAGCGAGCTGGAGGACGGCACATGCACCCAACCGTTGGTGATCGCGGTGAAGCCGACGCCGAGGCACAGCGCGCCGGACACCAGTGCGGCCACAACGGCGGTGACCACATGGCTGGTCATGCCGGACTTCTGCTTGGTGACGACCGGCGTCTGGTTCGGCTGGTTCGGGAAGCCCTGCCCCGGAGCGCCGAACGGATTGCGGTTGCCCGGTCCCGCAGGGGGCATGTTCGCGCCGTACTGCGGCTGCTGCTGATTGTTCTGCTGCGCGCCGTTCTGCGCGGACGAGCCGCCAAACGGATTGCCGAACGGATTGCCATTGTTCCGCTGATTGCCGGTCGTATACGGGTTGCCGAAAGCGCCGAAGAACGACGGACGGTTGTCCTGCGGCTGGCCCTGCTGCTGCGCGCCGTACTGCGGTTGCTGGACGGTCTGGCCGCTGGCATCGCCAGCCGGCGGCGTCGGCACCGGACCGTACGCGCCGTATTCGGGCGCCGGACGGTACTGTTCGGTCGGCGCATCCTGCGTCGCGTTGTTGATCACCGTGCGTTCACCGGCAGCGGAAGCATAATCCGGCGTATCGTCAGCGGTATTGCCTGCCGTGCCATCCGCCGCGTCCACGGTAGGAAGGGCGGTGGTGGGCTGCTCGCCCGCGTTCGGCGCTGCAATCGGTTCGGTAACGGAAGTCTGTGCTTCGTCGGCGACGTTCTCGCTCGGCGTCTGCGGCGCGGTCTGCTGCGTGCCATCCTGCGGCTGGGCGATGTTCTGATCGCTATTATCTTCAGCCATTGTTGCTCCTTATTCGTCTCGCGGCATTCAACATGGTCAGCAATCGTGCCGCTCGAACTGCTATCTAAGAGTAAAGATACCTGCTCTGGAAGTTTCCTGAATGTTTGTTGAAAGTAGCAACCGAATCTCTTGGCAGTTCTCTCCATACGGTGCCAGAGGCTATGCGATGCAACTTGACAAACCTCAGCCGATACGCCTTCTCACAACCATCGCAAGAAATTCGATAACTCATTCGCGTTATATGTGGCAGAAATGCAGCCACACAAAAACTCATTTGCGCTATATGTGGCACTTTCCTCTGCACAGATGGGTTCAAAACGTCGTTTCAATACCCCCTAATGACTCTTGTTTTCGGAAAACTGCCACATATAAGGGAAATCACATTTTTCAACGGAACGAATCTGCCACATATAAGGAAAATCGTATTCAGCCGGCGAACGACGTAGCCACCGTCGGCAATCGGCGCTATCGCATACAGTTGAGAGCATGACAAGCTTGAACGAACCACAGACCGGCGCGGTGGCGCACGAGACCTCAGCGGCCAACGCGGCAGCCGGCGCAACGCACGACGCAGCAGGCAACACGACCAGCGCGGCATCGACCGAAAACCTTATTGAGCATCCCCGCGGCGCGGAACCCGGCAAGCCCGGCCGCCGCGACGCGTTCTACTTCGAGCAGAAAACCCGCCTGCCAGATGCGGCCGATGGCAAGGGGCGCGGCGGCGCGCGATACGGCCGCACCGGCATCATCCATACCCCCCACGGCGACATCCACACCCCGGCGTTCGTGCCGGTGGCCACGCAGGCCGCGATGAAGGCCGTGCTGCCCGAAACCATGAAGGATCTTGGCGCGCAATGCCTGCTGTCCAACGCGTTCCACCTGTATGAACGCCCCGGCGAGCAGGTGCTCGACGAAGCCGGCGGACTCGCCAAATTCATGGACTGGAACGGTCCGACGTTCACCGATTCCGGCGGATTCCAGGTGCTGTCACTCGGCGCGGGCTTCAAGAAGACGCTCGCCATGGACGTCACCGGCATGAAATCGGACGACGTGATCGCGGAAGGCAAGGAGCGGCTCGCGTTCGTGGACGAGGACGGTGTGACGTTCAAGTCGCCGCTCAACGGCTCGCTGCACCGGTTCTCCGCCGAAATCTCCATGGGCATCCAGCACAAGATCGGCGCCGACATCATGTTCGCTTTCGACGAGCTGACCACGCTGATGAACACCCGCGGCTACCAGGAACGTTCCGTGGAACGCACCTACCGTTGGGCGCAACGTTGCGTGGCCGAGCACAAGCGGCTTACCGAGGAACGTCTCGGCAAGCCGTATCAGGCGCTCTACGGCGTAGTGCAGGGCGCGAATTACGAGGATCTGCGCCGGCATGCCGCCGAACAGATCGCGTCGCTCGATTTCGACGGCGTCGGCATCGGCGGCGCGATCGAGAAGCGCATCATCGGCGACACGTGCGCCTGGATCTGCGATGCGATGCCGGAAAGCCGCCCGCGCCACGTGCTCGGCATCGCGGCGGTCGACGACATTTTCGCCTGCGTGGAGAACGGCGGCGACACCTTCGACTGCGTGGCGCCCGCCCGTTGCGGCCGAAACGGCGCGATCTTCACGCGCCACGGCCGCTACAACATCAAGCGCGCGCAGTTCAAGCACGATTTCGGCCCACTTGAGGAGGACTGCGACTGCTACACCTGCACGCACTATTCGCGCGCATACGTGGACCATGCGCTGCGTGCCCGCGAATTCAACGGTTTCACGCTGGCGACGATTCACAACGAGCACTTCTTCGTAAAACTGCTCGACGATATCCGCGCATCGATCGACGGCGGCTATTTCAACGAATTCCGCGACGAGACACTCGCCAAGTTCTACGAGAACGGTTCGAAGGGCTGAGCCAGAGGAGCTGGATGGAAGTCGCGGGGCTTGAGCATTTGCTACGCAAACGCGGCTTTTTGAACAAAGGATGGCTCCATCGTCTGGAGGTCCACAGGGCCTCCTCCCTCCTCGCGTCGCACCGCTTTGTGCATTCGCTTTGCGAATACGGCGGTGCGACACGCCGATTTGTGCCACAGATAGTAAAGGTGTAAATTAGTCGATTGTCTGCGAGCGTGGCGGAATGGTAGACGCGCTGTCTTCAGGTGGCAGTGAGTGTATGCTCGTGGGGGTTCAACTCCCCCCGCTCGCACGGGCCGAAAAGGGCTGGAATCCAACGATTCCAGCCCTTTTGCTTTATCCAAAACGTATGAAATGTGACAAAAAAGTACTAAAAATGCGCCGAAAGCCCAGCTATCTCAGCAGAAACAGACAAACGGACATCCAAACCCAAAACCAGCACCACAAATGTCCGATTCCAGAAAACACAATCCGAATAACCAATTCGGCAGAATCGAACACATAGCCACCCAAAACCACACTTCACGTGACCGGTTGGAAAAACAGATACGTAACGCATTGCAGACCAATCCCATGCGTCCGATTCTGAAGAAAAACGAAATTCGCCGTACGACTTTTCCGCGCACGCAATCGCAAGCATTTCCCGGTATTTCACTGTGAGCATAATCGCGGAATGAGCAGGACACGGAAGAGTTGGGTGAAGTGAAAGGTCAAGGTCAGGAGCCCGGGAGGGTTCCGGATGCGGCAACGAACCCGGTCGCCGGTCTCGCTGGATGGTGACGCCGCAGCGATAATCGCACGGCCGGCTGCCAAGCCGCATTACTCCGCGCACAGAACGCGCATTTGCTTAAGGAGTACCAATTATGGCAATGTTTCCGGCTTTGATGAATGACACGATGTTCTCCAATCTGTTCGACGATCCGTTCTTCGAGGGTTGGCGCAACATGGACCGCGCAGCCGCATGCGATCCGAACATGTCCGCAGGCATGATGAGCACCGATGTGCGTGAGACCGACAAGGGCTACATGGTCGACATCGACATGCCTGGCTTCAAGAAGGACGACATTTCGCTGGACCTGCAGAACGGCTATCTGACCGTTTCCGCGCATCGCAACAGCTCGCACGAGGACAAGGACGACAACGGCCGCTGGCTGCGTCGCGAACGCTACGCCGGCTCTTGCTCTCGTAGCTTCTACGTTGGCGAGGACGTGAAGGATTCCGACATTCACGCCAGCTACAAGGACGGCACCCTGTGCCTGGAAATGCCGAAGCCCGAAGCGCAGCAGCAGGTTGAGACCAAGCATCAGATTGCGATTGAAGGCTGATTTCCAGCTGCCGTACGTCATATTCGCACGTCGTAAGTCACGGTAATCGCTAAGCAAAGCGAAGCCGGACGCCCGTAAGTGGGTGTCCGGCTTTTTTTGTTTGTCCGCACGCCGCCGCCCGAAAAGCAACGCCCGTCACGGCACTTAACGCACCAAAAACACCATGATGAGAATCATCACGAATCCAACCAAATCGGTCGGTTCGAACACCGCGTCCGTCCATGCCACCGCGGAAATCGTGGCCATCACCGGTTCGCTGGTGCCGAGCATGGTGGCACGCATCGAACCGACGCGCACCACGCCGGCCATGTACAGCCAGAACGCGCCGAATGTGCCGCCGATCACGGTGAACGCCATCAGCCCCACACCCAGCCAATCCAACTGCGGCGCCGTAGCCCACGGCCGCACGAACGGCAGCAGCACAAGCCCGGAAATCAGAAATGCGATGCCGTTGACGGTGAAGTTGCCCCAACGTTCGATGAGCTTGACCGGAAGAAACACCATGGCCGCCGTGGACGCCGCGTTGATAGCGCCCCAAATCAGGCCGACCAACGGCAGTTTCAGCGTGGTGAAGTCGCCGCCGGTCGCAATCAGCACGGTTCCCGCGAAGGCGAGCGCCACGCCGATGCCTTCCCGTACGCCGGGCAGTCGCCGCCCGCGCAGGCATACGACCCCCAAGACGAACAGCAGGTTCAGGCTTTGCAGCACGGTCGCGGTGCCAGAGTTGGTCCAGTTGATCGATTCGAGGTAGGCGACCTGCACCAGCAGCACGCATATGATGGCGGTGGCCAGCAGCCGCGGATATGATTTGCGATCGCGTAGCGCGCCGGTAAGCAGTTTCGGCGTCATGATGGCCGAGCAGGTGAGGAAAAGCACGCCGGCTGCCAGTTCGCGCACGCATGCGATCCACAGCGGCGAGGCATGATACGTGCCCATGAGGATTTTGGAGACGGTGGCGTTGACGCCCCACAGCACGCCGCCGCACAGGGTCATTGCGATGCCGATAATCAGGTCCTTCGGCGTGCGCTCGAACGTTTTCCCTGTCACGACACGGTTCCTTCCTTGTACGTCCCTCCGTTCATCGCACACCGTACACGCTTATATGTCCTTCTACCATACCTCGCATGTCCGATTCGGGAGAAACGGACACATGGAGCAGAGATTGATGGGACGGTGTGTCCGATTCACCAGAAACGGGCACACAGAGTACGGATTTTGGATTGCGAATGTCCGATTCGGGAGAATCGGACACGTGGGGGTGAGGGGATGTGTTGCGATGAGGCATGCAAAATGCCGGACGTCCCGTAGAGGAGCATCCGGCATTTTATTGCGCGGTTACAGCAACGATCGGGCGATTACTTGTTGCGCTGACGACGCAGTAGCAGCATCGCACCACCGGCCAATACCAGCACCGCAGCAGCCACAATCATGCCCATCACATTGGAACCGGTGTTGGAGATGACGTCGGCAGGCGCATTGGCGCCCTGCTGGACAGTCGGAGTGGTTGGCTTGGACGGCTGAGTCGGAGTTACCGGATTATCCGGATTCGGCTTGTCTGGCGTGCTGTCCTTCACATCGACCGTGAAGTCCGCTCGTGCTCCGCGGTTGAACCGCATCACCACGGAACCGGTGCTGCCGGTTTCCTGGGCGTTGAGGAACGCGCTAGTCAGCGTGATGCCGGAACCGTCCTCGTTCACCACGTAATCCGTGCCGGCCACCAGGGCCTGGTAGTTGTATTCGACGCTTTCCACGGTGTTGCCGTTGAAGTTGACGCCCACGTTCAGGCCGGCCGCGTTCGGCGCCTTGGCGAAGGCATCGTACTTGTCGTAGGTGAAGGCGTTGCCCGCGGTCAGCGAGGCGTTCTTCACTTCGGTGCCGTCGTTCAGCAGCCAGACCTGCGCGCCATGATACGGGTTGGCGGTGCCGACGGCCAGACCGGAGTTGGTCACGGCGAACACGCGCAGACCGTGGTTATTGTTGTCGCCGAAGCCGTTGCGGGTGACGGTCTGGAAGTTCAGACCATCGGAGGTGACCACCATGTCGAAGCCGCGCTTTTCGGAGTTCGCGTAGTGCAGGTAACGGCATACGCCCACGAAGTAGGTGAAGTTCTCGACGTTCTCCTGGGTGAGCCACTTGTCGAGCTGTTCGACGACGTAGTCCGGCAGCATCGGCCTGACCTGCTGGTACAGGGCCAGCAGCTCTTCCAGCATCTTCTGGAAGTCCTCACGATTTTCGATCGTGTATTCCTCGGCATCGTCGAGCGCCATCGGAGCGGTGCCGTCGGCCTGCACGTCGGTCTGCTTGGATTCCAGGTCGCCCTGCATCTCCTGCATCAGCGATTCCATGCGCTGCACTTTGGCGATATCGTCGGCCGCGGCGCCATCAGCATTCGAGCCATCGGTGAGAGCGTAGGTGGAAGCACCGGAAGCGTCGGTTTCCGTTGTTTCCAGGAACTTCTTGATGTATTCGATCTGCTTCTTCCATTCCTCCGGAGTGCGGTGGAGGATGTCGCCGTTGGCGAACTGCGTCACCGGGTAGGACAGGTCGCTGATATCGAAGGTGCCCGCGTACATCTTGCCGTCGTACGACTGCATGCGCCACACGTACTGGTTGAGGTAACGGCTGATGTCGTGTTCCTCGCCAAGGCCGGCGCGCATGGTCTTGCCGTCGATGGTGCCCTTCGGGGCGTTGAAGTACTTGTCCCCATCGGAGCCCGCCACGAGTTCGAAGTTCTCGTCGGCGTCCATGCGCCACAGGTTCACCGGGTTGGACATGTCGTCGTACAGGTTTTTGAATTTCATGGTGCTGAGCACGTCCGGCAACGCCACCATCGGATCGTTGTAGCCGCCGAGGTACAGGTGGTTCTTGTAGACCACCATGTTGGCCGCGCCGGAACGGGTGGCGCCGAAACCGTATTCGTAGCGCGCGCCGTCGGCCGGATCGCCCACGAGCGGCGTGTACGTCCACTTGCCGTCGGCGCCTTCCTCGCCGCGGAACAGCGCGAACGACTGCTTGTTATTCGCGGTGCCGGTAACGACGGTGATATACAGGCGATTGTTGAACGTCACCATATCCCAGATGGCGCCACCGAAGATGTTGTCGGTGTAGTGGTACGCAGGATAGTTCAGCAGATCCTGCTGTGTGGCGATGGTACGGAACGAGTCGGCGCCGGCGGACGGATCGGAGGAAGCCACGATGTACGCGCCTTGGGCGCCAATCATACTGGCGATGAGCTCGTTGTTCATCACGGCCAGGCCTCGAATGCCAGTGGAAATGCCCGGGGCCACACCGCCGCTCTGGTACACGATCTTGGAGGAATCGTCCTTCGGATCGACTTCCAGCAGATACGGAGTGCCCTGCGCGGCCGCGGCGAAGTACAGCTTGTCGTGGAATTCGACGGCCGCACGGTAGCCGTTCACGTTCATCTTGCCGCCGGTGGCGATCTGGATCGGCGGCACGACGATCTTCGTCTCGCCGGTCTTGGTGTTGATCTTCAGCAACAGGCTGTGGTTCTCGCCGTTATCGAGATACAGCTCGCCGTTGAACAGCACATCAATGCCCGCCTTGAGCTTCGCGTAGGATGTGCCCAAATTGTGGGCGATGTGCTTGAGTGTGGAGCCCATCGCGGAATAGCAGGTGCCCACGTACATCCAGTCGCCGTATCCGAGCGACGACCAGGCGTAGCTCTGGCCGCGATCGGCGTTGCCGTCGGCCACTGTCGAATCGCCGTTCTTGTCAACATTGACGATGCCGTCGTCCTGGCCGAGACCATTGCTCGGATGGGAGATTTTGGTGGCGGTGTATCCCGCGCCCTGCTTCACGGAGACGCCCGGGGCATCGGCGGATGCGACGGAAATCGGGAGCAGCATGGAACAAGCGGCAATAGCGGAAATTACAGCTTTGCCCAAAGCTGTTTGATATCGCTTCATAATATTCTCTCTGTAGTCTGAACGCCTTCCATGGCGTGATCGGCATTCTTCAAAATATCATGAAGCAGAGACCATTTTCAGATATCCCCCCAGTTTTCCGGTAAAACTAGCCGTCGTCACCATATTTGTCTATAAAAAATCGGGGTGCATCCCCTTGGATGCACCCCTCTGAAACACCGCTTATTCCCATTGTTTCCGCACCTACAATGCCGCTTCCGGGGCGTTGTAGAAATCGACGATCTTGTCCACATACGGTCCGACCACCGTGTTCGGCATGGAGAAGATCTCGTGCAACGACTTGCCGTACCGTATTTTTTCGATTGATCCGCCACCTTCGCGCACGCGTTCCACGAAATCGTCCTGCGGTCCGTTGAGCACCCAAATGTCGCGTCCGGCTTGGAACAGCAGCATCGGGGTTTCGATTGCGCCGCACATGTCCGGTTTGAGTACGGCTCGAGACAATGCCATCGCCTGATGCGCCCATTCGAAGGTGGCCGCGTTGGTCTGGCATGCCACGTCGTCGACGCGCTGCTTGTGGAACCAGCGAACGCGCGCCTCGGACGCGCCCTTATGCTCGTCGAGATCGAGTTCGGGGGAAAAATCAGTGTGACCGAATACGCGCGCTTTGCCGAATCCCAAGCCGCACAACGCGCCTGTAGCGATGCGTGCGATCCATGTCGGCATACCGACGACGGGGGCGATCATGGGCGCGGACAGCACGGCCTTGTCGAACAGGGCCGGATAGCGTTCCAGCACGGCCGCGCCGATGCCGCCGCCCATCGAATGGCAGTACAGGTTCAGTGGCTCGCCGCACGCGTATTCGCGGCCCACAGTGTCGGCGAAGGCTGCGAAATCGGCCACGTACCGACGCCAATCGTCGATCCACACCAGGCTGGGATTGCTCACGTCGTGTGCGGAATGGCCGTGCCCGCGGTGTTCGAGGATGCATACGGAATAGCCGGACAGCAGGAAGTACCATGCCATCTCGCTGTATTTTCGCGCGAATTCGGTGAATCCATGCGAGATGACCACCACGCCACGGAAGATGCCCGAAGCGCCGTCCTCACGCAGCACGTCGAATTTGTGCGCGTCGTAGCAGCAATAGTGCAACCGGCCGGGTTCGTCCAGTTTGGGCAGCGCGTCGCCGTTCCAGTCAACGGTGGCTGGATCCATCCATCCTTCCGTCATGCAGGCGTCCAGCGCGGGCAGCACCTTGCTTTCCATTTCGGCGTCGTAATTCGCCTCGTCGAGCAGCCTAAGAGTCATGCTTTCATCATACGAATCCCACATGAACAGCCTTCAGAGCCCCACGCTTCGGCTCCACGGATCGAACGCGCCTCCTCACTCGTGGACGCGCTCCCCCGTACAATGTCGGTATGAAAATCATGTCATTCTGTGTGTCATTCGTCATGCTCTGCACCATGCAGCCAGCCGGAACGATGGCCCCTTCCAACGGGAAGGCTGCCATCTTCGCCGACGCGGCGAGAGGAACCGCATCCGCCATCATCGACTGCCCGCCGCCGCTTTACTGGCTGTGTGGAAAGTGAGCCATGCGATGAATCCCACGAAATCCGCAGCTCCCATACCAAAAATCCACCGTGTAGCGCTGGTCGACAACGATCCGCGCGCGTTGGAATCGCTGAGCCTTCTCATCGAAGCGAAGGTCCCCACGGCCTACGTGGTGTGGACGGCCACTTCCGGCGACGAAGCGATCGAACGTTGCCAAAGGAACGACGACAATCTCAACCTGCTTGTATTGGACATGTCCATGGAGGGCTTGCAGGGGCCAGCCATCTGCCATCGGATCCGTCTCATGGACAGGCATCTGCCGATTCTGGGCATCACCAGCTTCTCCATCAACAGCTACCGTAGCAGGCTGATGGAAGCCGGAGCGCAGGGACTGATCGGCAAGGAGGATTCCGATCAGCTGGCGAAGGCCATCGAGCGGCTCTGTGGAGGCAACGTTATGGAGGGATTCGAACCTCCCGCCCTGGCCAACGTGCGCATCAGACGCGAGGAGGAGACCTCACCGCGGCTCACCGTGCGCGAGGAGCAAATCATCTCCCTGTGCGCCGACGGCATGCTGGACAGGGAGATCGCCGAACGACTGGACATCTCCGAAAACACCGTGCGCAAGCATATGCAGGGCATTCTCAAGAAGCTGAACTGCAAGACGGCACGCCAGGCAGTGGCATTGTGGGTAAGATCGCATGCACGCTGAACCCACAAAACCCAGACCCGTAAGCGCCTTCCGCTCCTGGCACAACCATATGCGTGCCGACCATCCGAAACTCTGGCATCCGATCCGCATAACCATCGTGGTCATCACCGTATGGTGGATCCTGTTCTGCCTGCTGCTCGCCCCGACCGACAATCCCGCGGCGATCGTCTGGACCATCATCGAAATCGCGGTGCTGCTGCTGTCACCGTTCTTTCCGAAATCGATGTCGCTGCTGTTTCTGATCATGAGCCAGTCGGGACCTTGGCTCATACCCGGAGCCGACGTCAATTCGCTGCCGGGAATCCTCTACACGTTCGGCATGCTCGCCTACGAAACCAACAACCTTGTGGCGCTGCTGCTGCTCGCTTATTCCATAGGCGACCAGCTGTTCCGTCAACTGGTCCTCGGCACGAGCAACAGCAATCCCGTGGCCATCATCGCCATGGTCAGCCTGGTACTGATGCTCGGATGCGGTTTGCGATGGAACGCGACCATGACCGCCAGCCGCGCGGAGGCGGAGCAGGCGAAGACGCGATTACGGGAGATGGAAAGCCGCAACCACATCGCGGAAGCCATACACGACGCCGTGACGGGAGATCTGTCCGCCGCGGCTTTCGTCGCGCAACGTCGCATCGATGCATTGTCCGGCGGAGACGATGGCGATGGCAGCGCCTCGACGGATGGTGACGACGGCAAGAACGCGGACGAAAGACGCGATGAGCTCGACAAATGGACGCAGGTCAACGATTACATCCTGTCCGCCCTGACCAACGTGCATCGCGTCATCGACGAACTGGATATGGACGTCACCGTCCTTGAGGAGGATGCGGACGGCAAGGCCTTCTCCGACCTGCTCAAAGCCACGATGGCCGACGGCGACCGGCGTCTACGCGCGCTCGGCTTCGACATCACCTCGATCCTCCATGTGGCGGGCGGTGCGCCAAGCGCCTCCCCGAGCCTGGCCGGAATCGCCAATGATCTGCTTCGCGAGACCTACGCCAACATCGCGCGTCATGCCCAGTCCGGCAGCAAAGCCGACCTGTCGGTGATACTCAAGCCGAACGCCGTCGAAATCACGCAGATCAACCAGGAAAGAGCCTTCCCGACGGAGGGCATGCGTCCAGGAGGCCACGGCCTCGCGTATTTCGGCAAACAGCTCGAATCGCATGGCGGCAAACTCGAAACGACGCTTCACGACGGCGAATGGACGCTGTTCGCCTATCTGCCGATTCCGGTGCCCGAAACCCTGCCACCCCTTGCCGGACACCCCGAATCGTGACCGGCTCCGACGGTCGCGAGAAACGAAAGGGTACTTCAAAGGGTGCTACACAGATGTGGTACACCCTTACTTGCAGAGGTGCCCGTCACCGTCCTATCTTCCCTAATGAGAAGGGATATGCGTCTCCCTGTGACACGACGGATACTTGGCAGTCCGTCGAATCGCAGGGGGACGCGTTCTTTTTTTTCTTCGGCTTTATCGGAACGATGGTTTTACCAGGACGGTGGCTTCACCGGAACGCCGTCAGGCCAGCGCGTCGGCGAGGAAGTCGCGCTGCAGCAGCAACAGGTTGCGCGCCACCGTCTCGTCGTTGGTCATGTGCGTGATGCCGTTGAGCGGCAGGAACGTGTGCTTCCTGCCGGC
>OGOV01002644.1_pt1 | contig 13227 bp, 9 predicted proteins | sample 1552711 | NCBI WGS metagenome assembly OGOV01 (sample SAMEA2580216, study PRJEB22360) | human gut metagenome | biome: human gut; feature: human-associated habitat; material: faeces | place: Denmark | collected 2008/2010 | reverse complement strand
CACAGCAGGATGACCGAGCCGATGACGGCCGTCGCCAGACTGCCCAGCGTGCCGACGGGAACCCATCCGAAGAGCGAAAAGAGCCAGCCGCCCAGTACGCCTCCGATAAGCCCGACGATCAGGTTGACGAAGAGTCCCGAACCTCCTCCCTTGACGATCAGGTTGGCGATCCATCCGGCGGCCAGTCCGATCAGCAGATACCATAGAAAATACATAGTCTTGCATTTTGGAACGCTTTTCGGAGTGCAAAATCCGTACCCGGCCGGGCCGGGGCGTTTTATAACGCCTTTTTCAGCGCTTTTGCCAGCTGATCGGGACACGACGTGCCGCGGCCCCGGCAGTCGATGCCTTCGAGCCGGGCGACGGCTTCCGCTGCCGTCATCCCGCGCACGAGCGCCGCGATTCCCTGCTGGTTGCCGTGGCAGCCGCCCGTGAAGGAGACGCTTCGGACGACGCCGTTTTCGAGTTCGACGTCGATTTGCCGGGAGCAGGTTCCCTGGCAGACGTGTGTTATTTTCTGTGTCATGGAGTTACGATTTTCCGGTTTGCGGGGGCGAAGATACGAAATTCAGAGCCTTTCACAAAATGTTGAAAACTTCCTGCTCCGGAATTTTGAAAGTCGGGGAATAATGGAGACTTTTGTGACCCGCAAAGGTATCCTTCGTCCCGCCGGGGCGGAGGATAAGAGGGAATCGGGTGCGAATCCCGGACAGTTCCCGCTGCTGTATGCGCTTTATGCCGCAGGCGAATCGTCGAGCCACTGTCCCGCGGGGGACGGGAAGGCCGCCTGCGGGTCGGTGCGAGTCAGAAGACCTGCCTTTGCGCATGCAATGTCGGCCCTGCGGGGAAACGGGGCCTGTTGTGAAACGTATATACTCATATTACAATGGATTACACGCAGATTTCCATCATCAAACGTGATGGTAAAACCGAGCCTTTTTCTCTGGATAAAATCGTCCGCGCCATCACGAAGGCCTTTCGCGCGGGCGGCATAACGGACGAGGGGCAGGCCGTCGAGCAGATCGCATCCGACGTGGCGGCGGCAATTACGAAGGCCGAGATTTCGGTCGAGGAGATTCAGGACATGGTCGAGGAGCGGCTGATGAAACGCAACCCCTCGATCGCCAAACGCTATATCATCTACCGCGAGTGGCGCAACGTCGAGCGTGACCGCCGTTCGTCGATCAAGGGCGTCATGGACGGCATCGTGACCGTCGAGAAGAACGACATCAACCTTTCGAACGCCAACATGTCGTCGCACACGCCCGCGGGGCAGATGATGACCTTCGCCTCGGAGATCACCAAGGACTACGCCCTGAAATATCTGGTGGGCGTGCGCCACGGCCGCGCCCACCGCGACGGGGACATCCACATTCACGACCTGGACTACTATCCCACCAAGACCACGACGTGCATTCAGTACGATCTGGGTGACATCTACGAACGGGGATTCTCGACGAAGAACGGCTCGGTGCGCACGCCGCAGTCGATCCAGAGCTACGCCACGCTGGCCACGATCGTCTTCCAGACCAACCAGAACGAGCAGCACGGCGGACAGGCAATTCCCGCCTTCGACTTTTTCATGGCAAAGGGTGTGGCCAAGTCATTCCGCAAGCATTTATCTTCTTTCATCAATTTCTATGTGGCCATGGAAAACGGTATACAGGCCGATGAAAAAGCGATCCGCACACTGATTAAAGAATATCTGCCGTCTATCCAATCCGATGAACGGGAACGGGAAACGTTACGCATCGCCCTGATAGCCCTGCAAATCAATATTGACAAAGAGCACTTGGCACGCATCATAGAAAAGGCATACCAACAGACACGGAAAGATACGCATCAGGCAATGGAAGGATTTATACACAACCTGAACACGATGCATTCTCGTGGTGGTAACCAGGTGGTATTCAGCTCTATCAACTACGGCACGGATACTTCCGCTGAAGGCCGCATGGTGATTGAGGAGCTACTGAAGGCCACGATTGAAGGGTTGGGAACCCGTGGTGAAGTACCCGTATTCCCGATTCAGATCTTCAAAGTGAAAGACGGAGTTTCTTATTCGGAAAAGGACTATGAGAAGGCTATGAAAATGGAAAGCATCGAAGAGGCCATGAAAGCAACTTACGAAGCTCCTAATTTCGACCTGCTGCTGAAAGCCTGCCAGACGACATCGAAAGCTCTTTTTCCAAATTTCATGTTCCTCGATACTCCTTTCAACAAGAACGAAAAATGGAAAGCAGACGACCCGAAACGTTATATTTACGAGCTGGCAACAATGGGTTGCCGCACTCGTGTGTTTGAAAACGTAGCCGGAGAGAAATCGTCTTTAGGACGCGGCAACCTTTCATTCACAACACTAAATATGCCCCGACTGGCTATCGAAGCTCGTATCAAAGCTGAAAATCTGATAGAGGACGAACGCAACAAAGACGCTATCGAACAGAAAGCGAAAGAGATTTTCATGGAATCGGTACGTAACACGGCTACTTTAGTGGCCGACCAGCTTTACGAACGTTATCAATATCAGCGTACAGCCCTTGCACGCCAGTTCCCCTTTATGATGGGAAATGATGTATGGAAAGGCGGCGGCACACTGAACCCAAACGAACAGGTAGGTGACGTGCTGCGTAGCGGTACACTGGGAATCGGATTCATCGGCGGGCACAACGCAATGGTTGCTCTCTACGGAGAAGGCCACGGGCATAGCCAAAAGGCATGGGACACATTGTACGAGGCCGTAACGGAAATGAACAAGGTAGCGGATGAATATAAAGCGAAATATAACCTGAACTATTCTGTACTGGCTACTCCCGCCGAAGGTCTTTCCGGACGTTTCACCAAAATGGACCGCCGGAAATTCGGTAAAATTCCGGGAGTAACGGACAGGGACTATTATGTCAACTCATTCCACGTAGACGTGAAAGAGCCTATCAGTATTGTTGAAAAAATCAAATGCGAAGCTCCTTTCCACGCTATTACCCGTGGCGGACACATCACATATGTGGAACTGGACGGAGAAGCACAGAAAAATGTACGTGCCATTGCCAAAATAGTAAAGGTGATGCACGACGAGGGTATCGGTTACGGCTCTATCAATCATCCGGTAGACACCTGCCATAACTGCGGCTACAAAGGGGTGATTTTCGACAAATGCCCCGTATGCCAGAGTGAAAGTATTCTCCGGATGCGCCGCATCACCGGCTACCTGACAGGTGACTTAAGTTCGTGGAACTCCGCTAAACGGGCGGAAGAAAAAGACCGCGTAAAACACTTGTAAAAATTGAGAGTTGAGAACTTTACTTATATTTTCATATCCTAATTTACAATGACAACTCTTGACTCTCAACTTTCAACTCTCCGCTTGTTAGGAACTTATCCGGAAACAATCGTTGACGGTGAAGGGATACGGTATTCCATTTATCTTGCCGGATGTTCCCATCACTGTCCCGGTTGTCATAACCCGGAAAGTTGGAATCCGAACGCAGGTGAAGAACTTACGGAAGAAAAGATACAATCGATTATCCGGGAAATCAAAGCGAATCCTTTACTGGATGGAGTCACTTTCTCCGGGGGGGATCCCTTGTTCTACCCGGAAGAATTTCTGGCGCTTGTCAAAAGAGTGAAAGAGGAAACAGGAATGAATATATGGTGTTACACAGGATATACGTATGAAGAAATCCGGGAACAACCCCGACTGAATGCGGTTCTTCCTTATATAAACGTATTGGTAGACGGACGTTTCGAACAGGATCTTTTCTCTCCTTATCTGGAATTTCGTGGAAGTAGTAATCAACGAATCCTAAAATTATCAGACCGTTTTCAACCATAAAAACAGACGGTTGCCGGCACTAAAGACAAAGTCTCCCCGGCATCCCGGACAGCACCACCGGCTGCACTAAAAAAACTTATTTTTTTAAGAAAACGAAAACACGTAAAGCGCTGTTTTGTTTACTTTTACAGAAAAAAGAAAATTCTACAAGAATAAGTTTTTATGATACAATCAGTAAATCCTGCTCCAACGGACGAAACCGACGGACTACCAATGCCCAAACGTATCTGGGCGGTAATCTCCGTCGGATTCGCTCTTTGTATGTCAGTATTGGACGTTAACATTATTAACATCGTACTCCCCACCCTTTCGCACGATTTCGGGACTTCACCCGCCGTGACTACCTGGATTATCAACGGTTACCAGTTGGCAATCGTTGTTTCTCTGTTGTCTTTTTCCGCTTTGGGGGAGATTATCGGTTATCGAAAAGTATATCTTTCGGGGATTGGGTTATTCTGTATCACTTCACTGATTTGCGCCCTGTCCGATTCATTCTGGACATTGACGATCGCCCGCATTTTTCAAGGATTCAGCGCTTCGGCTATTACAAGTGTGAACACGGCGCAGTTACGATATATTTATCCGAAAAGCCAGCTCGGACGCGGAATGGGAATTAATGCCATGGTAGTAGCGATCTCTGCCGCCGCAGGACCTTCCGTAGCCAGCGGGATTCTTTCCATTGCCAGTTGGCACTGGCTGTTCGCGATCAACGTACCCTTGGGAATTACGGCATTAGTGCTGGGTATGAAGCATTTACCGAGACAAGAAGAACGCACGAAACGAAAGTTCGATACGATCAGTGCCATAGCCAATGCTATTACTTTCGGATTACTGATTTACACGCTGGACGGATTCGCACATCACGAAAAAATGGATTTTCTTTTCATCCAATTAATTGTTCTCGTGGTGGTGGGTACTTATTACGTGCGCCGTCAACTCAGCCAAACCACTCCGTTACTACCCTTGGACCTATTACGTATCCCTATTTTCCGACTGTCTATCCTGACCTCCATTTGTTCGTTTATCGCGCAAATGTCGGCAATGGTTTCTTTACCCTTTTTCCTGCAAAACACCTTGGGACACAGTGAAGTTATGACAGGACTCCTGCTAACCCCGTGGCCGTTGGCGACCCTCGTCACTGCTCCGTTGGCGGGATACCTGGTGGAACGGATTCATCCGGGAATATTAGGAAGCGTCGGTATGGTGCTGTTTGCCGTGGGGCTTTTCTCCCTGTCCGGCCTGACTGCCGAGTCCTCCGATATCAGCTTAATCCTACGGCTGATGCTATGTGGTGCAGGTTTCGGGCTTTTTCAGACACCGAACAACAGTACAATTATTTCTTCTGCTCCGACGAAACGTTCGGGAGGAGCAAGCGGAATGCTGGGTATGGCACGCCTGTTGGGACAGACATCGGGAACTACGCTCGTCGCATTACTTTTCAGTTTCGTTATTCCAGGTAAAAGCACGGCGGTCTGCCTGATAGTAGGAAGCATATTTGCAGTGGTAGCGGCAATCGTTAGTAGTTTGAGACTTTCGCAACCTTCTACATTAAAAAACAATTCATAAATTGAGGCCGGCACGATAGGTGGGCTACTACTGACCTTCTACCGGCCTCGCAGTAAAAAAATCAATATTCCGTTTCACGAATCACCTCTACCAGCCGGCAGAAATCCTCCGGATATACGTCACCGATGTTTCCGATACGGAAAGTGTCGGCTTTTGAGATTTTGCCCGGATAGATGACGAACCCTTTGCTTTTCAGTGCCAGATAGAAAGCCTTAAAGTCAAAATCCTTATGCGGGTAAAGGAAAGAAGTGATAATCGGTGACTGAATAGCGTCGTCGAGCAAAGTTTGGAAACCGAGAGAACGCATCCCTTCTACTAATATACGATGATTTTCGCAATAACGCTGGTAACGTGCTTCTACCCCTCCTTCTTCGAGAAGTTCGGCCAACGCCTGTTTGAAAGCGCGGACTACATGAGTAGGAGAAGTGAAGCGCCATTTTCCATGCCCTTTTTCCATAGTTTCCCATTGGTCGTAGATGTCCAGAGAAAGAGAGCGGGCCACCCCCTTGCAACGCATCAATTCCGAACGGCGGGCAATGATAAACCCGAATCCGGGTACGCCTTGAATACATTTGTTGGAACTGCTGATAAGAAAGTCAATTCCTAATTCGTTTACATCCAACGGAATTCCTCCGAAGCTGCTCATGCAGTCAACAATCAGTTTCTTGCCATGCATTTTGACAATGTGGGACAACTCTTTGATAGGGTTCAAAATTCCCGTAGTCGTTTCACAATGTACAAAAGCCACATGAGTGACATCGGAATTATTGCTCAAATAGTCGTCTACATATTCCACAGATACCTGCTCTGTTTCTTCAAAAGCAAGCATATCATAATCGAGGTGATAATATTCGGCAATATTACCCATGCGGTCTCCGTAAGCGCCGTTGCTGCAAATCAGAAGTTTGTCTTTCGGAGTGATAGTGGCGCCAAGTACAGCTTCCACGCAATAGGTCCCGCTTCCCTGCAAAAGTACAGAAGTATAATCTTTAATATTCTTTGTGGCAATGCTCACCAGATCTTTGCGCAATTCCTGAACAATGCCGAGGTTATAATCTTCGTCCCATGTACACCAGTCAGTCATCATAGTTTCTTTTACTGTTTCAGACGTGGTCAGAGGACCGGGAGTTAATAATAAATATGGTTTCATAATGATACATTTTTTTACCAGCACAGTGCTGGAATAAAGTTTCTTTGCGATATATTGTTATAAAAAGTACAGAAGCGGTTACCGTTCCGCTTATCATCTGTCAGCGTTCATTCTTTCGATCAATGCAGGCAGTTCCTCCATGGAAAGAATCACATAAGAGGCACCTGCAGCAAACATACGTTCCTTCACTTCAGCGATGCGAGCTTCAAGTTCGGCAGCCGGCATGGCCTTTGTTTCGGCCTCGGTGAGAGCCATTTCGTTACTTCCGAGAACAACTCCCACACTGCAAACCTTTGCGTTGACTCCCTCTTTGATGTCGGCAATCGTGTCCCCAACTTTTACTACGGCATCAAGACTGTCGACACCCAGCTTTATCAGGTTTTCAAAAATCATGTAAGGAGCCGGACGTCCGGCGGGAAGTAAGTTCGGAGTAGCACAGTAATCCACCCGATACCCTTTTGCCTGCGCAGCAGGAAGAACAACATTCATCATTTCGCGGGTATATCCGGTAGTAGAGCCGATTTTCAGACCTTCGGCACGCAGTTTCTCCAGTGTCGGAATCACGCCCGGAATAGGGTCTGTGTAATTTTCGAGCAAGGCAAACAGATGTTTTTCAAAAAGACGGTTCAATTCCACCACATCTTCCTCCGTCCAGGCACGCTGATAACGCGTAGCAAACTGTTCATTCACCTCGGGCATCGACAGCAACTCGCGAATATGCTGAATCTTTGGTAACCCCATTGGTTTGCGGGTCTGCACCACATCTATAATCAGTCCTTTTTCGGCAAATGCTTCGATAAAAGCTGCCACCGGGGCAAAACATCCGTAATCGACGGCTGTACCGGCCCAATCCATAATTACACATTTAATCTTTTTCATTCTTGTTTCCTATATATAATTAATTTATTTATGATTTATCTTTTCAATAAGAAGATGCAAGGGAAGGAACCGAACAAGAAGTTGCCTTTTCACGTATTTCCTTCCGCTTGCCTTTCCGGTAGCGCTGCATCAGGTAGAACAAGGAAACTGTAAACGCCGTACAGCAAACGATTCCCACCGTGCCCGCCATTGTATTGTAAAATTCGAGCCAGTCCAGATTCGGATTGAAACATTCTTTAAATACCAACACCAATACCGTTCCCGTATAGCCGATAGAATCAACCATTGCGATGAAGAAACCCACATTTCCCCTAATCCGGAAACAGGCTATAAAACGGTCGAAGAAAATTGTCTGAAAACTAAGATAGGAAAAGTAGAGGCAAAGGCTCTGAATAAACAACCACACCAACGGAGAAAGTTGCAAGCTATCGTAATTGAAAGCGACGAAACTGAGAGTTACCGCACCTGCAATGACCAGCGTCAGCAAGGTCGAAAGAACTTTGATATGACTTTTCACTAATGCAAGAGTGGCAAAAACAGCCAGAATAATCAACGTCACAACACCGTCTACTTTGGCAAATACCCAAGAAGAAAGACCGGCGGCATTCACATCTATAATCTTCACAAGAAAGTCTTCCTTGACATCTTGCAGGACAGTGAGAAAGAGATTGGCAAAGAAAAGTAACGTCAGCACAGGGGCAAAGTTGCGGAAAAGTTCCCAACGTTGTTGTCTGTCCAACGTGACACGCTCCACACGCAGCGCTTTATCTTCGGCAGTCGGCTTGGGTAGGTGGTCGAGAATGTATCCCAGCCCCGCCAACAGAGGCAGCGCTACCGCACCAATCAACGCAGGCATCCAAAACTCGCTGACATTCAAGATATCGACTACGAAAAGCCCGATCGACTTTGCCGTACCACTACTCACCGCAATACTCAGCCCGAAAAGAGAAGCGAGTAAGTCCGTCACCCGCCGGCCTTCGAGGAAGCTGAAGATAACGCCCCACATACAACCCAACGACAGCCCGTTGAAGAACAACGCCAGCACATTGAACGGACGAGGCAGACATCCGAAAAGAACTAAAGAGAGCTCGGCAACCCCAATGGAGACAAGAATGAATTTCAGGCGGCCCTCTCTCTTCAGTTCAGAAATAAGTTTGATTCCGATAAACTTGGATACCATGTACCCAAATATCTGAATGATGCTTGTTGCCACTTTATAATCCATGCCGAACAGTTCCATGCCGTCGAATGTAGCAGCGGTGAATGGCTTGCGAAGCGCATACACCAGTGAGTAAGACAACAGCGCCGCACCTCCCGCATAGAAGATAAAAAGTAAATCAGAAAGTTTTTTTTGAGCCGAAGGCGACAGTTTTTCTTTGAAATTCATATAGCGTCATTTTTTTGTTTCCGGTGCAAATGTAGGACACCGGGACGAGTGAAAAAATGAATTTCAATGAATCATATCGTATATTTTTCTTTTCGGACAGAGTGAAATATTAATGTAATATTCATGCAACAAAATCATAATACATTAGTCATTCCTTTGCAACGAAATTCAATTTGCAACCTCAAGAATCATGGATGAACTGACCGATATTTACAAAAGAATAGAATACCTGCGCAACAATGGCGTAAAGATGAAAGAAATTGCCGACCGTGTAGATATGGCACCAAGCGTATTGTCCGCCTTATACTCCAGCGTACTGCCTGCCTACATCGACCTGCTGAAAACCCGCACACCGGACGAGGCATTGGACGACGCACTGGCACTAGTGAACAATGTGTCGAAAAAACGCTTATTAAATAATGTAAGCTCGATGAGAATACTGCTGCAGGAAATGGAACCGGAACAACAGAATGAAGCGGACAGCGGTAACTCATTCATCAAGCTGCTGGAAAAGGAAATGAAAGAATCCGTACAAGATGTTTTCAATTACAGCGGCACTTATCTCAGTTACAGTCTCTCCTCCTCTACGGACAGCCTGAAAATCGAACCTTACATGATTTGCGCTTCCGAAAACAGTGAATATGTGAAAATGGGCATGATAAACGCTTATAAATCTGTTCATTGGGGAAGCGGAATTATCAGTAATCACCAAAACTCATACCTGATGTTCAACGAACGGGATCTGCCCCAGTTTGCTTTGGTCACCATTTACCTGCAACTGCCGCATTACGAATTTCCCACTATGCTGAAAGGGTTGTACCTTTGTCTGGACTATAACCACAACCCCATTGCCCGACGCATCGTATTAGTGAAACAGTCGGACAGCACGGACATCCGGACTTTCTTGGAAATGGAGAGCAAACTGGTCCCGAAAGCGGAACTGACACCGGAACTGGAGGCATATTATAATTATACCTGCCGGGAAGGAGATTACATCAAAACGTGTACTGTTCCCTCCCCAAAACTGGACGAAACTGACTTGGAGCGGGAAAAGAAAATGTTAACGATTTAACAGTCATGACTGATTACAAACGGAAGAAAAAGAGGAAACGCCGTTTCTTGTATGCAGACCAGGGCATTTCTGCATGCAAGAACGGCGTTTTAACACAGTGTTAAAACGCCGTTCTTGCATCACAGGAATCACGTATTCCATTTCATTGAATATCAACACAATGCAGCATACTCATGCGCTAACATCCACACCAAATACCGATCATCCCGTTTTAATGAGATTGCCAATCTGACAACTACCGTGTCAGAGTAGAGTTTAGAAGAAAAACCTCAAAATATCATTAAAGTTTGCCCAAATAAGCAGACCGAAAAGTAAAATCATACCGGTCATCTGGGCATACTCCATAAACTTGTCACTCGGTTTGCGGCGGGCTATCATCTCGTAAATAAGGAAAAGAACATGGCCACCGTCCAACGCAGGGATAGGCAGAATATTCATGAAAGCAAGGATGATAGACAGGAAAGCTGTCATGTACCAGAACTGGTGCCAGTCCCACGTAGCTGGGAAGATACTGCCGATCGTTCCGAAACCGCCCAACTGCTTCGCTCCTTCTTTAGAGAACAGGTATTTCATATTGCCCACATAGCCTTTCAGCGTTTTCACACCAAGAGAGACGCCTGCAGGGAAAGACTCTAGGAAGGCATATTGCTTTTTCACCATTGGAAGAAGGCGGTCGGTGACAAGGCAGGCGGTTACTCCCATTAGATAGGCAGAATCGACACGCATACTCAATGTATCCGTCACGCCGCCACGCACATAAGCCAAGGTGATGAAGCGGGGGTCTATGCTGTCTTTAAGGAGAGTCGCAGCATTCTTTTTGCGCTCCGCCATGGCTTGTTTGAAATCGGAGAAAGAAATCGGAGTTCCATTCAAGGCGATAATACTATCCCCCGGCTGGATACCGGGTTGCGCGGCAGGCGAGTTCACCATTACACTGTCTACGACATACGGGAAACGGAAAGAAGCGAAGCGGATACTGTCCGCCAACAGACGTTGCATCATATCATCGGGAATATAAACGGAAGCCTTTGCACCGTCACGCAACACACTGACTTCGCGTGCATCGGCAATCTGGCTCAACATATCACCGTCATAACGTTCGAAAGGAACACCGTCGGCAGAGAGCAACACGTCTCCGTCTTTGAAACCTACGGACTTGGCTGTTTCATTAAAATCCATACCGAGGGGAGCTTCCTGTACTTTTATATATTGGTCGCCCCACGCGAAAAGAATCATTGAGTAGATGAACAACGCCAACAGGAAATTGAACAACACACCGCCCACCATGATCAGCAGACGTTGCCAGGCCGGCTTGGAACGGAACTCCCACGGCTGTTCGGGTTGTTTCATCTGTTCGGTATCCATTGATTCGTCAATCATACCGGCTATCTTGACATAGCCACCCAACGGCAACCACCCGACAACATATTCTGTTTCGCTTTTCTTTGGTTTGAACTTGAACAAAGTAAACCAAGGGTCGAAGAATAAGCAGAATTTTTCCACCCGCACTTTGAACAAACGGGCAAATAAGAAATGCCCGCCTTCATGAATAATGACGAGCAACGAAAGGCTCATTATCAATTGCAGGGCACGAATCAAAAATGTTTCCATGTTTATTATTTACAAATTACTAATTACAAATTATTTCTGAGGATTTTGCCGGCGCACAAGCTCGGAAGCGATTCTTCTTGCTTCTTCGTCGGTCGCTACATAGTCCTCATAACTCGGATTCGCCACGAAAGCGGCTTGCTCCATTGTTTTCTCTATCACATCACTCATGCCGAGAAAGCTGATGCCGTCTTTCAGGAAAGAGGCGACCACCACCTCGTTGGCGGCATTGACAATACAAGGCATATTTCCGCCCCGATACATCGCTTCGTAAGCCAGAGAGAGGTTGCGGAAACGCTTCGTGTCGGGTTGTTCGAAAGTCAGGTTGGTACATTTTGCAAAGTCGAGCCGTTCAAAAGAAGCGCTGATACGGTCGGGATAAGAGAACGCGTACTGAATGGGCAAACGCATATCCGGCATACCGAGCTGCGCCTTCACGGCACCGTCCTCAAACTGGACCATTGAATGAATGACCGACTGCGGATGTACGACCACTTCTATCTGGCCGGGCTGAACGCCAAACAACCACTTGGCTTCAATTACTTCAAAGCCTTTGTTCATCATGGAAGCAGAATCAATCGTTATCTTTGCGCCCATTTCCCAATTAGGATGTTTCAGGGCTTGTGTCTTGGTCACGGTTTTCAGTTGTTCCAACGTATACGTGCGAAAAGGACCGCCCGAAGCTGTCAGAATCACTTTTTCAATCGGATTGCCTACTTCTCCCGCTAAACACTGAAAGACGGCCGAGTGTTCAGAATCTACCGGCAAAATCGGGGTGCGGTATTGCTGTGCCAACTGGTTTATCAACTCACCCGCCACGACCAGCGTCTCTTTATTGGCGAGAGCAATAGCCTTGCGGGCACGGATAGCGTTCATGGTCGGTTTCAACCCGGCATATCCGACCATGGCAGTAAGCACCATGTCAATCGGTCCGGCTTCCACAATCTGGCAAATAGCATCAGTACCTGCATACACTTTAATAGGCAGGTCACTCAATGCTTCCTTCAGTTCGGCATACTTTGCTTCGTTGGCAATCACAACGACTTCCGGCTGGAATTTTCTTGCCTGCGCAATCAACAGTTCCACCCGGTTGTTGGCTGTCAGGGCATAAGGCTCGTACAGGTCCGGGTGTTCTTCAATCACCTGCAATGCCTGTGTGCCGATAGAACCGGTAGAGCCCAGAATAGCTATTTGTTTCTTCTTATTCTTCTTTTCTGAATCCATTATTATCTAATTCCTCTGTCACTTGTCACTTATAATCGTATATCCCACTTCTCGTCATTGGCTTTAAAACACGATGTACTTCTCCGGGTTGACAGGATGTCCCTTGTACCACAGTTCGAAGTGGAGATGCGGCCCTGTGCTGAGCGTTCCGCTGTTTCCCACCAGTGCGATGGCTTCGCCTCCTTTCACACGGTCGCCTTCTTTTTTCAGCAGCGAGCCGCAGTGCTTGTAGATCGAGACGAAATCCTGACTGTGCTGTACGCCTATCACGTAACCGGTTTCGGCGGTGTAGGTGCTCAGAAAGACGGTGCCGTCCATAGTCGCCAGCACGCTTTCGTTGGGGTTGGCGGCAATATCCGTTCCAAAGTGTTTCTTATCGGTGTTGAAATGGTCGGAAACCATTCCACGGGTCGGACGATACAGGATCAGTCCGTTGACATCCGGCTGCGAAACGATCGTAGTCAGATTATATTTTTCATTTTCTTCGTATTGGCGGCGAAATTCCTCTT
>OGOV01002641.1_pt1 | contig 13231 bp, 12 predicted proteins | sample 1552711 | NCBI WGS metagenome assembly OGOV01 (sample SAMEA2580216, study PRJEB22360) | human gut metagenome | biome: human gut; feature: human-associated habitat; material: faeces | place: Denmark | collected 2008/2010 | reverse complement strand
TACATATTGTAATGGCAATGAACCTTCACATCTTGACCGCTATGAAGTGTATGTTGATGCAAAAGATATGTCAGATGAAGAACAGATTGACGGAGAAACAAAGCCTATACCGGAGGCAAAGTATATTGAAATGCTGAAAGAAAAAGGAAAACAAAGCATGGTTCTTCCGCTGACAGCATCCGAATCGCAGATTGCTGTACAGTCTACGCAATTTCGATACAACACCGATTACTTTGTCGGTGATTATGTTACAGTAGAACACCGCAGATTTGGTCTGAGACAGAATAAAATACAGCTGATCGGTATGATTGAAAGCTTCGACCAGAACGGAAGAAATCTCACACCCACATTCAAGGAGGTATGACTATGGCATTTTCATATGGATTTTTCAACGCAAAGAATCTTGACAGAACGTATACTGCCGAGAATTTCTGCGATTATCTTGGCAGTATCATCTGCAACGGCATTCAGGATAACTACGGTCAGTGTTTCAAGCTGACAGCAAACAAGCTAAAGCTGACCATTGGCAGCGGTAAGGCGTGGATAAACGGACATTACTTTCTTTCCGATACGCCGTATACCTATGATTTATCAGGCTATGTGAATGAATCTCTGGGCAGATATTTATCAGTGGGTATCTGCTGTAATACCGGCGAAAATTATCGTAAGATAGAGTTTGAAATTCTATCCGGTACGCCTGCCACATCGCCGTCAATTCCAAGATTCAAAGATACAGAAACCAAAACATATCTCACCCTTTGTGCCGTCAGGATTGATGCCGGTGCAGCAGAAATCAAAGTGACGGATTATCGAGAGAATACAACCTACTGCGGTTATGTCCGATGTATTCTCGGAAAATGCAAGGTCACGGATATGATGTCACAGCTTTCGGAGATTACAGCACAGATAAAGGATTACAATTCAACCATTCTTCAGCTGACCAATCAGGTGGCAGAACTTGCAACAAAGGTAAATGAAATGACCGGAGATGTGGTTTCAGTGGGCAAATGCGGCGCTGATATCAATTACGTTCTCTATTCTGACGGCAGACTGATTCTCAAAGGCACGGGGGCAATGTATGATTATGTAGGTGCATATGAAACAAGCGGAAACAAATCTCCGTTCTGCGAAAATGATAACATCACTTCTGTTGTCGTCTCAGAGGGCATCACAACGGTTGGTGAATATGCATTTCAATACTGCAACAATCTGAAAATAGCCGCTCTTCCGACAACGCTCAAAACCATCAAGCGAAATAGTTTCATACCGCACATTGATGAATATCTGGTTCATCAGAATCTTTACGGACTGACTGAAATTACAATTCCGTCTAAAGTGACCGAGATTGCAAAGTTCGCCTTTTCAGGTACAGCTATCAAATCCCTTACCATTCCTGCATCTGTTACAACAGTCGGTGAACAGGCGTTTGGAGAATGTCAGAAGCTTGAAACTGTTCGCTACAGCGGTAAGGTTATCGGTGACAGAATGTTTGTACGCTGTATCAAGCTGAAGAATTTCACGATCACCAAAAGCACAACAGAACTTATCGGTGGCTGTTTCAACTACTGTGAAAGCCTCACGCAAATCACCTATGAGGGCAGTCTTGCTGAATGGAACGCTGTGAAAAAGAACACAAACTGGGACGGTCATTCAAGCAGTACAGTAGATAGTCCCCTTGTCAAAATTCAGTGCCTGGATGGATATATGGAATATGATGCAGATACGGAAACGTGGAAGGAAGTGAAGGCATGATAAAATTTCTTGTAAAGGGACAGAACATCGAAACGCTGGAGCATGAGGTCATTGCAGCTGATCAGATTGCTTTTGTAAAGATACATTTTGTATTTGATAACAGCTGGAAACCCCTGCATAAAGTGGTGCAGTTCACACAGGACGAGTTCACTTACAACAGAGTTCTCGGATTTGACGAGACAAGCTGTCATCTGCCGGCGGAACTTGCAGCCGGTGCTGTGAAGATGTCTCTTTTCGGTTATGACGCAGAATCATCTGAAACAGTCAGGGCAACAACGGTTGTGAAAACCCTGCATATCAGACCATCTGGTTTTGACGGTGAAAGCAGCAATGTACCGCCAACGCCTGACCTATACCAGCAGTTGCTTCAAAAGATAAGTGAAAAAGGTGCTGACGGCAAGTCTGCATTTGAGATTGCTGTAGAGAATGGCTTTATTGGTACAGAAGCTGAGTGGCTTGAGAGCTTAAAAGGTAAAGACGGAAAAGATGGAGTTGACGGAAAAAATGGTCAGGACGGTAAAGATGGAATTGATGGAAAATCTGCATATGAAATCGCCATTGCAAATGGCTATTTTGGCACAGAATCTGAATGGCTTGAGAGCTTAAAAGGAAAAAACGGTATTGACGGACAACCCGGCAAAGATGGAATTGACGGGACAAATGGACAGGACGGTAAAGATGGCATTGACGGTACGCCCGGAACTGACGGAAAATCTGCATACATTATTGCTGTAGAGCATGGATTTACCGGAACAGAAACTGAATGGCTTGAGAGCTTAAAAGGTAAAGACGGTACCGACGGACAGCCCGGAAAAGATGGAGTTGATGGTAAAGATGGCGTCACGCCTGATATGTCGGATTATCCGAATAAAGCAGATTTCGAGGCTTTACAGCAGAAATTACAGTCTTTGCAGGATAGCACTATGGACTACATCATGGGGCTTACAAGCAGATGCGACTCATTTGATACAGAAATTCAGGAAATAGACGCCAATGCTCAGCAGCTAAGAGATTCTGTTCAGTTTGATTTTCAGACAAAGGAAGAAGAAATCCTCGCTCTTGAAACCAGAATTATCGCTCTTGAAAGCCGTTCCGGCATCGAATACATCACGGTCTTTTCTTCCGGCAGTGATGCTTTGCAGAAATATGGTGAGAGCGTCTACACCTATTACAACGACGGTTACCGTTCGCTTGCAGGCTTTGCGGAAAGCTATCCCCATTTCTGCTGTACAGAGAATGACTATGCTTTGTACTTCAATCAGTCTGATTTCAGCTGGGCAGGAACAGTATTTGTGCTTTGCCTGACGCCTGTTGCTCTCACTTCTTCTATGAATCTGATTCTCAGTTATACAGTCGGTGCGTCACAGGACGCTGAATTTTATCTGGTGAAGAAAACCGACAAGACCGGGGCTGAACTTGCTCAGTATATCTATGAGGAAATACAGGCAGGAAATGCAGTAACTTTACAATTCAAATGGCTTTATTCCGATACATATATTTCCGTGATGCAGTCATTGGAAAACGTACCGGATGGAGAATATTATCTTGCCTTCAAAGGCACATCGGATAATTCACATCCGATGATAAAATCAATCAAATTTATGGGAGGATGATGTTTATGAAAGAATGGATCTGTACAATTGCAGGCATTGTAGGCGGATTTATTGCCACGCTGTTTGGCGGATGGGACTCGGCTCTTGCAACACTTGTAGTGTTCATGGGTATCGATTTTGCAACAGGTCTCGTCACTGCAATTATGGGAAAATCCAAGCACAGCAAAAGCGGAGCACTCAACAGCAAGGCAGGCTGGATTGGTCTTGCGAAAAAGTTCTGTATTCTGCTGATGGTTGTGGTTGGTGTGAGAATTGATATTCTCATCGGCACAAACTACATACGTGACGCAGTCTGCATCAGCTTTTGTCTGAACGAGCTGCTGTCTATTGTAGAAAACACCACACTGATGGGCGTACCCTATCCGCCGGTATTCAAAAAAGCAATTGATGTTCTGCAAACCAAGGTTGGCAGAATGGAAGAAACAACTGACAAGGAGGAATCTGATCATGGCAATTCTGAAACCTGATAACACATCTACTCTGAATGGAGTAAAAATCAACGAGTATCTGCTCACCAAACACAATCCAAACAGTATAGCAATGCCCACCGTTTCTATGGAGGGCAAAGTTATCGGTATCACTGTTCACAATACCGATTGGATTTCGGTAGCAAGCGGAACTACTCCTGCAGAACAGTATACCAGAGCAACTTACAATGGCAATATGAAAGATGTCAGGGTGCATTATTATGTGGACAACACCTGTGCGTGGCAGAATCTACCTTTAACGCTTAGTGGCTGGCACGCCGCTGATGGAAGCGGCAACGGCAACCACAGAACGATTGCCATTGAATGCATTATGTCATCTGCGTATAATTCTACGGATAAGAAGTCGGAAGACAACTGTGCGAGACTTGCCGCAGCACTTCTGAAGAAGTATGGTCTTGACATTAATCACCTCTACACTCATACCCATTGGCTGAATGTACGTGACGGGAAAAGTGGTACTGTGGACTATCTCAATACTGCAAAAAATTCTTACAAGATGTGTCCTGCCTACATTCTGCCACATTGGGCGGAATTTAAGAAGAAGGTCGAATCTTATCTGAATACTGGTTCTACAACTTCAAATCCTACACCTGCAAATCAGCTTTACAGAGTAAGAAAGTCCTGGTCTGACGCTAAGAGCCAGATTGGAGCATATTCTTCTCTGGAGAATGCAAAGAAAGCCTGCAAGGCGGGTTACAGCGTTTTTGATAATTCCGGAAACGTGGTATATACCGTTGCCGAAAAGACATATACAAAAGGCGCAAAAATTACGCTGAACAATACCACATTGTATTCCTCCAGCACAGTCAAGACTGGAACAAAGAAATCCGGTACATACTATCTCTATGATGGACAGGTTGTAAATGGCAGAATGCGTATTACAAATTCTGCTGCAAACTGCGGAAAAACGCCTGCCGGTTCCTATGTCACCGGTTGGGTGAACAAGGCTGACATCTGATAACGATCCCCACGAGATATGAATTTTTCATATTTCGTGGGGATTTTTTGTTTTTCGGTACTCAAAAGCCATATTTCCGTCCTATGTAAAGTAGGAGGTGGTTTCAATGACAGATGCACAAAAATCTACTGTACTCACATTGCGTTCAAAGGGAATGTCGTTTTCTAAGATTGCAGAAACTGTAGGATTGTCTGTCAACACGATAAAATCCTTTTGCAGCAGACATAAAGGGCAGTTCTGCCTTTGCTGCGGCGAGCCAATCACGCAGCCGCCAAGAGTACGTCAGAAAAAGTTCTGTTCGGATAAATGCAGAATGAAATGGTGGAATGCTCATATAAAAGATGTTAACAGGAAAGCCATGTACGATTTTATCTGCTCAAATTGTGGTAAGCCTTTTCAGGCATACGGCAATAATCACAGAAAATACTGCTGCCACAGATGCTATATTCTTGCACGATTTGGAGGTGAAAAAGATGGATATTCAGAAGGAAGCCATGTACCAGGTGACGATGAGCATTGTAAAGAAGATGTTTCATGCAAATTTGATTTCGGAGGATGAATATCGTCAGATTGATACAATGTTCAGGGAGAAATACGAGCCGAAAATCGGCACATTATTCGTTGACTTAGAGCCTGAACAGCGGTAATATGTGTAGTGAAAGGAGGGCTGTTATGCGTAAAATCATCAAAATAGAACCTACGGAGCCCGTATTGCCAAGGCGAAAGCGAGTGGCTGCTTATGCTCGTGTATCAATGGAGTGTGAACGCCTTATGCATTCAATGTCAGCACAAATAAGCTACTATAGCGAACTGATACAAAAGAATCCCGAATGGGAGTACGCAGGTGTTTATGCTGATAATTTTATATCAGGAACAGAGACCAAGAAACGGCAGGAGTTTCAGAGAATGATTTCTGACTGTGAAAAAGGACTCATTGATATTATCCTTTGCAAGAGTATATCACGATTTGCCAGAAACACAGTGGATCTTCTGGAAACGATACGGCATCTGAAAGATATCGGTGTTGAAGTACGATTTGAAAAAGAGAACATCAATTCCTTGTCGGGTGATGGCGAACTGATGCTGACCATTCTCGCCAGCTTTGCACAGGAAGAAAGCCGTAGTCTTTCTGAAAATGTAAAGTGGGGCATTCGGAAACGCTTTGAAAAAGGTGATCCATGCAATCGAAATCCAATACTCGGCTATGAATGGGTTGATGACAAACTGGTCGTTGTCCCGGAAGAAGCAGAAATTGTAAAGAGAATATTCCGAAACTTCCTTGACGGAAAATCAAGGCTGGAAACGGAACGGGAACTGAATGCCGAAGGTATCACAACAAAGAGAGGATATCGCTGGATAGATTCCAATATAAAGGTTATTCTGACCAATATCACGTATACAGGCAATATGCTTCTGCAAAAGGAATACATTACCGACCCGATTACCAAACGCCGAAAGAAGAATAACGGCGAACTGCCAAAATACTATGTGGAAAATACGCATGAAGCCATTATAGATATGGAGACTTTCAGGTGGGTGCAGGAGGAAATGGAAAGAAGGAAAAAGTTAGGCCCTCTGGCAAACAAATCACTGAATACCTGCTGCTTTACAGGAAAAATCAAGTGTCCTTTCTGCCATAAAAGCTATATGCATGAAGTCAGAACAGACCGAGGTTATGCAGAATACTGGCTTTGTGGAAGCAGAAAGATAAAAGGCGGTCGCTGTACTGTCGGCGGCAGTATCAATCATAAGCACTTACAGGAAACCTGTGCAAAAGTACTTGGATTGCAGGAATTTGATGAGGCTGTTTTTCTTGAACGTGTGGATGTTATTTATGTTCCGAAGCGTGAAACATTAGAGTTTCATCTGAAAGACGGAACAGTTGTAACGGAAGCGTGTAAAAACACAGGCCATCAGGACTGCTGGACGGAAGAACGAAGGGCTGCCACTTCCTTGAAACGCAAAAATGGAAAAAGACCGAATCGGGCGGATATGACTTGTTTCTCAAAAGTGATTAAATGCGTAAGGTGCGGATGTAATTTCCGGAAAGGCACACGCACCTCTGCAAATGGCGACAAAGTTAGTCACTGGAGATGTTCGGAACATAAAGGATGTAATTCCGTAAGTCTTCGTGATGATTTACTGCGTACTATGGCAGCACAGGTTCTCAGCATCGATGCATTTAATGAAGAGGAGTTTGAACAGAGAATTGACCATATCGATGTGGAAGAAGACAGACTGGAGTTCTATTTTCGAGATGGTCATTCTGTAACGGATCATTGGCCAATACCAAGGAGGAAAAAATGCCAAAAATAACGAAAATACCTGCATCAATCAGCCGATACACATCAGCACCGATTGATGCACCTGTCAAGCGTAAGGTTGCTGCCTATGCTCGTGTGTCAACCGACAGCGAAGAACAGTTAACTTCATACGCTGCTCAGATAAGCTATTACACTGAATACATAAAAGGACGTGAGGACTGGGAGTTTGTTGGGGTGTACACTGATGAGGGTATCAGCGGTTGTTCCACCAAACGCAGAGAGGGCTTTCAGCGAATGATATCGGACGCAATGGCAGGAAAAATTGACCTTATCATAACAAAAAGTGTGAGCCGTTTTGCAAGAAATACTGTTGACAGCCTGACAACCATTCGTCTTCTGAAAGAAAATAACGTGGAGTGTTATTTTGAAAAAGAGAATATCTGGACGTTCGACGGCAAAGGAGAACTGCTTCTTACCATTATGTCGAGTATAAGCCAGGAAGAAGCACGTTCTATTTCAGAGAATGTAACCTGGGGACACAGAAAGCGTTTTGCCGATGGTAAGGTTAGTGTTGCCTACAGCCGGTTTCTCGGATATGACAAAGGCCCTGATGGAAAAATGGTTGTGAACCCGGAACAGGCCGAAATTGTAAAGCTGATATACCGTCTGTTTCTTGAAGGCATGACACCGCATACGATTGCTATTCATTTAACAGAGAAAGGCATTAAAACGCCCGGCGGAAAAGATAAGTGGAATGCAACTACAATCCGCCGTATTCTGACAAATGAAAAGTACAAAGGTGACGCACTCCTTCAGAAAGAATTTACTGTGGACTTTCTGACCAAAAAGACAAAGAAAAACTGTGGTGAAATACCGATGTACTATATCGAAGATGACCATGAAGCCATTATCGATCCTGCAGTATTTGATATGGTTCAGCAGGAAATGGAACGCAGAAAGACAGGAACATCACGCTATAGCGGTGTCAGTATCTTTTCAAGTAAAATTAAGTGCGGTGAATGCGGAGGGTGGTATGGGGCTAAGGTCTGGCACTCCACCGACCAGTACCGTAAAGTTATCTACCGCTGCAACAACAAATATAACGATGAGCGCTGTACTACACCGCACATCATGGAAGAGGAAGTAAAGGCTGTGTTTCTGAAAAGCCTGAATAAGCTGCTTGCCAATCGGGATGAACTGATAGAAAACGTAAAGCTGATTTGTGATAAGCTGACTGATACATCAGAACTGGAAGCCGAAAAAGAAAAATATGCCGAGGAAATGTCCCTTGTTGCGGATATGGTTCAGGCGGCAATGCTGGAGAATGCTCGTATCGCACTTGATCAGGAGGAATACCGGCAGAAAAATGATGTCCTTTCCGCACGATTTGAGGCAGCAAAGAAAAAGCATGACGAATTGGCCATGCGGATTGAAGAAATAGAAACACGAGGACAGAATCTCCGTCACTTTCAGGAAACGCTGGAATCCTTAAACGGACAGGTGACTGAATTCGATAGCGACCTTTGGGGTTCATTGGTTGATTACATCACGGTTTATGAGAACGGAGAAAAAACAGTTACTTTCAGAGATGGAAGTGTGATATAGAGGAATGATAAAATAAAGGGTCTGCTGCAGTATCTGCGTACTGCAACAGACCCTTTTTGTTTGACTCCTTAAGAGGTAGTGGATATGCGTTTTGGTCTTTCAAATATCTGATTGATAAAAAGAAGAAATGGATCAAATACCCGATTAAACAGCCACATATAAATTGAGCCAAATACATTTGTAAAAATACGAAGTAAAACTGCATAGGCAAGACCAAAAGTTGGTACAGCCACTGTAATTGCGCTGAATGCATTAAATGCAGATTGCCATACATAGCTGGCAGAGAATCCAGTTCCGATTCCTCCAATAATTCCAAGGCAAGGACGAATTTCTTCCGGCAAAATCAAATATGCAATGAAAAAGATTGCACTGCCTAATATATTGCCTAAAACACGGTGCTTTGTGCGATATTCAACATCTTTACGAAATGGTATCAGAACGGACATTGCGGCAATACCAATCCAGTATACTCTCGGAACATTGAGAAGTGCAGCGATTAACATTGCGCTGGAAATGCCCACAGAAAGACAGATTTGCCATCTGGTACGGGAAGAAGAAAGATGAATCTCTTTAAATAAGTCCATGAAGCTGCGTTTATATTCCACCTTGCGATGCTTAAAATATAGAATAGAGGCGGTCAAAACAGCTCCGATCAAAAGACTGATCAAACGCATCTGGTATGCTTTTCCGCTTACATCATAACCAAACAGGAGAAGATAGGAAAGCACAAAAGTGGAATGGTTGAACATCGTAATGTTATGACATCCTATCAGTGCCAGAGCGAAAATGCAGATGAGATTGATGCAGAATGACAATCCGGTGGGAGCGAGATTAGACAGCTTCGGACCAAATGCAAGAATACCATAGATGAAAAGAATTCCAAGTGTGCCCTGAGAATTCTGGATTCCAAGGTCGGAATATCGAACTGCTAACACGCAAAGCAGTACAACCACACCGGCAATGCTGTTTTCATTGCCAAAAAGTACAGAAAATAATGTGACAAAGGAAACACAAAAAGCAACAACCAGTGCAATTTTGAATAGATAAACAGCAATATGCTTACATTTATCTTTTGGATTCTTAAAGCTTGCAATATACGATTTTGAACCTGCCTGGTTGAGTTGAAGTTCCTGATAAAAATTCATAAGTTACCTCCCATTTTTCATCATTAGATCATTAGCTTCTTTAATGTATTTTATTAAGGCCTCGAATTTTTCATCTCCGAGAATTTTTCGAAGCCGATAAATAGGCTCCAGATAATACTGGTATGTCTTTTCCAGCTCCATTGTTCCTTTGGCAGTACAAAGGAGCGTATAACTTCGTTTATCATTTGAATTATATTTCTTTTGTAAAAGTTCTTTTCGTTCAAGATGTTCGATTAACCGGCTCACTGCAGATTTGCTTAAGCCTGTCAGTACCGTTAATTCAAGGGGTGTCAGTTCTGCGTCCGATAATACAATACGGGAGAGAAGATCCAGTTCCTGCGCAGATGTAATGCCGCCTTTTTGGGCACGCTTTATTTGAAGACTCGTAAAAAGCCGAATTTCCTGTGCTTTTTTCATCATTTCTATCCAGCTCATGTCTTTCATACCTCATGCCTCCTTTTTACCAGAAAATATAGTTCACAATGTAAACTATCCAGCAGTATACACCTATCAGATAAATTTGTCAAGCTTTTGAGATATATTTCAGAAGATTAAATAATTTTTTCTCTTTGGAGAGGAATCTTTCGTGCGATGTGATGAAAAGAGGAATATGCTTTGACTGGGTTGATTCTTTGCTTGGCACCTGAACAACGGTGCTGCCGTATTTTTTAAGAAAAACATCTTGAAAAAATGTGCGAAATTGTTTATAATATACTTATAACAAATTTCACAGTTCATCGGTGCATCATTCGCTCAAATGCACCCAGTAATCTACAAATGCAACCGCTTGGGTGCATTTTCGTGTATGCGTTAAATTGTATCACTTTCGGTACGGCAATAGATCCTGCGGCAGGTAGCGGAAACTTCCTGACAGAAACCTACATTTCTCTCCGTCGTTTGGAAAATGATGCACTATACGAGGAGCACCGTGGTCAAATGATGCTGGGCGGCGAGGGCGAATATAACCCGATTCAGGTTTCCATTGGACAGTTTTACGGCATCGAGATCAACGATTTTGCGGTGACGGTTGCAAAAACAGCCCTGTGGATCGCAGAAAGCCAGATGATGCAGGAAACAGAAAAGCTGATGCAGATCAATCTGAATTTCCTGCCGCTGAAATCCTATGCAAATATCGTAGAAGGCAATGCTCTGCGGATTGACTGGGAAAGCGTTGTGCCGAAAGAAAAGCTGAATTATATCATGGGAAATCCGCCGTTTGTGGGTGCAAGATTGATGAACACCATACAAAAGGATGATGTTTTATCGATATTTGATGGTGTTAAAAACAACGGAAATCTTGATTATGTTTCCTGTTGGTATAAAAAAGCGGCGGATATGATGACAGGAACAGAAATTAGAACGGCTCTTGTTTCTACGAATTCCATTACTCAGGGAGAACAAGTTGCAATCCTTTGGAAAAACCTGTTTGAGCATGGGGTTCATATTGATTTTGCATATCGTACTTTCCGTTGGGATAGTGAAGCAAGTTTGAAAGCTCATGTGCATTGTGTTATTGTTGGATTTAGCAAAGCATCAAATCAAAAACCAAAGCGGATTTTTGATGGTGGCTCTGTAAAGATTGCGAAAAATATAAATGGTTATCTTATTGAAGCAGATAATATTGTTATTGAAAGTAGAACTAATCCTATATGTAAAGTAAATACAATTAGAATGGGCAATCAGCCTATTGACGATGGAAATTATATCTTCACAGAAGAAGAAATGGCAGAATTCATTAGAATAGAGCCTAAATCAAAACCGTATTTTCATCTTTTCTATGGGTCGAGAGAATTTATTAACCGTATTCCTCGATACTGCTTATGGCTTGGAGATTGTTCGCCAAAAGAACTGCATTCTATGCCAGAATGTATGAAAAGAATTGAAAATGTCCGTCAATTTCGCTTATCAAGTAAAAGAGCAAGCACGCTTAGACTCGCTGATACACCAACAAGATTTCAAACTGAAAATATGCCCACCACAAATTACATTGTAATTCCAGAAGTATCCTCACAGAATCGTCGATATGTGCCAATGGGCTTTATGACACCGGATATTATGTGCAGCAATAAAGTGAGACTTATACCTAATGCGACTTTATATCATTTCGGTGTCCTGACATCTAATGTTCATATGGCGTGGATGAGAACAGTGTGTGGAAGATTGAAAAGCGACTATGATTATTCTATCAAAATTGTCTACAACAACTTCCCTTGGTGCAATCCAACACCTGAACAAAAAGCAAAAATCGAGAAAACCGCTCAGGCAATCCTGGACGCAAGAGCACTTTACCCCGACTGCTCCCTTGCCGATCTCTACGATGAAACCACCATGCCGCCGGAACTCCGCAAGGCACATCAGGCAAACGATTTCGCCGTGATGGCTGCCTACGGCTTTGACCGGAAAATCACAGAGAGCGAGTGCGTGGCGGAGTTGATGAAACGGTATCAGGAGTTGGTGAAGGTAAAAAAGTAGAATATTTATCTAATTTAAAAGGAAAATGATACAATCAATAAAAGGAGTCAATTTTGGATATATCGACTTTTATTTCTAACTTTAAGAATCACCCTGTTTTGTTTGTAGGTACTGGCATGAGTCTCAGATACTTAGAAAACTCATACACATGGGATGGACTTTTAGAGCACATTTCACATGAATTGTTTGAAAATGATGAAAGATATTTAGATATAAAGGCAAATCATCTTTGCAACGGAGAATATCGTTACGATGAGATTGCCACAGATATTGAAAGAATATTTAATGAGGAATTAGGAAAAGACCGGAATGGAAAATTCAAACATATCAACGATATGTTTTATGACCAAATGAAAAACGGCATACAATTGAGCAGATTTAAAATATACATTTCTGAAATATTCAGCGAGATAAAAATCAATCCGGAAAAAAATGGTTTCCATGCAATAAAGGTGGTTCTTTCAGAAGATGGTATGGAAATAATAACTACTTAGCTAATTGGCAAGCTGACGGGAAAGAAATGACAGAATTTAAAGGGTCAGTGATAAGAAATCCACAGTATTATTTTAAGCAAGGTATAACTTGGAGTTCATTGACAAGCGGTAAATTGTCTATGCGATATAGTCCAAAGGGGTTTCTATTTGAAAGCAAGGGCTCAGTTTGCTTTATGAAAAATGAAGATAATTTAGGGTACATATTAGGATTGATGAATACTGAGATTGTAAGCAATATGTTATCAGTTTTATCCCCAACTCTTGATTATCATGAAGGTCCTATCTCAAGAGTGCCAATTATTGTAAGCGACCAAAAAGAGCAAATTGAAATAAAAAAAGTGTTTTTTTTATGAATTTAACTTGTTGAAGTGGAACGTTGACAAAGAGAAAACATGGGAGTAATATTTAGTCAACTTTTCGGAGAACATGACGTTTTAATG